>OJGU01000747.1_pt1 | contig 15961 bp, 12 predicted proteins | sample 1594741 | NCBI WGS metagenome assembly OJGU01 (sample SAMN05416841, study PRJEB24817) | seawater metagenome | isolation source: Sea water | place: Canada:Atlantic | collected 2013-07
CCGCAGCGCGCCGCGACCCTCGGCGGTGCACAGGCGCTCGACTCCAGCGGCGGCGCGCTGCGGGTCGGCGATCCCTTCGACGCCGTGGTCGTCGACTTGGAGCATCCCTTCTTCGCCCACGTCCCGCCGGAACACGCCCTGGACGCGCTGTTCACCGCCGGGACCGCATCAACCCTGCGGCAGGTGATCGTCGGTGGTCGTGAGATGCTCTAGCTCGCTGGCTGTGGTCGCAGCCGTGCTCCTCGCAGGGTGCGCGGCCAAGCGAGAGGCGCGAGTGCGTCGCGCCTGGAACCCCGATGCGTCTGGTCCTTCGGACGCCACCGGGAGCGACGGCGAGGTCGCCTCCGAAGATGGAGACGATGGGCCCAGAGTCGCCCCCCCAAAACAAGGATGGGCTCGCGTCGAAGAGCTCCTCACCCGCACGACCGACGTCCTGACCACCGCGCCAAGCCCGGAGGTTCTCGCCGAGCTCGCGACGAAATGGTGCGAGGTGGAACCCATCCCTCGGCAGACACGTCACGGCGAGGTCCGGGTCTGCTACCTCTACCCACCGGTACGCGTGAAGGGGGTCGCGCTCACACTCGAGCTCAGCGCCGAGGGCATCATCGGGTTTGTCGCCCCGGAACTCGACCTCGCAAAGAGCCAAGAGATCGCCACAGAGGCCAGGAATACGCTCGGATACCTCTGTGACGGCGCTTGGTCTCGCAGCAGCGAAGAACTCGACGTCCAGACCTGCGCCGTTACCGGGGGATCGACGCTGGCGGTCGGCCGGATTCGACCGCGTCCCGATGCAGACCGGTGGCAGGTGTCGGTCGCGGTGCTGGGTGCAATCTAGGCCGCCGCTGCAATCGCGCCGTGACCATCACCCGGCAAATTCTGCGGTACGCTCTGTTCGATGTCATCGGACCTTCGACGCCGCACCTCGTTCGGAGCCCTTGGCGGACTTGCTCTACTAGCTTCCGCTTGCTTCAACCCTGAGCCTCCGGCGTCCGCCGACACCGATACGGACACCGCCGACGGGTCCACCACGGCTCCCACCTCCCTCACGACCGGGGAGACGGACAGCTCCACCACCGAGACCCCCACGACGGACGAAACGTCCGTGGACACCACCATGGGGGCCGATGAGTGCTCCGCCGTGGATGCCATCGATACGGCGTGCCCAGACGCAACGCCGTATTGCTCCAGCGGGACCTGCGTCGACTGCACAGGACTCGACTGTGCTGCCGTCGACTCCGACACGCCCGTTTGCAGTGGCGGTGGACTCTGCGTCGCATGCACCGACGATGACCTCTCGTTCTGCGAGACCACGCAGAGCGCGTGCGTCGACAACGAGTGCGTCGCGTGCACGGACAACGAGCAGTGCCCCAGCGGCGTGTGCCAGTCGGACGGTGAGTGCCTCCTCGAAGCGGTGACGGTCCGCGGCGTCGTCTACGACTACTCCACGATCGCCCAAACCCCACTGGCCGATGCAACGGTCCAGATCACCAACGTCCTCGACGCTCCGACCGCCGAGCCCACCGGGGCCGATGGCGTCTACGAGTTCGAGGGCCTGGTCCCCGGAACGCTGCTCGACCTTCAGCCGCTGTACGACCAGAACGCCTCCATCGTCGTTCCGGCCGCGCTGACCTCTCGAACCAGCACCCAGATCCCGAACGACCAGCCGCACACCGTGGACGTCCCGGTCGTGCCCTACGAGTGGATGGCTCAGGTCGCGTTCGAGTGCGGCCTGTTCCCCACGCTCGAAGAAGCGATCGGAGACGGCTCGGTCAACGCGTACTTCATTCAGCGTTCGACGCTGTTCGGACAGCTCGTCGACAGCGACGGCAAGGGCATCGAGACGGTGACCAAGGCCGCACTTCGGGCTCGCCTTGGCGAGTGGTCCAACTTCCAAGACAACCTCCTGGACGAAGACACCGAGCCGACGGAGGTCTGCTTCCTCGACGCCGACGTCGACTCGGGAACCTACGTCGGCACCGACGACGAGTTCTCGAACGACACCGGGCGCTTTGTCATGTTCCGACTGCGGAGCAGCGGGGGATTCGGCCAAGGTCAACTCAGCGTCTCGGCCTCCGGCTTCAACGAGCAATACACGACGTTCTCCTCCAGCGGAAACATCGGAGTCGTCGACATGGTTCGCAACGACGAGCCCATCGCTCGGGACTTCGCGATCGACGTCTACCCGGTGTTCGAGACCTACGGCTGCGTCGAGTGCCACACCGCCGGTGGCCCTGCGGGCGCCATTCGGGACGGCTTCGAAGCTGACTGGAGCCTGTCGCCCCGCGAGGTCTGGGAGCTTCTGGTTGGACCGGGGACCGAATGCCCCGATGTCGACAACCCAGTCCGCATCTGCACCGACAACCCGGAGGCATCCTTGTTCGTTCAGCGCCCGCTGACCGACCTGCCCGGCATGCCCGATGTTCACCCGGTCGACATTTTCACCTCGATCGAGTCGCCGATGGTGCAGATCATGTTGGAGTGGATCGAGCAAGGCGCTCAGCCACCCGCGGCGATCAGCTTCGTGGAAGACGTCTACCCGCTGTTCGAACAACACGGCTGCATCGCCTGCCACACCGGCGGGGGCCCTCCCGAGGCGGTCACCGACGGCTTCAACGCGGACTGGTCCCTCGACCCCGAGTCGGTCTACGACCTGCTCGTCGGCCCCGGCACCACGTGTCCCAACCCCGACGATCCGGTCCGTATCTGCACCGACGACATCCTCAACTCCAAGCTGGTCAGCTTCCCGCTCACCGACGCCCCGGACGACCCGGACACGCACCCGGTCAACGCGTTCGCAACGACTGACCACCCGGACATGCAGCTGATCATCCAGTGGATCGCGCAGGGGGCCAACTTCGAAAACGACTGCAGCCACGATGCTTGCACCCAAGGAGAGGCGCTCGTCCCCGGGTGCACGCCCTGCGTCACCACGGTTTGCAACGACTACCCATTCTGCTGCTCGAGCAACTGGGATGCCGCGTGTGTCAACGCGGCCAACAACACGCCTGAGTGCGGCTGTTAGCAGCTTCACGTTGTCGTAGAGTCTGGGGGTCCGCGCTGAGCGTGGGCCCCCTTCTTCATGTTCGCATCCCGAGAAGCGCAGCTCTTCCTCGAGGGCCTCGAAGACCCCGAGGCAACACAGTCGACCGTCCTACTCAAGAAGACGCTCGAGCCCAACCGCGACTGCGAGTTTGGCCGAGCGCACGGGTTCGACAAGATCGCCTCGGTCGCGGAGTACCAACGCGCCGTGCCGATCCAGAAGTACGACGGATTCGCGGACTCGATCCGCCGCATCGTCCAGGATGGCGAGCAGGGCATCCTGACCAAGGACCGGGTCAAACGGTTCTTCATGACCTCGGGCTCCACCTCCGAGCCAAAGTACATCCCGGTCACCTCGAGGTTCATTCAGGCGAAGTCCCGGGCGTTCGGGATCTACTGGTCGTCGGTGTTCACAGACCATCCCGCCGCCAAAGAGGGCCGGATGATCACGAACTTCTCCGACTCCGGCGTCCCGGGCAAAACACCCGGCGGCATCGAGTGCGGTTCCGAGAGCTCGTTTTGGGCGGGGGTGACCCGCGCCACGCAGCTGAGCAAAGCGCCGATCATTCCGAAGCCGGTCGCGCAGATCAAAGACTCGAACGCGCGCTACTACACGCTCGCCCGCATCCTGCTGGAGGAGAGTTTCAGCGTCATCATGACGCTCAACCCCAGCACCATCTTGCTGCTCTTCAAGAAGATCCAAGAGTTCGCCGAGCCTTTGTTCCGCGACATCGAACACGGCACGCTGTCGAGCGATGTCGAGGTGAGTGACGTCGTGCGCGAGTTCGTCGCCGAAACGTACAAGGGCAACCCCGCCCGGGCCGAGGCGCTGCGTGCCCTGGCCGCCGAGTCCGGAGACGATGGTCTCATGGCCCACAAGTTGTGGCCTGACCTGTCGCTGGCGATCTGCTGGCGCTCGCCGATGCTCAAGCCCTACATCGATCTACTGGACCCGCACTTTGGGGACCGGGTCGCCGGCCGCGACTACATGATGATGGCCTCGGAGGGCATCATGGGCGTGCCGCTGCACGACGGCGGCAGCGGTGGAGTGTGCGGCGTCGGTCTGCACTTCTACGAGTTCGTTCCCGAAGACGAGATCGACAAGCCGGACCCGACGGTCTTGCTGCCGCACCAGGTCGAGGTGGGCAAGACCTACGTCTTGATCCTGACCAACGGGTCGGGGCTGTATCGGTACAACATCGGCGACGTCATCCGCGTCAGCGGCTTTGAGCGCAAGGTGCCGATCATCGAGTTCCTCCATCGCGCGGGTCGGACGTGCTCGCTCACCGGGGAGAAGCTGACCGAAACCCAGGTCACGGCCGCCATCGAGGACTCTGGGCGCGAGCTCGGGCTCGAGATCGAGGGATTCACCGTCGCCCCCGCCCCAGAGGGATTCCCCCGCTACGTGGCCTATCTCGAGCTTCGCACCGCGGCGTCCCCCGATGCACTGGACGCCTTCCCGCAGGCCTTCGATTCGGCCCTGGACCGGCACAACATCGAGTACGGCTCCAAGCGGGGCTCGCAACGACTGGCTGCTCCCGAGCTGTGGGTGGTCGAAGCCGGCACCTACGCCAAGCTGCGGCAACAGCGGACTGCCGCCGGGGCCAGCGACTCGCAGATCAAGCCGATGCACCTCACGCGCGACGCGTCCTTTGCCGAACGCGTGAACGTCACCTCCCGCCATCAGGCAGGGTGACAAACCCCCGTCAGACTGGCAGTTTCTTCCGGCCGCGACCCCGCGGCGCCAAGGCATGAACATGAGCACCCCCCACGCAGGTCTCCTCGTCCCACTGGACATGTTCCGGATCACCCAGCTCGCGTCGATCTTCGGCGAGCTGTTGGTGGGCAAAGCGCGGAACGTCCTCGATGCGGAACTGGTCGTCACGCGGCACCCCGAGTCGCCGCTGTTCCTCATGACCATCACGGGCTCCGTCGTCGACGAAAACCCCGCCGCGTTCTGGCGTGAAAACGCCGACCTCGTCCAGATGGCGAGCCGCGCCTTCCCGCGTCAGGTCATCATGTTCTACGGCGACCCTGGTGCGACGCCCGACGATCGCCGAGAAGGCTTCATCGTCGCCGCACAGGGGCAGGTCGTGGCCGGCGACGATGCCGGTGCAGACAAGTTCCCCGCTGGGACCCCCGACAGTGATTGGCCGCTGGGCAAGCTGTGCGAGCAGCTGCGGATCCCCCTCGAAGACCTCAAAGGCCGGTTCGCCGGTGGACCCCAGGTGGCGGTCAAGCTCCTCGAGCCCGCGGGCGACGACCAAGATCTCCTTCAGGTGCTGTTCGCAAAAGAGATGGCGGCCCAGGCCGCTGCTGCCGAGGGCGGTGCCCCGCCGACGGGTGCTGACGGCTCGGCCGCCGCACCGGCACCCGCTCAAGCGCAAGCCGGACAGGCACAGCCGCCGGGTGCCGCGCCCGCCCCCGCGGCCCCTGCCGCACCTCCCAAGCCGTCCGCCGCCGAGCTGGCTGCCGAGGACGCCAAGCGCCGAGCACGAGAGTCGGCAGAAGAGACCGCCGCCGCCGCCGCCCGAGCCGCAGAGATCCAGTCCGGCCTTCGCGTCGCCCAAGACGATCTCGGCATCACCCTCGCCCCGGACGCCGAGCTGTCCGAGCCCGACCAGCTACGCCCCTTCATCGTGTCGTCGCTCAAAGGCGATGCTCCCGAAGGTGTGCCCCGGGATCTCACCGAGCAACTTCAAGGCAAGCGCATCGACGTGGCCGTGAAGGTCGACTTCCTCAGCGAGGTCTTCATCGAGAGCACGCCACTGTCCAAGCCTCAGTTCTTGGAGATCTCCGCCGAGCGCGACATGGGCGGCAAGTCGGTTCGCGTGGCAGAGGTGCTCGGACCTCGCCTGGGCTACGGGTCGCTCATCAGCACGGGCTCGGCGCCACACGTCTTCGTGTCGCGAAAGCCCGAACTCCCGCTGCCCGAGTCGCTCATCGTCGAGCTGCTGGGATAGCATTCTCGACACAAAAAAAGCGTGACCAGCAAATGCCGGTCACGCTTTTTTGTTGGGTAGGCTTGCAGGAGGTCGGAGCTACATCGCAAAGCGAGTCTTGAGATCAGCGATGATCTCTTCTTCGCGCGCGCCGGTCGTCGGCTCTGCGAGGCGGTCTCGGACCAGTGCCTCGAGGACCATCGAACGCTCCGGGTGCGGAGGCAGGTGCTCTGCCAAGTTCAGCTTGCGACTCGCGAGCATCTTGAGGAACGGCTCGATTTTGCGGATCTCTTGAGCGATACGCATCGTGACTTGTTTGCCTTCACCACGACGGGAGGGGTAGCGCGGAGCGCATTTCTCGACGGCTTGGACCAGGTCGCGGGCGAGGTCGACGTCGACCTTGTCTTCGACCCCGAAGCTTGCGACGACGATGGGGCGGCTTTGGGCTTTCTTCGTGCCGTCGCCGGACCACCAAACGTTGTGGGCAATGGAGAGGTAGGTTCGGCGAGTCTCGCCGCAGCGCACCTTGTTTCGTCGGAGATACATGGCTAGTTCCTTTTCGTGAGAGGCTAGAGGCTAAGTGGAGAGTGGGTGACTCGTGCCTACCCGGCCTGCTTGGGGTCTGACGTGGACCCGGTGCAAACCTTCATCGCCCGCCAGCTCTTTTTCGACGGACCAAGGCGACCGAAGTCGCAAGTGGTTTGGGCATGTGCGGAGTTCATCCACGAATTCAGGCTAGCCGCCGACTCTGGGGCGGACCAGGAACAAACCCCACAGTTCTTCGCAAACACTCAGAACCATTCGGTTTTAAGAACCCAACACTCTGCATCCCTCGTCGATGACGGTCGAAAACGCGCGTGTTGGCTCACGTTCAACCTCCGCTGACTCTGGTTTGTAAACGGAGGATTTCCACGGCCCGCGAAGGGAAGCCCCAGGACGCGCTGAGATTTTCTCGTGGAAAGTTGCCTCATCTGCGCAACCGCAGGAGCTGCGAACCGTCGGCGAAAAGCTGGCTCGTGGACATCGCATCTGAGCCACGCGACGGCATCAGCGAACGGACCACTCGGCACGAGTAGATCTCTGCGCGTCAGCGGTGTGCTTGTGCAACGACGCCTCAGCGGTCGCGTCCAGCGTGCGACCGATGTCCACGCTGCAGGAACTCATCCATCGCCACCTCCATGGAGTCGCGCAAGAGGGACCCACGCACATCATCACCGGGTCCGATGCTGCGACCCGGGGAGCTCAGGCATGTGCGTTCGCCGGCGCCGGCCTCGACCTGCATCGTGGCGAACACACGCTCGCCGCCGTCCGAATGCACATGGAACCTCGGGGAGCAACGCACCTGGTCGTCCTCGCGCTGACCAACACCCGAGCTGTGCTAGGCGGCTTCGCGTCGATCAAGAACGAACGCAATGCGATCGCGGCCTCCGTTCACTACGACCAGATCGCGCAGGTCAAGTTCGAGAAGTCGTTCATCAAGGGCGCAACACTCGAACTGCTGACCCAAGCGGGCGCCGTCTCCCTCATGGAGGTCTACCGAGATGCACTGGGGGCGTTCTTCCAAGACCTCGGTGCAATCCCAGCCGGGAGTCGCGGCCAGCCGGGGGTCGATGCACTGCGTCCCTCGACAGACGATCCCTCGGGCGCGCTGACGGTCCGGGCCGAGTTGTGGACGCCCGACCCCCTGGTCGAAGACGTTCTCGAACGTGTTCACCAGGCGGTGACGCAAGGTGGGCTCGCGCCCGCGGCCGGGCTGGACCTCACCGGTCGAGCCGTCGTTGCGCATCGCGCCCAACTGCAAGGACCCGGAGGCTTTGCGGACGGGTTTGCATCCGCTGCGACCTCCGCCGCGCTCCCTTCCATCATCGCCGAACTCCTCGGCCCTCCCGTCGGGGGTCAACAGGGCCCGGACGGCACGCACTACGTCGACTTCGCCGTGCCCCAGGCACAGGGTCTGCCCCCCGCACTCGCCGCGCTCGGCATCGCGTCCTTCGTAGGCCTGGGCGTGGGCTTCTCCCCCGGCCGAATGATCGCGTCTCAGATGCTTGCAAAGCCGCCGCTGACCGGCATCCGGCTCGTCGCTCGTGATGCCTCGGGCGCGACCTACTACGCCCTATTCAACACAAACACCGGCCAGCCGCTGCACCACAGCGAAGCGATGTGGGCCCACGGTATCCACCAGCTGATCGCGCACCACGGGCCGACCTCCCTTCAGCGCCACGTCGCGCAGCTCGCAGGCTAACGCCGAGCACCCTGGGGCCTGACACCCCAGTGGCGAGGCTCCACGCGCACCCAACCGGGGGCTCACGACACCACCGGGCCCCATGATTCTCAGGGGTTGGCCCGGCACGGATCTCGCTCTCTTGGCGGAGCGTGGAAATTCACTGCAGTGCCTCGAATCATATTGGGCGACGTCGCAACGACGAAGATGCCCATGTCATCCGACCCGACCTCGGGCTCGTCGTCGTTGCCGACGGCATGGGCGGCTATGACGGTGGGGAGATCGCGAGTCGCATCGTGGTCGACAGCGTCGTCGAGCTGTTTGAGCGAACCCAAGCCGACCCGGACGCAACATGGCCGCACGCCCCACGCCCCCCAACGAATGATCTCTGCGACCGAGTGAACGTGGCGATCCGGCACGCGCACAAACGGGTCGTCGAACAACGTGAGGGCGTGCTCGGACGTATGGGCTCGACCGCAGTTGTCGTCGCCTGGAGTGGAACCCGGTTGGTCATCGGCCACGTGGGTGACAGCCGCGTGTACCGATTGAGGGGCAGCCGTCTGCAACGCTTGACGCGTGACCACTCCTTCGCCGAGGAGGCCCTCGCCGCAGGGTTCGCCGATCCGGTCGCAGTGGCCAGGTATCGCAACATGCTGACGCGTGCCGTCGGCGTCCCTGGCCTCGTCCAGCCGGACATCGCAACGCACGACCTGCACGAGGACGACGTGTTGCTCCTGTGTTCGGACGGCGTGTGGGAACCGCTCGCCAACGAGGACATCGGCGGCGCGCTCGCGCTCCCACCTGCCGTGGCGGCCCAGAGCCTCGTCGCGCAAGCCTACGACGCCGGCGGCGCGGACAACATGACCGCACTGGTCCTACGAGCTGGGGAGCAGCCCGTGCTTGCGCAGGAGAGTGCGTAGGTGTTTTCGGTCCAGGCCCGCGCGCCGAGCCGCGGCGCTCACGTTGCCATCGGCCTCAGCCCAGACCACGCTGAGATAGCGACGCTCGAGTTCTTCGACGACCGCTGCCTTCGCCTCCGAGAACGGCACGTCGGACCGCACTTGAAGTGGCGCGGCCTCATGGTCTCGAGGCCGAAGCCACAGTCGCAGGTCGGAAAACCCTCCCGCACCTGGCGTCAGTGCGAGCGCCCGATCCAACACATTCCGAAGCTCGCGAACATTGCCGGGCCACCCGTGGGCAGACAAGCGCTGCAGGCTGGCACCACCGATCTCGCCAGGATCCAACCCTCGCCGCTCGAGCAGCTCGTGCACGATGGGCGCGATGTCCTCTCGTCGCTCTCGCAGAGGCGGCAACCGCAGGTGCAGGACCGCGATGCGATAAAACAGGTCCGCGCGAAAGCTTCCCTCCGCCACCCGGGCGGTCAACGGTGTCTGGGTGGCAACCACGAGCCGAACGTCGAGAGGCTCCTCCCGATCGGAGCCAACCGGCCGAATCGTTCGCTCCTCCAACACCCGCAGCAGACGGGCCTGGACCGCAGCCGGGACGCCGTCGAGTTCGTCGAGGAACAGCGTGCCTCCACGAGCTCGCGCAAAGGCCCCTTTGCGGTCCGTGGTCGCCCCCGTGAACGCTCCGCGAACGTGTCCGAACAACTCGGAGTCCACCAGCGACTCCGGCAAGGCGCCACAGTCGACCGCGACGAAAGGACCCCGCCGCCGCTCGCTCGCCTCGTGCACGGCGCGGGCGGCGAGTTCTTTGCCCGTACCCGTCTCCCCCTCGACGAGCACGGTGACGTCCGTGGCCGCAGCGTGCTCCAGGACCGCAAAGACTTGACGCATGGCAAAGCTACGGCCGACCAGCTCGCCGAACCGGTGGGCGGGGCTCGGGGGCAACTCCAACGCCTCGGCCTGGGGCTGGATGCGCAGAGACGTTCGACCGACCTTGAGCGTGGCGCCGGCAGGAACGATTGCGCGATCGATCCGCGAGCCTTGGTAGTGGGTGCCGTTGGTGCTGCCGTTGTCTCGCACGTGAAAGTGGCCGCCCTCGGCCCGGAGTTCGACATGCTGTCCCGACACCCGCTCGTCCGCGAGGACCAAGTCACAATCTGCACCCGTCCCCACAACGAGCGTCTTGCCTTCGCGCAGCACCACCGCCCTGCCCTCATCGTGTCCCTCGACCACCACCAGCTCCGCATGTCCGCAGCCGCCTTCAGCGAGCTCTCGAAACATCGTCGCAACGGTGGACACCGCTCGAGCGTAGCGCATTGGCTCTGCTATCGTGAGATTCGGACCTCCCGTGCTCGGTGACCTTCCCGCGACCCTCGGCCCCTACCGTGTGATTCGGCGTCTGGGATCGGGAGGCATGGCCGAGGTCCTTCTCGGTGAAGCTCTCGGTGCGAGCGGGTTCACCCGTCTGGTCGCCATCAAGAGACCCCTGCTTTCCTTTCGGGACGACGACGAACTGACCCGGCTGCTCATCGCGGAGGCGCGCCTCGGAGCACGAATCCACCACCGCAACCTGGTCTCGGTGCACGATCTCGGGCTGCACGAGGGCACCTACTACGTCGTGATGGACTACGTCGACGGCGCGGACTTGGGCTCGCTGCGGCGCACGATTTCCCCCGGGGCCGAACTTGCGGTCTACGTCGTCTCCGAAGTCCTGCTGGGGCTGCATCATCTGCACTGCCTGGCAGACCAACACGGCAGGCCCCTGGGGCTCGTCCACCGCGACGTCAGCCCTTCCAATGTGTTGGTCTCCAGCAGCGGTGAGGTGAAGCTCGCGGACTACGGCATCGTCAAGGCGACCCGCCTCGCCGGGAACACCGCGGTGAACGTCCGCCGGGGCAAGTTCGCGTACATGTCCCCGGAGCAGGTCGCTGGCGAGCCGCTCGATGCCCGCTGCGACCTGTTCAGCGTCATGGTCATGCTCGTCGAACTGCTCACCGGGGCGCGGCCGTTCGATGGCGAGGGTCCCGCGGAGGTGCTCGAGCGGATCCGCGAGGCCGCGTCGCCAGCCCTTCAGGCTGTTCCCGCGGCGCTCCGTGCCGTCGTCCGACAGGGGCTCTCCGGCTTCCCGGGCGACCGCCACACCGACGCCCTCACGCTGCGTCGAGCCCTCTTGGACGCGTACCCGGCGGCCCGGAACCTCGGACCTCCGGAGCTCTCGAGGTGGGTCGCGGGATCCGAAGGCGAAGACAGCCCGGCGTCGGGCCCATCCCCATCCCAGAGCACGGTCTACGATCCCTGAACGTGGACCAGGAATCCCCCACCCGGCCTGGGGTGTTACCGTGTCAGGGCTCCTGCACCGCTTCAAGGCGGCCTGGGCGCAAATAGGCGACCGGGATTGAAGGATTAGACATGATGACAAAGAGTCTTGGCTCCAAAACAATCGCCGGCGTTGCGGTGATGTTGTGTGCGGTGAGCTGCGGGGACGATACGGCGGGCGTCACCGGCTTCGGTGGCCCGATCGCCGCTGATTCCGAGGGCACCGCGACCACCGGCACGGCGACCAGTTCGGGGACCGATACCCCGCCGGGGCTGACCACGATCACGGCCACCGCGGGCGGAACCGGGACGAGCACCACCGATGCCCAGACCGATTCGAGCGGCCGGGACACCGACCCGAGTGGTGCCGACACATCGACCGGTCCCGACACTTCGACCGGGCCCGGCGAGAGCAGCTCGGAGAGCACAGCCGGCACCACGTGCGGCGATGATGCGATCGACGGCAGCGACGTTTGCGATGGCACGGACCTCGGCGGTGCCGACTGCGTCTCCGAAGGCTTCGACGGCGGCACCCTGGCTTGCAACCCCGATTGTTCGGCCCTCGATACCAGCGCCTGCATGAACGACGAGTGCGGGGATGCAGAGATCAACGGCACCGAAACCTGCGACGGAGATCTTCTGGGAGGGTCCGACTGCTTGAGCGAGGGGTTCGACAGCGGAACACTCGCGTGCGCGGCAAACTGCATGGCGTTCGACACCAGCGGCTGTGACGCGTGTGGTGATTCCGCGGTGAGTGGTCCGGAGGTCTGCGACGGCGAGCTGTTGGGCGGTGCGGACTGTGTCTCCGAAGGGTTCGACGGAGGCACCCTCGGTTGCGCCGCCGGCTGCTTGGCGTTCGACACCAGCGGTTGCTACACATGTGGTGACGCCGCGATCACCGCCCCCGAGGTCTGCGACGGCGCATCGCTGGGCGGCGCAACGTGTGCGTCCGAGGGATTCGACAGTGGGACGTTGAGCTGCGCTGCGGGCTGCCTGACCTACGACACGAGCAACTGCATCGTGTGCGGCGACGATGTCGCCGAAGGCACCGAGGTGTGCGACGGCACCGATGTTCCGGGCACGGACTGCGTCTCTGAAGGCTTCGAGAGCGGAACGATCGGATGCCTCGCAAACTGCTCTGAGATCGACACATCGAGTTGCGTGCCGTTCGAATGTGGCGACAACATCACCAACGGCGCAGAGACTTGCGACGGGACGGACCTGGGCGGCGAGAGCTGCGATTCGCAGGGCTTTGGTGTCGTGGGGACCCTGGCGTGCGCCGGAAACTGTCTCGCGTACGATGTGAGCGGGTGTGCTTTGGGCGCGTGTGTCGACGAGGTGATCGGCTCACCGCTCGGCGTCGCCGCGGCGGCCGGAGACACCGCCGGCGACGATGTCAGTGGGGCCCCGATCTCGTGCGGCTCGGGCACCGCCGCCGACCACATCATGGAGTTCACGGCCCCCGTCGCAGGAACGTACATGTTCACGACGCACGGGTCGGCGTTGGCGGACACGGTGCTTGCCCTCTACTCCGACTGCAACACCGAGATCGCATGCGACGATGACAGTGGCATCGGATTTCATTCGGCGGTGAGCCAACCGCTTGCAGCCGGCGAGATGGTGTTCGTTCTCGTCAAAGGCTGGGGCGCGACCGCTGGCGCATGGCAGCTCAACGTCGGGTTCGCCGGGATCGCCGGCCCCGGGCTTGCGCAGGTCGTCCCTGACGATGGCTACGACGGCACGTTGGCATCGATGGCGTGCAACGATTTCACGCTCGGCACGGGCGGGGCATCCGTCGAGGACGTCGAAGTCGAGCTCGGCCTCGCGTCCACGTACATCGGTGACCTGACGGTCAAGGTCGTCAGCCCCACCGGGACGGTGATCACGCCACTGAGTCGGCCCGGCTTGGCCGAGGCCGCGGACGATGGGGCCGACGGCACGTTCGGAGACTCCAGCGATGCAACCGCAACCTCGGTGCTGCGGTTCGCGGACCTCGGGGGAACCGATGCCGAGCTCATGGGCAGCACGCTCACGGCCGCTCAGGCCGTCTGCCTCGACGACAACCTTTGTGACTACGCACCGAACTCTGGGGCTGCGACCGCAGGTTCGTTCGGGTCACTCGGCGGCGAGACCCCGCTGGGGACGTGGCGCGTATGCGTGGGCGACAGCGCTGCGGACGACCCGATCACGGTGGACTCCGTGCGACTCAACGTCCTCAGCGGACCGTAGGGGCGGGACTCGGGTGAGCTGCGGGGACGACGCCCCCCCCCGCAGCGAGGGGAACCAGGCCGCACGCCATTCGCCTCGCGAATCGCTTTCGCGGCCCCCGCGATTCGCAAGCGAATCGCTCGGACTAGAACTCGCAGTTCCTCGGAGTCCGCGGGAACGGGATCACATCGCGGATGTTCTGCATCCCGGTCGCGTACATGACCATGCGTTCGAAGCCCAACCCGAACCCAGCATGCGGCGCGGTGCCGTAGCGGCGGGTGTCGAGGTACCAGCCGTAGTCTTCGGGCTCGAGACCCAGCTCGCGGATGGCGTCCTCCAGCACGTCGAGGCGCTCTTCTCGAGCCGACCCGCCGATGAGCTCGCCCACTCCGGGGACCAGCAGGTCCACGGCACCGACGGTCTGCCCGTCGTCGTTGCGGCGCATGTAGAAGGCCTTGATGCTCTTGGGGTAGTCGGTGACGAACGTGGGACGGCCGACCAGGGTCTCGGTCAGGTAGCGCTCGTGTTCGGCCTGCAGGTTGACGCCGAACTCGACCGGATACTCGAACTTCTGTCCCGAGTCGATCAGACGTTTGACCGCCTCCGCGTAGGTCATGCGCTCGAAGCCAGAGTCGACGACGTGCTGCAGCCGCTCGAGCAGGCCCTTGTCGATGCGCTGATTGAAGAACTCGAGGTCCGAGGTGCAGTCGTCCAGCACGGTTCGCAGCAGGTGCTTGACGAAGTCTTCGGCCAGATCGCAGTTCTCCGAGAGATCGCAGAACGCCATCTCGGGCTCGATCATCCAGAACTCCGACGCGTGCCGGCTGGTGTTGGAGTTCTCGGCGCGGAACGTGGGGCCGAACGTGTAGACGTCGCTCATGCCCATGGCGAACGCCTCGGCGTTGAGCTGACCGGACACGGTGAGGTAGGCGGGCTTCCCGAAGAAGTCCTTGTCCCAGTCGATCTCCCCCTTGTCGGTGCGCGGGGGGTTGTCCATGTCCAGCGTGGTGACGCGGAACATCTCGCCGGCACCCTCGGTGTCGGACCCCGTGACGATGGGCGTGTGCAGGTAGACGAACCCACGGTTGGCGAAGAAGGCGTGCGTCGCCTGGGCCAGCGTGCTGCGGACGCGGAACGTGGCGCCGAACGTGTTGGAGCGGTTGCGCAGGTGCGCGATGGTTCGAAGGAACTCGAAGCTCGCGCCCTTCTTCTGCAGCGGATACTCCTCCGCCGCCCGACCAACCGTGGTCACCTTGGTCGCCTGAACCTCGACCGACTGGCCCTTGCCTTGGGACTCGACGAGCTCGCCAACAATCTCCACCGCAGAGCCGGTGGTGAGCTTGCGGACCTCCTCGATGCCGTCCATGTCGCTGGGCACCACGATCTGGATGCCACCCATGTTGGACCCGTCGTTCAGATTGATGAACGACACATTCTTGCCGTTGCGGACGGTACGGACCCACCCCTTGAGGAGTAGGTCAGACTGTGGGGCGGGCAGGGTCAACGCATGCGCGATGCGGGTCCTCTTCATGGCGGCCGGAATGTAGCATGCAGCCGTGACCGCCAACCCCCCGACGCTGCGCATTGCGGAGCGCTTCGTGTCCGTGCAGGGCGAGGGAATTCTCGCGGGGGTCCCCAGCAGCTTCGTGCGGCTGACCGGGTGCAACCTGCGCTGTTCTTGGTGCGACTCCCCAGAGAGTTCCTGGCGGCCAACGGGCGAGCCACAGTCCCTGGACGAGATCGTCCGTTGGTGTCGAGACGGACCCCGGCATGTCGTGGTGACCGGCGGCGAGCCCCTCCTGTCGCCCTACGTCGGCGCGCTCACAAAGGCACTCTGGGACAACGATCACCACATCACGGTCGAGACCGCCGGGACGCTCGACCAGCCGGACCTCGTTTGCGACCTGATGTCGCTCAGCCCAAAGCTCGCCCACAGCACTCCCGCCGCGCCGGCCTCCCTCGCCCAGCGTCACGAACGGAGTCGGTGGCAACCCGACGTGGTCCTCGCGCTGATGCGGTTTCCCTGGCAGCTCAAATTCGTGGTTCGGGCGGACGCCGACGCTGCGCTGAGGCGCGACGTCGCGGAGATCGACACCATGCTCGAAGCCCTCGGCGACCCCGACCCGCAGCGGGTGCTGTTGATGCCGGAGTGCATCGACCCCGCCGCACTGACCGAACGCTACCAGCGCATCAGCGCCCTATGCTGCACGCGCGGTTTTCGGCTCGGACCACGGCTGCACATCACCGCGTTCGGGCACACGCCGGGAACCTAGAACTAGGGGCCGTCCCCAATTCGGTGAAACGGCCATAGCGGCGCCCCCAGAGCCCAT
>OJGU01000748.1_pt1 | contig 15941 bp, 14 predicted proteins | sample 1594741 | NCBI WGS metagenome assembly OJGU01 (sample SAMN05416841, study PRJEB24817) | seawater metagenome | isolation source: Sea water | place: Canada:Atlantic | collected 2013-07
GGAAACGCCTCTGCTCCGGATTCGAGTTCTCACTACATCCTCCCGACCGCGGAAACATCCATTCGCTTTCTCGACGGTCAACTTGAGAAAACAGAAGTTCCGACCCACCTCGCCATTACCGGGGATGCGTTCTTTGAAGTCGAACTTGACAACGGAAAGAGCGCCTACACCCGAGACGGAGAGTTCTCACTCGACCAAGAAGGCAATCTCGTCACGAAACAAGGCTTCCGGGTCATTGGAACCTCTGGGACCATTCTCCTTCCCGATCCCGACGGAACGATCGAAATCTCTGAATCAGGAAAAATCTCCGTAGGCGGCAAGGGCTCTGGACAACAGATTCACACTGTCGAGATTGAGGACCGCTCCAAGCTCAAAGCCATCGGCGGCGGATTTTTTAACCTTGAGGATGAAAGCGTGCTGGTTGAAGAAACGGAAACGCCAAGCTTAAAACCAGGCTACCTTGAGGGGAGCAACGTTGCCCCGATGCAAGAAATGACACGACTCATCGATGTCATGCGCTCTTATCAGAGCAACCAAAAAATCATTCAAACCCACGATCAACGGATCGGGCAGACAATCTCTGAACTTGGCACGCCTGCCTTTTAGGATGTCGTCAATGAAACGAAACAATCTCTAGTCCCCTATGATACGCGCACTACATTCATCGGCAGCAGGCATGCAGGCCCAGCAACTGAGTCTCGATGTCATCGCTAACAACTTGGCGAACGTACAGACGACGGGTTTCAAAAAGAGCAAGATTGAGTTTCAAGATCTCCTCTATCAAACCACCCGATCGGCCGGCTCCACTCAAGGAGGCGACAATCAACTCCCCACCGGCATCCAAGTAGGCCATGGAGCCCAACCGGTAGCGACGGCAAAAATCTTCACAACAGGCGAACTCACCGCTACGGATGAGAAATGGGACATCGCCATTCAAGGGGATGGGTTCTTCAAGGTTGTGCTTCCATCTGGAGAGTTCGCTTACACCCGCGACGGGGCGTTTAAACGCAATAGCTTCGGTGTTCTCAGCACCAGTGACGGACTCGCACTTGATGGAGGGATCGTCATCCCCGAAGGCGTCCGCTCGGTGGACATCTCCCCTGGCGGAGAAGTCTCCATAGTGACCGCCGACGGCACGCAACAGGAGGAGATCGCACTCTTTAGATTCGCCAACCCAGCCGGACTAGAGAGCATGGGGCGTAACCTCTACAGAACAACAGAAGCGTCGGGAGATGAGGTTGAAGGCAGGCCGAATGATCAAGGGTTCGGAGCGCTCGCTCAGGGTTATTTGGAAAAATCCAACGTCAAAGTCATCGAGGAAATGGTCAATATGATCGTCGCCCAGCGCGCCTATGAAGTGAACTCAAAATCTGTACAAGCGGCCGATGAGATGATGGAAATCACCAACAATCTCAAACGCTAATTTCCTATGAATAACAGACTCCAACAACTGCTTCTCTCCTTGGCACTGGCGTTCAGCATGCCTGGGCAGGCTTCAGAGATCATGCCGAATCAAAGGGAGATCTCTGGCCCGAATATTCTGCTCGAGAACCTCTACCTATCGCCGCTGACGGCAAGCAGCCCAAAGATCCCAAAGATCACCCTAGGCCCCTCGCCCGGACTCAATGAAACTCGAAACATCGCCTTCGAAGAAGCCTCAACTCACATTTCGAATTATGGATTCACTCCCGAAGCGTTCGGATGGAAAAAAAATCAGGTTCTAATTCTCAGCAGAAAAACAAAGATCATCGACAAGACGGAACTGTTAGATCATCTCTCCATTGCGCTGATCGAAGCCACGCCAAACCTTGATGGGGATCTCGAGATTGAACTAATCCGTGATCCTGGAGAGATTCGCATTACCGATGAACCGTTTGAATTGAGACTCGTTGATTCACTCTTCAACGGCATCAAATCAAGATTCATCGTTCCTTTCGAAATCCTCGTTTCCGGTGAAGTCGTGTATAAGGCGAGTGCCGCGCTCCAGGCCAAGATAGTGAAGGAAATATGGTTGAGCTCCCGGAGACTCAACCGGGGTGAAGCCCTTGATGAGAGCAGCTTCTACCTCGCTCGAAAAGACATCCTCCTGATCAATGGCAGCCCGCTTGACGCTAGCGATTCGATGTCGGGCTTGGAAAGCCGCTCGACGATCCTTCAAGATCGCCCAATCTTAAGTCGATATACGGCGAGAATCCCGGTGGTCAAACGGGGCGACTTAGTTGATGCCGTCCTTAAGAAAGGCATCCTGAGTATCACGATGAAAGTCTATATCATGGATCAAGGAGCCCCTGGTGACACCATCCGAGTCCGCAATCCAAAATCGAAGAAACAATTAAAAGGAGTCGTTAGCGATGACAGCACAATCAGGATTCTCTAAATCAACCGCCCTAGCGACACTGATCATTCTTGGCGCCATCAACGATGCTCGATCGGCGGAGAACGAATGGAATTATTCGAACACCTCGATGATTTCAGATGTCCGAGCTCGCGCCGTCGGTGACATTCTTACAGTCGTTATTCAGGAAACCAAAGAGACTTCGAAGAACACCCAATCAAAGAGCTCCAAGTCCTCGGGCATCGACGCGGGAATCCAGTCCCTCTTCTACCCTCCTAGCGCCACAAGCCTCTTGCAAAAAAAGGGCCAGCTCCCTGCCCTCAAACTCAATTCATCAACCCAATTCGAAGGAGGCGGTAATATATCGAGTTCAGAACGAATTGCCTCGCGAATTTCCGTTCGAGTGGTTGATGTCTTACCAAACCGTCATTTCCTGGTCGAAGGCACCCAGCTCACATCATTCGGCGGCGAGACTCAGGAAGCAATCCTCAAGGGTGTCGTGCGCGAACAGGATATCAGCCCAGGAAACACGGTTTTCAGCTATAACCTTGCCGATGTCACAATACGGTTTGCCTCCAAAGGACCGATCACAACAACGAGCAAGAAGGGGTGGTTCAATTCCGCCTGGGACAAAATCTCTCCGTTCTAATTTCGGCCTACGATCAATCTGCCCCAAAGAAGCCCCATGAAACATCTACTATTGGCATTCGTTTTTTTCGTCTCACTTGCAGAAGCGATGGCCGTCACCGTGCGAATTAAGGATAGCACGCGAGTCACCGGCGTTGAGCACTACGAACTATCGGGGATCGGTTTGGTTGTCGGTCTAGCCGGCGATGGGGATCGCAACCAAGTCTACACGCTGCAAGCCTTTGCCAATATGTTGCAACGCAACAATCTGAAAGTACCCCTCAATTCAATTCAGTCAAAGAACGTCGCCATCGTCGAAGTTCAAGCCAAAGTTCCCGCCACCGCCAAACTCGGCTCTCAGTTGGATATTATCATCTCATCGATCGGCGATGCCAAGTCCCTACAAGGCGGCATTCTCATGCGGACTCTGCTTTTTGGTCCCAGCACGCAAACAGCCTATGCCGTTGCCCAAGGTCCGATCTCGGTCGGCGGATTTAGCGCGGGTCAAGGAGGTCCCGGTGGCGCGGAGATTCGCCGCAACCACCCCGTTGTTGGCCAGGTCATTGATGGCGCTCGACTGATTCAGCCCGTGCCTCGATCCACCCTCGTCAAAGAACAGAACGGGCAACACTTCCTGCAACTAGAACTCCGCCAACCCGACTATTCCACGGCCGCACGAATGGCTGAGGCAATCAATCAGGTCTTCGCTGAGACCGCCTTTCCAGAGAGTGACTCATTCCTCAGGCTCAATCTCCCTCCCGGAATGGAAAAGCGACCCGTAGATTTTCTGGCAAGAATCGAGCCTATCCGATTCAACCCCGACCAACAGGCGCGAGTCCTCATTAACGAACGCACGGGAACCATCGTTGCGACCTCTCCAGTAAAGATTGCCAGCTGCGCCATTTCCCATGGTAGCGTTACCATCAGCATCGCATCCCCTCAGAACGTCTCTCAACCCGGTCCCTTTAGCCAGGGAGGCGAGACCGCAGTCACGCCCGCTACAGACGTCCAGATAACAGAATCAGACACGGCCCTCGTCCCCCTCCCTGAGATGCCAACGATTCATGAAGTCTCCGAATCTCTCAACTCTCTTGGCGTCTCGACAAGGGATATCATCGCGATCTTTCAAGCCATGGAACGAGCCGGAGCACTCCGGGCGGAGATCGTCTATCAATAAGTAGACAAGCCATTTCCCAACTCCATAGAACGATGCTAACACCCCCTACATCGATGCCTCCAACACCGGCGACGCCGCAGAGCCGAAGTGTCCAAAGCCTGGAAAAGCTCGCGACCTCGCGGTCCAAATCAACCGATGAGAAACTCGCCATCGTCGCCCAAGAATTTGAACAAATCATTTTCAGACAAATGTTTCGCTCCATCCAAAAATCAAGTTTTGGCCAGGGCTTTTTCGACGAATCCGGCAGCCATAGCCAATACTCAGAGATTGCTCTCCAACAGCTCTCAGACACCATGGCCGGAACGGCCTCACTGGGGATTGCAGACTCGCTCCACGCACAACTGCTTATCGACCAAGCGAATGCCTCCCCGGCACACACTGGTTTAAAACACTAGCCATCCCTAGATCTTGCATGACAGATTCACTCGACAATCTCATTGAGTCTCTACGCGAGGAACTCACTCAATACGGGGAACTCCTCGCGCTTCTAGAGGCTCAGCAACAACATATCCTCGAGCGTAGTCCGGACCTTGTCCAAGAAGGGGCACACCAGATCCGTGTCCAGACTCAGCATCTTGAGCGACTAAAAGGCCACCGAGAAATTACCCGAAAGCAGCTGTACGCCGATCTTTCCCTCGAAGCCACAGCCCGCCTCGGAGACTCACTTGATCGTCTCCCCCCAGAATATCGGCCCCTGGTCCAAGCACTAGTCGACGACAATCGATTCTCCATTACCCGAATCCGCAAGCTTGCTCGACAAAACCACCTCCTGCTCAACCGATCACTGACGACAGCAAACGAGTTGGTCGATTCCCTTTACGACAATGGCCAACCCTCCATCTACGGCGAAGACGGTAGATTCCCTACCGAAAGCCGAGGCCAATCAATCGCCTACGAACACGTCTGCTAATCACCCAACAAGAATTCATTCATGAGCGGACTATACGGCACCCTTCAACTTGGACAGCGCGCTGTTCAGACACAACGTCAGGGCATTGAACTCGCCGGACATAACATCGCCAACGTTGACAATCCTGCCTTTGCACGACAACGCATTGACGTCGCAACGGGACCGACGATCATTAGCCCGGACGGCATCCATGCCACGGGAGTCACCACCGAACAAGTTCAACAAGTTCGTAATCAGATTCTAGACACGAGCATCCAGCAAGAAACCAGCATCACATCTTACCTAGAAACAAAAAATACCCTTCTCGAACAATCGAAGGCAAAACTCGGCCCCACGTTCCTGGCCAATCTTGCCAACGGTTCAGGAGAGCAGCTCTCCGGAATCGCAGAGCACCTTAACGGACTATTCGACGGATTTCAGGAATTGGCCAATGACGTCACTTCAAGATCACAGCGAGTCGCACTGGTTGGCAAGGCAGAGGCACTTGCCCGTGATTTTAATCAGGTTCATCAAGGCATCACTCACATCGAGGCCCAGATCAGCAAAGAACTCGAAGCCTCCGCGGATGACGCCAACGGACTCTTAGGCGAGATCGCTCGTCTCAACCAATCCATCGAGCACGCAGAGAATCGCAGCAGTAGCCCAGCACACGACCTGCGAGATCGACGCCTCGCAAAACTGGAAGAACTCTCCAAGCTAGCAAATTTTCAGACATCCGAATCCGAAACTCAAACTCTTAGCATCCACCTCGACGGCGAAACAATTCTCGAAGGGGCCAACATCCTCGGACAATTCCAAATCGCGATCGACGCTGAAGGAAAAGCCCAAGCGGTGTTGACCACCAATGATACTCAAAAAGCCGTCACCCAAGGCCGCATGGGCGCGCTGGGATCGGTAGCAAGCGAGACACTAGGGCCACTCGCCGAACGTCTTGACCAACTCGCAAGCGCGATTATTGGTGAACTCAACCAAATTCATCAATCCGGCTTCGGTCTCGAAGGAAGCACAGGAGAACCACTCTTTGTTGGGAACAACGCCGCAACCATCGCGGTCAACCAAACGCTGATTGACAATCCAGATCGCATTCAAGCCTCGAGTGACGCGAACGCCATTGGCGACAATACGATTCTAAGGGCACTCAGCGGCGCCGCCCGGAATTCATTCGCCACTCTAGACGGGCAGACACTCAACGAACATCTCGCCGGCAGCATTGGCTCATTCGTCGAAGAACTGGCAGATACCAGAGAACAACTCGATGATCAAACCGCAATTCAAGATCTTCTTCAGCGGCAACGCAACGCGGTCAGCGGCGTTTCTTTAGACGAGGAAATGACCAATCTCGTCAAATACCAGAACGCCTTCGAGGCCTCAGCGAGGCTCGTGTCGGTAATCGACGAAATGCTTCAAACCGTCGTGAATCTTGGAAGATCATAAGAAAAGCCATGAGAGTAACCTCCCAAACACTACCGGCTTCGCTCACCAGCAACCTTCAGCGCCTGGCGCAAAAACAGTATCAGCTCCAAAATGAAACGGCCACGGGCAAGAAATCGCAAGCCCTCGAAGAAGATCCGAGAGCCATACAGCGCTTGATCACCCTTCAGGCAGATGCCAAATCGATAACTCAATATCAACGCAACGCAGAAAGCAGCACTCAGAAGATCAACGAAACCAACACCCTTCTTCGCTCGCTGAGGACCCTCTCCTCTCGAGCCAGTGAAATTGCGATTAAGGCTGACCCAATCATTGGAATCGAAGGACTAGGAAACTATGCCACCGAAATAGACAGTCTCCTTGAAGATGCCCTTGCACAAGCCAACCATGAAGGGACAACAGGATTCTCATTCAGCGGAACGAGAAGCGACCAAACTCCGTTCGTGCCCAGTCGCGACCAGGATGGAAGAATTACCAGCGTGAGCTACCAGGGAAACCTTTCTGAAACCCTCACCGATATCGGACCTGAGTTTTCCGTAAGCACGTCGACGATTGGTGAAAACAATACCGACTCCGGGCCACCTGGATTATTCAAAGATCAGCGAAGTGGTGCCGATTTTTTTGCTCACTTGATCTCGCTCAGAGATCACTTAGCAGCAGGAGATATTGAATCCGTTCAGAAGTCAGACATTCCAGCCATTGAAGCCGATGAGGATAACTTTCTCTTTCACCTCAGCGCAGCGGGCTCCCTTCAATCCAGAATTGAAACGACGCAGCGCCGACTGAGCGATCAATCCTTCGAAATTGCCGCTGAAAACTCGAGGCTCACCGATGCCGACCTCGCCGAAACGATCGTTTCCCTCAATCAAGCCCAAACGGCCTACCAAGCGGCTCTTCAAAGCGGCGCCCAGATTCTAAGCAGTTCGCTCATGGACTACCTGCGATAGGGCTCCACTATCAAGAGACTCAATCATCAGCAACCGGCTCCGCAGCATCCCCCTCCTCCACCGTCCCCTCAGATTCACGATACTCCTTGAGCTTATTTCTTAAGGTGCGAATACTGATCGAGAGGATCCCTGCCGCCTTGGTCCGGTTTCCATCCACCGATTCAAGTGTCCGCAAGATGTGACGTTTCTCTAGCTCAGCAAGAGGGACCAATGGAGCATCCTCCACTTGCATCGGGGCGGACTCAGCGACGGGCATCTCATCCTGTACCGCGACCGACACCGGTCTCCGTTCATGAGACGGAGCAATGAGGCCGAGCGAATCGGGATCAATCAATTCTCCCTCACTTGAAAGAATTACCGCCCGCTCGATCACATTCTGCAGCTCACGCACATTTCCAGGCCAGGTATGTCGCTTCAGTTCCTGCAGCGACGCCTCAGAGAGTCCAGCGACCGGGCACCCGTGCTTCCGAGCATACCGTTTCATAAAATGCTCAGCTAAGAGTACCACATCGCCTTCACGCTCGCGCAAGGGTGGTACAAAAATAGGAACGACATTGAGCCGAAAATAGAGATCTTGCCGAAACTCGCCCTTCTCAACACTCTGCGCTAAATCTCGATTCGTGGTTGCCACGACCCTCACGTTGACCCGGATCGTTCGGTTTCCTCCCACTCTTTCAAGTTCCCGCTCCTGAAGAACACGAAGCAATTTAGACTGAACCACGGGGGAAATCTCACTGATTTCATCCAACAGAATTGTCCCCCCATGCGCGAGTTCGAATCTGCCTTCCCTCCGACTTGCCGCCCCAGTAAAAGAGCCTTTCTCGTGTCCAAAGAATTCGCTCTCAACCAGGTTTTCCGGCACCGCTGCGCAATTGACTGAAATGAAGGGATCTTGAGATCGCGGGCTCTGACGATGAATCGCTCGGGCCACAAGCTCCTTACCGGTACCACTCTCTCCCTGAATCATTACCGTCGCTTCCGTTCGAGACACTTTCCGTATCATGTCCCCCAGTTTTTTCATCGAAGCCGACTCACCGAGGATCTCATACCCCATATCGCTGTGATCTCCATCATTGAGATGTTGATTCACTCGCACGAGCCGGGTGAATTCACCAGCTTTCTTTAGAGAGACTTCAATTTGGTCGGTAGAAAACGGCTTCGTAATGTAATCGAACGCACCATTGCGCATGCACTCGACGGCAGATTCCACCGAACCATAACTCGTCATCATGACCACGAGGGGAGGATTCGCCATGGCTTGGCATCGAGTGAGCAATTCTCGACCATCACCATCCGGGAGCCGGACATCGGCAAAGACCAGATCAAAGTCGTCTTTCTCCAAATAGCTGATGGCCTTCTCCAAGGTGGGAGCTTCCGCAACATCGAGTCGTTTGCGATGAAGCAACTGGATGAGATTCTTTCGAACAACCATCTCATCCTCGAGAACAATTACCTTTTCAATCGCCATGGCTAAGAGGACTCAGAAATTAACCAGTGATGTAGGTTTTTGCGACCAAATCCGGCCGTCGAGCCTCCGGCGAAGGAAGTGTGCCCGGACTCAAACGCCCGTTTTTCAAGAGAATCTTTTCATTCTCCCGATCCAGCGCGACCGCTTTCATGATCAGCCGCTTTCCTTCTTCGATCGCAGCTGAAATATCTGAATCAAGGGAAGCGCCACTCAACCCCTGACTTTCTAAGAATTCACGCCCTTGTTTGATCTTTCCCTTGAGTGAGTCTAATTGCTCCAAGAGGGCACGCTTGGCGTCTCCTCGCTCCAAAGCATGGGGCCCTGACTCGAGCTGACCCTGAACGAGCGCCCGATTTTCAATCTCAACAATGGCTAGAATCTCGCGACACACGCCGTTGTGCTCGTCGATCGCCGCTAGTATTTCATCTTTGTCACTCATCGCTCGAACCTGATCGAGCTCGATTGTCGTCCTTCATGCCTTCAAGAACAAGCTGCTTCTTCCGAAACCAGTCTAGCATTCCAATACGCCATTCAGTCATTTCGGCAATTAGCTTCTCTGAAGATTCACCGGAACCAATCGATTCCTCCCCCACCAGGCCCTGAATTTTCTTATAGGCAGCCATAGCCTGGGCAGGTTGATGAAGACGTTCGAAAACCAATCCCATTTGGTAGCGCACGGTGATTTCATCTTCGGGTTGCCCCACAAAACTCAGCAAGGCTTGATACACCTTCAAGGAGTCCAGGAAGGCTCCAGATTCAATCATTTGAGCAGCAACCTCGAGACCGATGCGGGTTTTCCACCGATTATCGGCGTCGCTGGAATCCGAGGAACTCTGGACCGGATTCTCCAATATTTCTCGAAACTGATCCAACACATCGCCCTGTTTCTTTCTTGTCTGCAACGATTGAACCATCAAGTAGCGAACATCTGATTCGAGCTCGTGACCGCGGTGTTCCTCGAGAAACGCCTCCACCTCCCGCTCTAGGTCTGAATGTTCCCCTAAGATTCCAAGACATTTACAAAGCTTATACCGCACCGAAGGCAGGTTTACCCTCCCCAATGCATCATCTCCGCCGTCTTCGGCAATGAGCATTCGATAATGACGAGCCGCCGTTTCGTAGTCCCCTTTTCCCATATGAGTGTTGGCAATCTCGGTCTTTGCCTTCAACACGATGCGCCGATACAGTGGGAAATATTTCCCGTTCACCGCCTGCCCCTTCAAGGTCATCATGATAATGGCGTGAAAATTCGACAATGCCAGTTCCTCCGCGCCGATCTCCCGATAGATTTGCCCTAATCGCAGGGTGACGAGCGGAATATTGGGATCTCTCGGATACAGGGACTCGTAGTGTCGGTAAATCTGCTGTGCTCGAATCCAGTCTTCCCTCAATTCAGCAATGAGAGCCAGCTGCAGCATCGCTTGCCGTCGATAGGCTTCAGGGGGCTGTTTCTCCAACAGCTTAACGAAAGCTCGAACCGCAAAATCATATTCCCCAGCGCGACGATGTTGCAGCCCGAGTTCAACCTGCGCCCGGTAGCCAAGATCCCGACGCTGATCCATTTCTGAATGGGTATCAAACTCAATATCTGGCGATCGAAACAAATCCGGAAACTCCGCAAACATGGGGTCGAGACGAAGATGTTCTGGAGGGTCTTCGGTTACCGAATGATCATCTCGCTCAGCCAAAGCACGAAGTTGCGCTGGATCTAGCTCCTTCCTTTCATGGTTCGAATATGTGGAATGGGCCTCCAGTCCACCATCTAAAGACGCGCCAGACGCCAACAGCACAGGGAAGCCGCTAAGGAGAATCCCCGTGAGGAGTATTAAGCATTTTCCAATCGTCGCTACTCTCAGCTGAGGCGAATAATTCATATCAAAGAAAACAAATCAAACAACATCATGGAGTTTTGGGAGTCGCTTCGGGGCTAGGCCGTCTCCTGACCTCCTGATCTCGAAGTCGCTTGCGTTGGGCTTGACCAGCAAAGTAGTTCAGAAAGAGACTCAGATCCCGACGGTCTCCCGTCGTTTTGTCCAACCCAATATCGAATCCGTCTGGGAGCAGCGAATCAACTTCTGCCTCAGGGTCATGCGGTCCCATCTGAGACACGCCATCCCCGCTCGAACTCCCTTGTTTCGGCTCGACGGAGCCGGAATTCTCATTCGGCCGACTGCTGATCGCTGTCGTCCGCGTTGTTCGTTTCGGTCGGTTCTCTTTCTCGCCCTCGTCTGACTTTGTCGCCGTAGCCAGGGAATCGTCTTCTAACGAATCCTCCGATTTCCCCATGTCAAGCGGAGGCAGAAGAAATGGTACCGGCGCTGCAGCTGGAACGAAAATCTGGATCGGAGTCGGACCGAGCCGAGGAAGATATTTTCGCACCTCTGCACAAAGCTCGAATTGACCTACCAAAAGGCCAAGAGACAAGCCAAGGAACAAGTATCTTCGGTGACTAAGCTGCGACCGCAACGTCTTCACCATCCAACACCTTTCTCCCCTGCTCAACATTTTCCAATAACATCCAATCCTTCGTTTCCTCATAACTGGCACAAGCTTCCTTAATAGCATCAGACCCAATCAAACAGTGCTTCAACGACAACTCGGTCCCCAAAGCGAGAATATTGAGCACGAACTTGATCAAGGTCACATCACAGCGTTTGATCTGACTCATATCGACCATCAGTTTTCCAATTCCAGAATCTACGGCATCTGACAATTGACTTCGTAGCTGGTTCCCGATTTCAGTGGCCACATTCGAGTTAAAGGTCTCTCGCATTCGAATAATCAGCACTTCATCCGAAACATCAAAATACTTATAGGATGTATCGAGAGAGAGAGACCGCGTGACTCTGATTTTCAACTCATCATAGTCGATCGGCTTCGTCACAACACAAGCAAACCCTGCTTGCAACGCCGCCGATTGCTGCTCCAAAGCAGTTTTTACCGACAATCCGATGACCGGGACCGCATTCGTCGCTAAGTTCGCTCTCAAGTTCTGTAGGAAACTAAAGGCCGACTTCTCCGGTAAGGCGAGATTCACAAAGATAATGTCTGGGGTATTCTCCAGGCACCATGCCATCGCCCGTTCAGAATCCCCCAGCCCAGTGATCTCCCAAGGGGTATCATTCACTCCCTCTTTTACCTGATCAACAATCGCAGCCTTGTTGTCGACAACTAGCACTTTGAGGGCATCATCATAGCGTCGATCCCTTAAAACCGCAGAGGGACGCTTGATCAGAGGAACGAAACGCCCAATTCGTTCTGCAATCAGTTCCTCGTTCAAGGGTTTCACCAGATAATCTTTAACTCCTAGTTTCAGCACCTTCACGACCTTCTCGCGGCTCGCCTCCGAGGTGAGCATGATCACCGGGATATTTCGCGTATTAGCTCCCTTCCGAAGACGCGATAGCATTTCATAGCCATTCATTTCTGGCATCGAATAATCAAGAATTATCAAATCTGGCTTATGCCGCTCGGCCAAATCGAGCCCTTCCTGACCATCGTTCGCTTCAACAATCGTACAGTCGTAGGGCCGGAGCGTGGCTCCGACCATCGCCCGGATCACGCGACTATCCTCAACTAGTAAAATCTTAACACCCATCTTTGAAATCCATTTCTCAGCTGTTCTAATCCACGCTCTTCCTCGGTGGAACCAATCAATTCTGAGCCGTCTCGCCACAATAATCGCGACCCAGCACCCCAAATCCTCGTTTCGAACGGGCGCTCAACCGGCGACTCCAGAATCGTGAGTCATCAAGATTACAATCGGAATATTCACGGGAGGCTTTAACCAAAGTGTCAAAAAGAGCTCATTTCACCAATCATCCCAAAATACGCCTAAACCACGATCAAACGTCGCATAACCGACTTTTCAGTCGTAAAAAAAATAAGATCTTCGCAGCTGTGAAGAAAATGTCGTATTTTTATTTGTGTTAAATATAGTTTTGAGTTAACTAATTGTCTTATTCTAAGACTGAATACCGACACTGTCCGATACCGGGCAGGAATTTTAATCGAGGAGCAGGATCTAGAACGGTCTCAGCCAGCAAGCCACAATTGGCGCAAATGAAGTAAACGATCCCGATGTCGTAGAGGAGCCTCATGGACACCGCAACTTTGACAGACCCCACGCGAGACACCTCAAGGGTTCCGCGTCGGATGACCAGCACCCCGATAGCTCATTCATCGCTATGGATCACGTCCAGCACGCTGGTGTTCGATCACGCGTGGCAGGTTATCGACGCCACACACACCGAGAACGCATCCCCGACGATTACCTCAATCCAGCCGATCAAAGGCGAGCTAGAAGCAATCCTCACTCAACTATGCCCCCGGCTTCAATCAATCTCTCGATCTCAAATAGTCGCAGAAACTCGCCCTTTTTCGACTCAGTTTGGCCTTTGGGACCAGGATGCCTTTAGAAACTATCGAATTCACATTTACGCCAACCCGTCTGGTGGCATCTGTCGGATTGAGACCCGAATTCCTCAGCCTGAGCGGATTTCGCATCCAACTGAGCGACCGATCCGAAAAAAAGACAGCGGAGATTCTGCGGGCGAACTTATCCCTAAAACGACCCACGACTGGATCCAGGCGACGGATGAGTGGTGGCCGATGGTGGCATTCGTCCAAGCCCCGGATCGATCCCTCGTCATGGCGAGTGAGAGTATCTTTCAATTCACCGGTCGCTCACCTGGCGAGTTTCTCGAACACCCTGAGCTCTATTGGGAAATTATTCACGACGCGGACGTGAACAACCTAAAAAAAGCCCCCCATTATGCGCCTTCTAATAAGAAACCACGAGTATCTCGATTCCGGGTCCGCCATCTCGATTCAGGACAAGTCCGCTATGTGACCGAGTACCGAAAGCACATTTACGGAGGCCTTGACGAGTGCGTTTGGATCGATATTTCACGAGAAACCATCGCTGAAAAACGCCTTTCCAGTGCGGCATGGAAAGAGACTCTAGGAATTCTCACCGTCGGGCTTGCCCATGATTTCAGTAATATTCTCTCTGGGATTATCTCCCTTTCAGAATCATTCCTTTCAGAACTAGCAGCGGGTGCCAGTCTGGAAAAGGATGCTGAGGTGGGCATGAAACTGATCAAATCAAATGCCCAGCAAGCCACGCAACTGGTCCAACGAATCGTCCACCTTCACAAAGGTGAGGCCGCTGAACGAACTTACCAGGATCTCAACTCTGTCGTCGAAGAAGTGAGCCAATTGATCAATAAAGTGCTCCCTCGCCACGTCGAGGTGCGATTACAGCAGGACTCCGAGGAACTCCCCATCTATGTTGATATTGTTGAACTGCGGCAGGTTCTCATCAACCTTGCCCTCAACGCGGCGGACGCAATGCCCTTGGGAGGATGGATCCGCCTTTCAACCCGGCGCCTATCAGAACTCCCACTCTTCCAGCAGCTCGTGGGAACCATTCCCGCTTCTTCAATCATCGCCCTTGAAGTGAGTGACTGCGGTCATGGAATTTCCGCTAAGAATCTCGAAACGATTTTCGACCCCTTCTTTACCACCAAATATCACAACAAGGGTTCGGGTCTCGGACTCTACAATTCACGCCGATTCATTGAGAAACAAGGCGGCGCGATAGGCGTCAACACACGGATCAACGAAGGAACAACCTTCTCGATACTGATGCCGGAAGCCACCTTCACCGAAGCCGAACAAGAATTCGAGGCTGAGCAACTTCGACAGCAGGTTGTCATCGCCGGTGAGAATCACCAGGAAGTTCGCGCCATCAATGAAACGCTTAAGGACAACGAATTCCAGATCGTCACGGCACAGTTTGAAGACGATGTTTTGGGGCAAATCGAGTCCGCCTACCGACATCAAGTAGGCGTGGTTCTCCTGGCAAATAGCCAATCCGACCAGACACTCAGCTTGGTCCCCCGCATCAAGCGATCCTTTCCCAAAGCGAAGATTCTCCTCGTGATTTCAGGATGCAATCCAGATGAAATCCCGCCAAACATCGCCCGCCAAGCCGATCGTTCGATTTGTGCGGATGTTCCCCAGTCAGAACTGATTCATACCCTCTCGGAGGTGTTCGGAGAGTAGACTCTTCAAGCCGGATTCGCCCTCTAACCAAGGATTGAATACCAGAACATGAACAACCAAGGCCCCAAGCATCGAATCTTGATCGTCGACGATGAGGAGATCATCCGCCTGGCTCTTAAGAAAATTCTCGAGCGAAACGGCTTCGTTATCGATGAAGCCGATACGGCCGTGGACGGCCTTGCCCAATTGGAACGACACGATTACTCCTTAGTCATTTCAGACCAAAAGATGCCCGGCATGAGTGGCCTCGAATTTCTTGCCCAAGCAAAGACCCTCTGCCCCCAATCCATTCGAATTCTAACCACAGTCGCCTTCAACGTCGCCGCTCACATCGATGAGATCAATCGGGCCGAAGTGTTCCAATTTATCGTCAAACCTTGGGAATCCGAGAATCTTCTCGAAACGGTTCACCGAGGCATCAAAAAGTTCGAAAACGAATTCCGATCGGAATCTCTACACGAATCCAGTCTAGCGGCAAGCGAAACGCTCGCCACGACGGCGCTGTCTCTCGAAAACGAGCACGAAGCCATGCAAGCGCAGATTCAAAACCTTAAGGCAAATTGGCAACAAACGATTCAGATCAATCTTCAAACCGCTCAAACCATTTGTCCCTGGCTCTCAACTCAAGCCCAAAACGTTCGTCGTCTCTGCGCCTCGATGGCCAGCACCCTTGAGCTGGAATCATCGGAGGCTGAACTGCTTGATATTAGCGCCCAGCTTTATGATATTGGAATGGTGAGCGTTCCGCCTGAACTGGCTAGACGCTGGCGAAAGTCCCCTGACCAACTGACGGATTCAGAATGGGACATCATCCATCAACATTCTTCCGTCGGTGCCAATCTCGCCCGATTCGAAGCCCCTTTTCAAGGCGTCGCAGAGCTAATTCGTTGCCACCACGAGCGGCTCGATGGATCCGGCTTTCCCTTCGGTATCTCAGGAGACCAATCTGTCTCTTATACACATCTGACGCTGCCGAC
>OJGU01000749.1_pt1 | contig 15932 bp, 12 predicted proteins | sample 1594741 | NCBI WGS metagenome assembly OJGU01 (sample SAMN05416841, study PRJEB24817) | seawater metagenome | isolation source: Sea water | place: Canada:Atlantic | collected 2013-07
CGAGATGTAGAGAGGTCTCGTGGGCTCGGAGATGTGTATAAGAGACAGGTTTAACCATGAGCCCCAGTGACGGAAGATCTTCGCTATGTTTTGCATTGTGATTCTGGATAGGCTGAGCGATAGTTTGAGGCGGACCTCCAAGAAATTTTTGACAACAATTGAATGAAAAAGATTCCCTTATCGCGTCGACGCTTTCTTAGCGGCTCGATTGCCTCTCTAGCTAGTGTTTCCATCGTTCCGCGTCGATTGCTCGGCGGTCAAGGGCATGTTCCTCCAAGCGAGCAAATTACGCGAGGCGTGATCGGTGTCGGTGGAATGGGGCGAGGCCATGTGTCTTCGATTAATAAGGACGCGAAGCTCTTGGCTGTTTGTGATGTGGATTCGAATCACCTGAAACGGGCCATTGAGCTGGGCGGGAAAGATGTCAAAGGATACGGCGATTTTCGCGAAGTGATTGATCGGAAGGATATTGACATTATTCATATTCCAACCCCGCCTCATTGGCATGGACTCATGTCTATCGCGGCGGCCAATGCAGGGAAGGATATTTGGTGCGAAAAGCCCATGACCCGGACGATTGGTGAGGGGCAAAAAGTGGTCGAAGCTGTGCAGCGGAATGGTCGAATCTTTCGTTTGAATACGTGGTTTCGTTTTCGAGGCCAGTTCTATGGACTTGGAACGACGGTAGCTCCAGTGAAGAAGGCGGTGGAGAACGGTCTCCTTGGTTGGCCGCTAAAGGTGACAGTAAGTGGTGTCACTGGGTTCAACTGGAAGTTCAATTGGATCGGGAAAACGAAACTGCCGCAGCAACCTGTTCCCGAGAATCTAGACTACCAGATGTGGCTGGGCCCAGCGCCCTATAAACCTTACAACTCCCATCGCGTTCACGGAACGTTTCGTGGCTATTGGGACTATGACGGTGGTGGACTTGGCGATATGGGGCAGCACTACTTGGATCCCGTTCAGTATATTTTGGGCAAAGACAATGAGAGTCCCATCGAAATTGAAGCGGATGCGCCACCCCAACATCCTGATGCCTGCGGGACTTGGCGTGAGGTGCGAATGAAGTATGCGGATGGTTGTGAGATTATTCTTGATGGCGCGAATCGCCACAAGAATGCGGCCTTTATCGAAGGGCCGGAAGGCAAGATTTTCAAAGGGATGGAATCCACAATCCCTAACCTCAAGAAGAAGATCGATGAATTGCCGGATTCAATTCCTCAGGTCACAGACTTTATCGAAGCTGTCCGAACGCGGAAGAAGTTTGCCCTCAATGAAGCAAACGGTCACCGCTCGTGTACGATGGTGAATCTTGCGAAAATTGCGGTTCGCTTGCGGCGCCCATTGAAGTTTGATAGCGATACCTTGCGATTCATTGATGATGAGCGAGCTAATCAGTTCATTCATCAACCAATGCGATTGCCTTGGGTGATCTAGAGAATTAACGGATCGCGCGTTTTGAGCCTTGCCTATTCTTGGTGACGTCCCGCGCTCGACTCGATATGGTCGGCAGCGTCTTTGAAGGGCGACTGCCGACCTATTTTGTTTGCATAGTCGGTCGGTCGTAGGGCATTCGAAGTAGCGGCGAGTTTTGCGAGTGCCTTGGCGATGATCTCAGGGGATGCATTTGAAGCGATTGAATCGCCAGCCTTGAGACGCCGGACACGATCGGCATTATCAAATTGATCCCAGGCCAGAGGCATGATGAGTTGAGGCAGGTTTGCAGCCAAGGCCTGGGCGGTTGTTCCGATGCCTCCATGGTGAATCACGGCCGCGCATTGAGGGAATAGTCTTTCAAAAGATGCAAAAGGGCAGTGGTGAGTGGAAGAGGGCAATTCGCTCGGCAATTGTTTGGAGTCAGCCGAGAGGAGAATGCACCGAAGCTTGAGTTGCTCGCAGGCGTCGACGGCGTTCTTAAACATCGGTGCGGCGTGGCGCATGCCGGTGCCGAATGTGATTGCGATTGGAGGAGCTCCGGCATCAATGAACGCTTGGGTAGGGCAGGGAACTTCCGGATTCAGGTGGCCATCAAAGCGGGCAAATCCTACCAGTTGGGTGTTCTTTGGCCAGTCGGTTTGTGGGGGCGCGTACCAATCAGGAAACATCCCGATGGTTAAGTCGTTCGAATAAGACCACCGAGGTATTCGTTTGATACGGTTCAATCCATGTTTTTCCCGGAGCCGGTTGACCGGAGGGCCGACAAGTTGATCGGCAAGTGTTTCGAGTCCATACCAGAAGGCATTGACCAGGAACCTTGGTGCGCTTTGGGGCAAATTGAGTGGGCCGGCGAGTTTTGGTGAGGCCTTGCGGCTCAGAAGCATCCATGGCATTGGCACGAGGCTAATCAATGGATTGCCATGGATCTCGTTGAGTAACTTGCCAGCGAAGACGCCTGGGTAATTGACGATAATGGTTTTCTTGCAATGAATCTCCTCCCGGCAAACGTCATAGATGGGTTCCAGCATTCTGTTCATCCAACGGGCTCCGTGAAGGGCGCTCTTGGTTGGGTGCCAGTTGTTGGGATTGTTGAGCAACTGATCTGTTTGATCGGGTGAGACGATCGATCGAAACGCGAGTCCATTGACTGATGCGAGCGAGGCAAAAGATTCATTCGCCAGGAGTTGAACCTGGTGTCCTCGTGCGTTTAATTCGCGGCCCACTCCTATGAAAGGAAAGACATCACCAGAGGTACCGAGAGTGACGAGGGCAATGTTAATAAGCTAGTCGAGTTTGGTTTAGCAGTTTAGTTGTCTTGTAGACTCGTTGGCTGACTTCGACTCACGAGTTTTTCTAGCGAGATGTTACTAACCGAGGCACTTTTGGATTGGTGGCGGTTTTCCCGCTGTGGCGATGCCTTTAAAATGAGGGACGTTGGCTATTTTTCGATCCCCTGAATTGGCGATGCTTTATAGGTGTCGAGCAGCTTGAAGGTGACGTTCACTTCGGTACCCACAGGCGGAATTTTTGATTCGTTTGGGAACCAGATCTCGTCGTTTTCATTACCTGTTCGTGGGTTGTTAGCGAGGGCGTCGATATCAAGAATGATCGCAACAATGGATTGATCGGTGTTGGCCGTGAAGTAGCCATTGTCAACCCGCGCTCCACTGTAGACCCACATACCAGTACTGATGGGTTTCTTGTCCTTTTCAACGATAATCCAATCTTCGATGCGGCCTTGCCTCTTCCCTTCGTCGGTTTGCCACGAGATAAGGATATCGATTGGCTGTCCGGGAGGGAGATGGTTCTCATGGGACTTAGGGCGCAGATCTTTCGTGCCCAGCAATAGCATTGCGATATGTATGTGCGTTGGCGGGACCTCAGTAGAGAGTAGAGCTTCGTGGAGTTTTCCGATCTGACCGACAATCGCGTATTCGATTAGCACATCTCGAAGGTTGACGCGCGTTGGAAAAGAAATTTGACGCAGGTTTTTGTCTAAGAGGACGTCTCCGATTTGAAATTTTCCTGAACCGAGGGGGGTGACGAGGCTTTTCATGGCCTCGGGACTGAATTCTTGCGAGGCCTGTGATTCTGCTGCGTGGGAAACATTGAAGCTGAGTAGTATCACCCAGAGTGGCCATAATAAGCGCATATCGATGAGGCACTGTAGACGAGTCCTCTGGGAGATCAAGTCTGTGAGTGGACTTGATCCTCAAGAACGGCGTGATTTGTGGTCTAGGAAGATCACTTGACCCGTCTATGGCTTCACACTTTAGCGTAGGGGAACGGTGGCTATCATGGCTACGTCATTGGAAATTGAGCAATATGAAGAACAACGTTACTGTCAGCGAATGGGAAAGCATGTTTGAGGCGATCGGATTATCTGATGTGTCGATGCATCAATGGCATGAAGTGTTTGAGAAACGGCATCCTCAAGGCCATCACGGCTTTTTGGATTGGCTTGGCGTGCCTGAATCGGAAATTGAACGTATTAGAATCGCTAGTCGAGAACGAGATTGGTAAATAGCCTGCCGAAATCGATGAACAGTCGCTCTTCTTCCTATTCCATCTCAGAGCTCGGGAAAGACTTTGGTTTGTCTCGGAGTACTCTCCTTTACTATGATCGCATCGGCATACTAACTCCCTCTCGTCGGGGTGCCAACGGGTATCGCCGGTATGACCAGCGGGATCATCAGCGGCTGCAGCGGATTTGTCGGTACCGAGAGTTAGGGCTTTCGTTGGGGGATATTCAGGCGGCGCTGAATTCGGGGAAACGTCCCTCAGTGAAGGTCTTGGAACAACGCCTGAAAGAAGTTGAAACTCAGATGATTCAGCTCGAGAAACATAGGCGTCTCTTGGTCGGAATGTTGCGGCGATTCCGGTCGAATGGGGACGCCACGAAGGTCGATAAGGATCTTTGGGTTGAAATGTTGAGGGTGGCCGGAATGGATGAGGAGGCCATGTCGCGCTGGCATGTGGAATTCGAAAAACGTGCTCCCAAAGGACACGCTTCCTTTCTCGAATCGCTGGGGATCAATGCGTCTGAAATCACAAAGATACGGAAGTGGTCTCGGGCGGGGGGGAGAGAGGGTGCTGTGGAAGAATAGAGATGATTGTGCTCGTGCTGACTTTGAAGAAAGTAGATTACTTCTGTAGGTATTGGATCACTGCTTCGGTTCGATTGTGAATGCCTAACTTGCTGTAGATGCGTTTGAGGTGATTTCGAACGGTCCAGTTACTAATCCGGAGTTTGACCGCAATTTCTTTGTCGAGGAGACCTGCGCTAAGGTTTTCGAGAATCTCTAGTTCGCGGCGTGTGAGAAGACTTAATTGTGAGGTTGCTTCTGAGTGCGAGATTTCTTCGAAGAGTTGCTGAAAATAGGCTTTCACCGCCAAGGGCACGATCGATCCGAAGGGCAGGTCTTGAGCGCTTGTTGAAACCGGCGCAAGTAGTTGGTCGGGGCGTCGCCGGCGGAAGAAGTAGCCATGGTTTACGCCGCTGACAGATCGAAAAATCTGATTGCTATCTTCATACAAGCCGTAGCCGATCACCGCCGGATCAGGTTGCTGCGTTGAAGACCAGCCTTCAAGGGCGAGAGAGGTGCTGGTTTGTGATTGTCGATTGATAAGAATTAGATCGCAATTCTCGAGATCGACGGATCGCCGAGCTTCCGCAAGATCTGCGGTCGTAGCGATGACTTCGAAGCCTGGGTTTTGGGGGATCCAAAAGCGGATAGAATCCGCAATTTCCTTTCTGGGTTCTACAATCAGGACGCGCCGGATCGGGATCGATTGCGTCGGGAAGGGTTTAAGTGTTCGTTCCAGGTGCGTGAGCATCGTGGCATAGGTAGAGGTGATCGGGTTTAGTGACCAGAACAAGGCTAGTGTGAATTCACGAGGATGGTTTTTGCAGGCAGACTCCCATCCTTCCTCATCGATTTCCGTGTAGAGTGCTTCGGCGAAGCGGATGGCCTTTTCTTGAGATTGTTCGCCACTGGGAAAGAACTCATTACTCCCTTCGCGTTCGAATCTAACCGACCACTGATTTGGGTAATCGGCTCCGGCTTCCCTCAGATAGCTGCGACGAAAGAGGCGTTCTTTCCAAAAATTGTTCGTTCGGACCCCTCGAATCGGTCGTGGGGAGTTACTCGACTTTGCGTCGCTTGATTGGTTGATTTCCTGGATGGTACTATCGGCTCCTTGCCATCCGAAGCGATTGACGGCTTGATAGATAGCGAGAGCCCGCTCTGTCGCCTGTTGGCGGGATGCCGTAGCGAGAGGGATGGATCGTCGAATTCCTTGATGCTGAATCTTGATTGACCAGTGACGAACTTGGTGGGTTTTACCGCCGCGAGAATAGCTAGCCTTTTGCAGCCGCTGTCGCCAATAGGTCAGGGTCTCCTTGTTAGCCAGCGGTGATGTCATTTTGTTTTTTGGCTCCATGTTGCCTTGGCTTGGACGGTGCTTGGACACTCAGTGGTAGCCTAAAAGCGAGCGTGGCGCTATTCAAGTGGTAAAGCAGAACGTGAAATGGAGTCCCGAAGAACCCTTCGTTCTGAACAAATTGAGCGAATTGTCTCTGATTTTGCGGGGTTTGGTGGTTGTGTGGTATTAAGTTTCGGATTTGTCGACTGTCCGTAGCAGAATGGTAACCCGGAAGAACCATGTTCCACGACGATTGGTTGGCGGCGTTCCACCCAATGGCTACGGTGGGTATTTCCACGCGAAGGTTAATGTAGCTATAACTGGTTATTGGGTGATTTTGCCAGAGCTGCTAGAACTGGTTCATAGTGAAGGTGGCTTGCCGTGGGTGAGTCAGATGTTTTTTACTCTTATTTTATGAAATCTAAAATTCTTGGTCTGGATGCAAACGCAGCCCGGCCGACGTTCGGATTCACGCTGATCGAGTTATTGGTCGTAATTGCTATCATCGCCATTCTTGCTGGCATGTTGTTGCCCGCACTTTCGAATGCGAAGGAGAAGGGCAAGAGCGCACGCTGTATGAGCAATCTCAAGCAGATCAGTTTGGCGACGACAATGTACGCGGATGATAATAATGGCGAATTGTTCAATCGTGGGGGAGATTTTCCCAATCATGGAATGTGGTTTTCCAGTCCTCGATCGAATGTTCAACTGGACAAGGACGATGGGCTAGCCTATTGGGCGATCGGTTACAAAGACTATTTTGGAAATACGCGGGAGCTATTTCGCTGTCCAAGTGCCAAGGTGGTTGATGAGTGGCGAGAGAATGGATTGAAATTTCCTCATAGCTTTTGGTTGACCTCCACTTATGGCATCAATGGGGTTCTGACGGCGAATAACAGACGACCAAAAGTTGAAGCCTATGAAAGTCCCAGTACAACGATTCTAGCGCAAGATGCTGCAGAACAGAAAATGGATGGCGCCTCGGATACACTGGGGCTTTTTCCTGGCAGTAGCGAGATCCTAACCCAATGGCGGGTTGGGTTGGCTGGACTCTATCCTGAGCGCAAGATGGAGCTGGAGTGGTATCGACACAACAACATTTGCAACACCCTTTGGTTACCTGGCCACGTTTCGACCATCAAGTTCAACGGATTTGATAGAGGCGTCGATTACCGCTGGTATACCGGAGAAACCCCTGTAGCCCAACCCTGATAATTGACACCCGGGAATCTCATTCTGCCTTGGAAGCAGCGATGAATGGACCTGGGGCTTTTTTTATGAAGAAATTCGAGAAATTAAATCGGCTGGCTGTCGCCCTCGTGCTGTTGGTGAGTCTGATCGGATGTGGAAGCGACACTTACAAGGGGCCAGTCGCATTGACGCCTGAAGAACTCCCTGCGGCCATTCGGGAAGCCTTCGCCGAGGCCCCTGCTCAGACCTTTGATATGGCGGAAAAGGCGGTCAGTTTGTTCGAAGCGGAAAAATATCCGGAGTCGATGGCACAATTTCGAAAGATCTGTGACATCGTGGAATTGAGCGACGAGCGTCGTCAGGCAGCCAGTCGGTGCCTCATTACAATTACGGCCAAAATCACTGAAGCGGCTGAATCACAAAACGATAAGAGTGCGGAACGGTACATTCGATACAACCAGGTCAATAAGTAAAACTAGATTCATGAAATCAATAGTTAATGCGTTCAAAACACTTAGCGTCTTAGGGGCGCTAACCATGCTTGGGACTGCTGTGCAGGCCCAAGAGGTCCGACAGTGGGACTTCAATAGCGGAAACCTATCTGCCACGGCGGGTGGTGCTGATCTTGAGTATATTCTCGATACGGCTTCAGTAACGGACTTTGGAACGACCGAATCGTTCGGCCTGCCTGCCATCGGTGGTGAGGTTGGCAACGTCATGAAGATCGGGAAGACGACGGTTGACCAGGGACTCAGAATCCCCGTTCCAACGACTGGCGGTAGTCTGCTAGAAAGCTGGACCATGATGTTTGATATTCTTTCTCCGGCTGCCTCCTCAGGAAAGACGCGCGCACTCATCGAAGGAACGGATATCTTTGGTGGTGCTGAGTTTGGTATTGCGTCCAACAATGGATTGACGCATGCCGGAGCTAGCTCGGGAACGATTCTCGCAGATACCTGGCACCGAATCGCCTTCGTTGTAAACAGCGAAACAGCCCGCATCGACAAGTACATTGATGGTGTGCTTGTAGGCGGTGGTGGCATTAGCGAAGCGGATATTTCAGGAGGCCGCTTTGCCCTGGATCCAAATTCAGCGTTGTTCACTGACGACACTCAACCAGATGCAGCGACTGAGGAAGGATTCATCAGTAGTATCCAATTGCGAACCGAAGCCTTGAGTGGTCCTCAGGTTTTCGCTGTTGGTGGTCCTCAAGCCTCTGGGCTTCCGGTTGATCTGCCTCCAGTGCCTTCCTTTATTACTGAATGGACACCAGCGGGTGCGGTTGCAAACCGTGACACGATGGTGGGAGCGGTAATTCATCAGGGGGATACGACCGTTGACCGCGCGTCAATCCAGGTTCTCCTTGATGGGGCTGAGTTGAGCGCCCAAGTCGTTGCGGACGGTAGCCTTCTTAATGTGGCTGCTGCACCGAGCGCCCCTTTTGGCGTCGGGACAAAGCATACGATCACGATCAATTACTCCGACGATGCAGACGGAGCTAAGTCGGCTTCTCGAGACTTTACTGCCGCCTTGTTTTTTCAAGATTTTGAAGGGCTCGAGCTTGGCCCTAATGAAGATGAGGGATTGGCCGGTGAGGCTGTTTGGACTCGCGAGAATGGTCCCGAAGGTTGGACCGTTGATGATAGCGGGGTTCCTGGAGCGGGATTCCCTGATTTTGATGGAGTGACAGAATGGGCAGGTTGGAGTTTCGCTGATAAAGATTGGTGGGTTCAAGCTGCCGGCGACCAACGCCGTTCGGAATTCAATCGTGGTATTGGAACTGTGGCTGTTGCCGATCCTGACGAATGGGATGATGCCGCACACGATGATTCTGCAGAATTCGGTTGGTATGACACTTCATTGACGACCCCTGAGATTTCCTTGGATGGTATTGAGGCAGGGAGCCTGTTCCTTCAGTTTGATTCCAGCTGGCGTCCTGAGTTCGATGACAACTACCATCAATCTGCCGAGATCACCGTTTCCTACGATGGCGGTGATCCTCAGCAGATATTGCTTTGGGTTTCTGATTCATCCAGTGCGGATTTTCATGATGCGTTCCCTAATGAGAGCGTCATTCTTGACCTAGCGAATCCTGCTGGAGCCAGTAACATGGTCATTAATTTCCGGCTCTTTGATGCGGGTAACGATTGGTGGTGGGCCGTTGACAACATTACGGTCAACGCTGGTGCTAAGCCCGCGTCCATCACGACCCAACCAAGTGGGGTTGAAGTCACTGAAGGCGATTCAGCGACCTTCTCAGTGGTTGCTGAAGGTGGCGGCTCACTAACCTACCAGTGGTTCAAGAACGATGAAGCCATTGAAGGCGCAACCGGGCAGACGCTAGTGATTGAAGCAGCCAGCACTGGTGATGCAGGTGCTTACAACGTGGTCGTCACCAATGACGGTGGCAGTGACACGAGTGATGTTGCCTTGCTCGAGGTTCAAGCGGCTCTTGGCGGTATTACCATTTATTCAGAAAACTTCGAAGGCCTGACCCTGGGCCCTAACGTCGATGAAGGTGTGGCCGGAGATGCTGTTTGGACCAAAACACCTCCAGAAGGGTGGATCATTGATGATTCGGAAGTGCCAGGAGCTGGATTCCCAGAATTCGATGGTGTGACAGAGTGGGCAGGTTGGTCGTTTGCTGACCGTGTTTGGTGGGCTACCACAGCGGGGGATCAACGACGAGCTGAGTTTACCAAAGGAACCGGGACTGTCGCTATTGCGGATGGTGATGAGTGGGATGATGCTGCTCACGATCCTGGAACAATGAACACCTTCATGAGTACGCCTGAGATTTCCTTGGCTGGAATCGATGCGGGCTCGGTCGTTCTTCGCTTCAATTCAAGCTGGCGTCCTGAAGTGATTCAAACAGGCACTGTAACCGTCTCATTTGACGGCGGTGCGGAAACGGATGTGGTTCGTTTTGAATCAGACACAGCAAGTCCCTTCTATAAGGATCATGCTCCGAATGACACGGTCACCGTTGCTATCGACAATCCTGCAGGTGCCTCGAATATGGTGTTGAAGTTTGGTTATTTTGATGCCGGCAACAATTGGTGGTGGGCTGTGGATAATATCGTCGTAACCGGGGTTGTGCCTCCTGTCTTCTCGGAAGACTTTGAAGGGCTGGCTCTTGGATCTAGTGTCGATGAAGAAGTCGCCGCTGACAATGTGTGGACGGATACCCCGCCTACGGGTTGGTCGATCGAAGAAGATGTTCCAGGTTTGGATGATCCTGATGTTGGTGTTCGTGAGTGGGAAGGTTGGGGGTTTGCTGATCGTGAGTGGTGGGCAAACACAGCCGGTGACCAACGACGAACCGAGTTCACCAAGGGCATAGGCGCAGTCGCGATCGCTGACGGTGACGAGTGGGACGACAAGGGGGATCCCGATAGCTTGGGAACGATGAATACCTTCCTCTCTAGTCCGGCGATCGACATCTCAGGTGAAGCTTCAGGAACTCTGATTCTCCGCTTCAATTCTAGCTGGCGACCAGAGAACGACCAAACGGCGAACGTGACTGTCTCTTATGATGGTGCGGATGCGGTCGAAGTGGTTCGCTTTGATTCCTCAGCGGCGAGCGAGAACTTTAAGGATCACGCTCCGAACGACACGGTGACGGTTGGTCTAGCTAACCCAGCTGGGGCTCAGAGCATGGTGTTGACCTTTGGTTACTTTGACGCCAAGAACAACTGGTGGTGGGCCATTGACAACGTTGAGGTCGTGGTTGGAACGCCTCCTCCTTCGATCACAGAACAACCTGTGACGAGCCTCCTCCTGACGGCTGGCGATCCAATTAGTCTTGGCGTCTCCGCTGTGGGTGAGCCTTTGTCATTCCAATGGTTCAAGGGAACTGGTGCTGATCGAGTCGCAATTGACGGCGCGACGGAGCCAAGCTTCTCAATTGCTGAAGCAGCCGTAGCAGATGCGGGCGTTTACAGTGTTGATGTCAGCAATGGATCGGGCTCGGTTTCGAGTGTTGATGTTGCTGTCACGGTGCTCATTCCTTCTGGTCCAACTCGGCTTCTGTTCGAGGATTTCAACAGTCTCGCTCTAGGGCCGAATGTTGACGAATCATTGGCAGGTGATGCTGTTTGGACCAAAACGGCTCCAGAAGGTTGGACAATCGTTGATGATGTGCCTGGATTGAATGATGCTGGTGTCGGTGTCACCGAATGGAAGGGCTGGAGTTTTGCTGACCGCGCCTGGTGGGCTGAAGCCGGCGGTGATCAACGTCGTACTGAGTTCACCAAAGGAACCGGAGCGGTTGCCGTGGCTGATGGCGATGAGTGGGATGATCTCGGTGATCCTGCTGATCTCGGGAACATGAATACCTTCCTGAGCACTCCTGCCTTGCCACTTGGTGGTGTTGAGGCTGGTTCTGTCGTTCTTCGCTTCGATTCTAGCTGGCGCCCAGAAAACGCTCAAACGGCCTTGGTAACGGCTTCGTTTGATGGTGGTGACCCTGTTGAAGTGGTTCGCTTCGATTCAGATTCGGCGAGCCCTAACTTCAAGGACCATGCTCCGAATGATACCATCACAGCTTGGGTCAACAACCCGGCAGGTGCTTCGTCGGTCGTGCTATCCTTTGCCTATCTCGAAGCCGGTAACAACTGGTGGTGGGCTGTGGATAATATTGAAGTCAGTGGCTTGTTCTTGGCTTACAATGAAGGATTCGACGGCCTGGCGCTTGGCCCGAATGTTGATGAAGCCCTTGCGGGTGACAATGTCTGGACAAAGACAGCCCCAGAGGGATGGACGATTGATGACAGTGCCGTGCCTGGTGCTGGAGATCCAGAAAACGACGGGGTGACCGAGTGGGCTGGTTGGAGTTTTGCTGACCGCGCTTGGTGGGCTGAAACCGCCGGAGATCAGCGTCGAACCGAGTTCACTCGTGGGACCGGGACGATCGCAGTGGCCGATGGTGATGAGTGGGATGATCTACCTCGCACCGACGGGAACATGTCAACCCTGCTCTCAACCCCTAGTATCTCCATCGCTGATATTCCAGCCGGGGCTGGCCTGGTTGGATTTGATTCCAGCTGGCGTCCAGAGAATGCTCAGACTGCCGTGGTTACGGCATCCTTTGATGGGGGAGCACCGATCGAGATTGTTCGCTTCGATTCTGACTCTGCGAGTCCGAACTTCAAGGATCACGCTCCGAACGATACGGTTTGGGCTCCGTTGCAGAATCCAGAAGGCGCAAGCTCAGTGGTTCTCACCTTCGGTTACCTCGATGCAGGCAACAATTGGTGGTGGGCTATTGATAACGTTCGCGTGGCGTCGACCGTCGTGCCTGGTGGTGCCTTGCCTCCGATTCCTGGAAGTGGCAATGGCATCACTTCCTTTGCAGTGAACCCTGACGGATCAGTCACTTTGATCTTCAACGGATCATTGACTGGAGCGGCAACTGTAGACGGGCCCTATCTGCCTATCCCGGGTGCAAGTTCACCTTACGTGTTGAATCCCGGAGCTGGCGGAGCCGCCCAGTTCTTCATCGCTCGATAAGGCGAAGCGAGTAATTCACTAGCAAAGGGCCACCCATCCGGGGTGGCCCTTCTTGTTTGCCCAGCGAAACTCGCAAACCCCGTCGATCCGAAAAGAAAGACCTCGTCCCGTCCACGGGAGGAGAATCCGACCCAAAAGGGCGTCCCTGACCAACGGTGGGGGCTGAAGGACGTGATAGGAGTTAGTGGCAACCAATCGCAGGTGATGTGCCAGCGTGACAAACGAACGATTGAACCCCGGACTAAACCTCTTGGACTCGGCCTGGCACAATGACGGTGCGTTGTCCTTGTCTACCGGACGCTTCAACACGCGGGCCGTCCACATTTAGTGCTGTCCTTCGTCAACCAAGAGAGTCCTTGTTTGGAGCGGCGGACTCACTCATGAAACGAGTTAGACGCGCGACTTGATCGGCTCTATGCCAAGAGATTGGATTGTGTGATAGATTCAGTCAACCAGTGTTGGTTCTTTTGATCCATTACTGTGGTCTTCGTTTCATATGCATGACTGCGACAATCCAAATGTGATCTGGCTCCTCCAGAAAGATTATTGCGTACGGAAACGTTCGGCTGAAGCTTCGACGCGCCGGTGGATCGAAGCGATGGAAACGTTGTGGCGTGGAACAAATCTCAGAATCAACCGCTCAATCTCGAGATAGAACCGAATACCGAGGTCACTGTCGATTTAGCTGCAGTATCAAATCGCATCAAGAAACTCTGCCTCAGCGCCTGGGTGGAGAACGTGTCTCACAGCCCGGCAGTTTTTCGTGCCCGAGCGAGTGTGTCGTTTACCGAGATGCCCGCAACCTTGCCATCCTTAATATCGTCGATGCGCTTGCGGACCTCGGCGCGCCAAGCGGTTTCCGTATCTTGCTCGGAGCCGACATGCTGGGGCTCCAAGATTCTATCAACGAGTTCCGCGACGACGTCGCTTGGGAGGTGTCGGGCTTCTTCGACAATTTGGTCGAGTGTTACTGCCATCCCAAGATCCTAGCTGCACTCCTCGCGGCAATCAACCTGAACCATCGAAGTTGAGAGCAGATTTCCGATTGGTGTTTCGATCGATTGATGACACGAGTGAGAATCGAATTTTTCTGCAATGCAACTTACTAAGGCTTTGATGCAATATGATATGTGATTATTGTTAATTCGCTTGTGTTAGTAGAAAAACAGAGAATGGGGTCGCATTGAGTCACGATCGAGTCGTCATTCCAAACTCGCACCGAACCCGTAAGGTGCCAAGAGTCGCTTACTAAGTGAAAGTCGTTGATATTGACTGAAATGGAGTCAAACGGGGGCAGTGCGTGATTCGTGAGTTTTGTGAATGCTGGGAATGATTGAGGAGAGGAAATTCAGAAGATGGCCAGGCAATTGCGAGTCGAATATCCCGGCACAGTGTATCACGTAATGTCCCGGGCTAGTCGGAGTGAGATGAATTTCACGAAGGATGGTCAGAGGAAGGCCTGGCTGAGATGTTTGGGCTAAGTGTGTGGACAGACCGGATGGATGATTCATGCCTACGTGTTGATGGGGAATCATTATCACCTGCTCGTTGAAACGCCTGAAGCCAATTTGTCGTGGGAATAGGAGTCGCGTCTCGATATTCAATAAATGAATACTTCTCTGTGAGAGCCTCTCCTGTCACTTCCCCTGCTAAGAAGAGTGAGAACCGCTGGCCAAAGAACAAAATGTTGAATGTCTCGACGTGCCCTCTATTCCCACGTTGACTGGAGCGGCAACAGTAGACGGACCCTATCTGCCTATCCCTGGTGCAAGTTCACCTTCCGTGTTTAATCCTGGCCACCCGCTCCGTTTGGTCAACGAGGGGCAACCCTTAGAATGTAAGGTTTCACAATCGTAGTAGCTAGAGTTTGGCCAAAAAAGTGATGGTCTTGACGGTCTTCTTGCTGCCTTTGTTTAAGTGACGGGGGGACCCTAAGGGCGTATTCGGTCTTCAAAATTGAGATCGTGTGAGCCAAGCGAAGCTTGGTGCCTCTAGCAGGGTGAATGACTCTGTCGGGTAGGAATTAGTCAACCTATGTCCTGGTGGAAAATACATTGCGTCCTGATAGTCAAGGATTTGTGAGGTAGTCATTTCGATCAGAAAAGGGGGCGCTTCACAAGAGCGAAGATCTGCCTGAATTCAGCTGATCTATTTTCGGAACGCTACGGGCGTCGGCCGAGTTTCGAGTTATGCTTCAACTTTTGATGGCGGAAGTATCGCTTTCTCAAGATCGTGAATTCTTGCTTTTTGCGCGTCGGATTCTTGCCGGAGTCGTAAGACTTCTCTGCAGAGTGATTCCAAAATACCAAAACAGATTTTAAACGGAGAGGAAGCTACTTGCTCGATTTTTCCTAGATCCTTTTTCTGGCCTGCGATCTCTTTCAGGTGCTTCGCAATTTCCTGCTCACTTGATTCCGATGTAATTGGAGAAATATTTGTCTTCATAGGGTTAGGATAGCAAGTCGGTCTTCAAATTTCCAGACCTACCCCCGTTACCCAGGATAGTGGTAACCAAATGCACGAGACCAGGGCCATTAGGGTTAACTCTTGAACGGTAGAGTGACGTGATCGTCGTAGGTAGAGTTCCACCAAGAAAAGCGGGGGTTTTGAGGGGGGATTGCTGTTGTTGTTTTGGGGCTGGGCCTTGGGCCTAGTGGCGCCGTCCTTCTTTATCGCTCGATAAGGCGAAGCGACTACTTCAATAGCAGGGGGCCACCCACTTTCGGTGTTCTTTTTTTAGGCCGACATGATGTCCCAGATTTGATTGGATGCTGCTCATGGGAAGCCATTGTCGTCTTGAATAATCTTGAATCCTTAGAGCCACGGAGATAAGTCGCCATGAATCATTTGAAGAACGTAGCCGTTGTTTGACTAGTACTGGGTTGGAGCGCTGGAGGTCTCTTGCGCGCCGAAGATACCATCAACTCATTGAAGCAAAAGCGATTGGATTTGATGTCTCAGATCGTCTCGCAACTCAACCTTGAATATGCCGAAGGGGGGATGCGATATCCGAGACGTGATAGATGCTGAGATTAGGCAGGTGAAGCTTCGGCAAAGACTATAGGATTCGTTTCAAGACAAAGGGGCTTATCTGAAGGCTCTGCTCAAGTTGGAGGAACGGCGTGCCAAGGTGCTAAGGCGAGATTACCACGCTGGCAGAACGGGAGTTTCCCGGATTCAGATACAGCGTTGCGAACTCAAAATCCTGGCCTTGACGCAGAGGGCTCTCGAGTATGCTGCTAGAGCATTAGAGAAGCGCGATGGCTAGCAACTGGAGAGTGATGATTGTTCGAGTGGTGGCGCGCCGGATTAGATTAATCCTGTCTCTTATACACATCTCCGAGCCCACGAGACCTCTCTACATCTCG
>OJGU01000750.1_pt1 | contig 15929 bp, 11 predicted proteins | sample 1594741 | NCBI WGS metagenome assembly OJGU01 (sample SAMN05416841, study PRJEB24817) | seawater metagenome | isolation source: Sea water | place: Canada:Atlantic | collected 2013-07
CGCCCAAGAAAGCTGCGCCCAAGAAAGCTGCGCCCAAGAAAGCTGCGCCCAAGAAGGCTGCGCCCAAGAAGGCTGCGCCCAAGAAAGCTGCGCCCAAGAAAGCTGCGCCACCACGGCTTCCGCCCAAGAAAACCGTTCCACCCAAGAAGGCTGCGCCGGTAAAGGCCGCTCCCAAGAAGAAGGTCGTTGAGCCCAAGAAGGCCGCTCCCAAGCCCGCTCCCGAAGGCGTCGCGCCCGCGGTCGTGCCCGAGCGAAAGAAGCTCAACAACTACTTGATGATCACGCTCGACAGCTGTCGCTTCGACAGCTTCGTGGCAGGCAACACCAAGACGCTCGAGAAGCTCGGCGAGCTGGAGCGACGCTACAGCTACGCGAGCTGGACCGCGCCCTCGCACTACAACTTGATGACCGGCCTGATGCCGCACAGCTCGCCCTCGAACGTGTACGCGAGCGAGTACTACAAGGAAGACTTCTTCAAGTACGGCGAGCGCCTCGGCACCGAGGACGCATCGTTCCGCGAGCTCATCCCCAGCCTCTGCTTCCCGGTGTGGCTCAAGAAGCTCGGCTATCACACGCACGGTCGCGTCTCGATGCCGGTGCTCAACTCGAAGACCGGCATCAACCGCGGTTTCGACACCTACAAGCTCATGGACAAGCACAACGACATGCGGTCGATGTTCGAGACCATGCGGTTCTCAGAAGAGAAGCCCAACTTCTTCATGATGAACGTGGGTGAGACGCACTACCCCTACGCGCGCCCCACCGAGGAGAAGAACGACTGGCCCCGCATCAGCGGCGTGCACGGCGTCTTCAAGAAGCTCGACGGCAACATCAAAGACGGCAAGGTCGTCACCTCGGACGAAAAGTTCTTCGACGAGAAGAAGATGAAAGAGCTGCACGCTCGTCAGATCGACACGGTCAACTACCTCGACGAGGTGTTCGAGGAGCTCTTCGACCTGGTCCCGGACAACACGTACATCACCGTCATGGCCGACCACGGCGAGCTCTTCGGCGAGGGCGGCTACTTCGGGCATGGCCCGATCAACCATGACAAGGTGTTCGAGGTTCCCTTCCTCGAAGGCAAGATTCGATGATCCTCTACATTGGCCCCGGCGCCGGTTTCGTCTTTGGCGGCACCTTCCTGGCGCTCATCGCGGCGCTCTTTTCAGGGTTCGTTTCACTGTTCCTGTGGCCGATCCGGATGATCCGGCGCACGCTTTCGGGCTCGCGCGCCTACAAGGACGCGAAGGTCAAGCGCGTGGTCTTCCTGGGCCTCGACGGCTTCGACCCCAAGCTGGCGGAGCGCTACCTCGAAGAGGGCAAGCTGCCCAACCTGGCCAAGCTCAAGGCCCAGGGCAGCTACAACCGGTTGCGCACCACGTTCCCGTGCCTGTCGCCCGTCGCGTGGTCGTGCTTTGCCACCGGTGGCAACCCGGCCAAGCACAACATCTTCGGATTCATCAGCCGCAACCCCAAGAACTACACGCCGGAGCTGTCCAGCTCCAAGGTTCGCCCGCCGCTGCGCACGCTCAAGATCCTGGGCATGGAGATTCCGCTGGGCAAGCCGGTTGTGGAGATGCGGCGCAAGAGCGTGCCGTTTTGGAAGCTGCTCGGAGAGCACGACATCCACAGCACCATCCTGCGGATCCCGATCACGTTCCCGCCCGAGAAGTTCAACGGTCACGTGCTCTCGGCGATGTGCACGCCCGACCTTCGCGGCACCCAAGGCAGCTTCAGTTTCTATTCGACAGCCTACAAAGAGTCGAGCCAGAGCGAAGGCCTTCGGCTGCCGCTGGTGAAGACCGAGAGCGGCGTCATGGGAGAGGTTTGGGGACCCCCCGATCCTCGCAGCGACAAGGGCGAGCACCTCAAGCTTCCGTTCACGCTCGACAAGCAGGAGGACGGCACCTACCTGTTCGAGGCCGGCTCGGAGAGCCACGTGCTCACGCCGGGCAAATACAGCGAGTGGGTCTCGATGGCCTTCTCCAGCGGCATGATGGGCTCGGCCAAAGGCATCGCGCGACTGCTCATCACGGGCACGGACCCACACCTCGAGCTGTACATGACGCCGATCAACATCGATCCGGCGTCCCCTGCCCTGCCCATCTCGCACCCCGCCTCCTACGCGATCTACCTGTCCAAGCTCATGGGCAGCTACTCGACGTTGGGCTTGGCCGAGGACACCTGGGCGATGAACGAGCGCGTACTCGACGAAGACGCGTTCTTGGATCAGGCGTACCTCAACCACGAGGAGCGCGAGACCATGTTCTTCAACGCCCTCGAGAAGACACCCAAGGGCGTGGTGGCCTGCGTGTTCGATGCGTCCGACCGCATCCAGCACATGTTCTACCGGACCTTCATTCCCGACCATCCCGGCAACAAGGGCCGCGATGTCGAGACCTACAAGAACGTCATCGAGGACATGTACGTGAAGATGGACGGCCTGGTGGGCCGAGCCATGGAGAAGATCAACGAAGACGACCTGTTCTTCGTCCTCTCCGATCACGGCTTCGAGTCGTTCGTTCGCGGCGTCAACCTCAACGCGTGGCTGCGCGAAGAGGGCTACCTGGTGCTCAAGGACGACCGCAAAGTCAGCGGCGACTACTTCGAGCATGTCGACTGGTCCAAGACTCGCGCCTACACGGTCGGCATGGGTGGCATCTACCTCAACCGCAAGGGCCGCGAGGCTCGGGGCATCGTCAAGCCCGGCAAAGAGGCTGAAGCACTCAAGAAGGAACTCAAGGAGAAGCTCGAGGGCTACATGGACGAGGAGCGCGACGAGATGGCCATCCAGAAGGTCGGCATCTCCTCCAACCTCTACAAGGGTCCCTACCTCGGGGCCGGGCCCGACCTGCTCATCGGCTACTGCCGCGGCTATCGGGCCAGCTGGGCCGCCGCGACCGGCGGCATCGAAGAGACCATCTTCCAGGACAACGACAAAGCCTGGGGCGGCGACCACTGCATCGACCCCGAGCTGGTCCCGGGCGTGATCTTCTCCAACCGCGAGGTCGGCGTCGACGACCCGGGCATCGAAGACCTGGCGCCGACCACCATGAGCATGTTCGGACTCAAGCCCCCGCGGCACATGGAAGGCCGCCCGATCATCCAGTAGCGGAGCGTTTCGCTCGATCGACAAGCCCCGGCCGCGCGAGTGGACCGGGGCTTTGTCTTGGGCGCGCCCCGATGCCCGGAGAACGGCTCCGATTCCCTCAGGGTGTCACCGACTCTTCGTTGGAGGGCATCAGCTGCTCGCCATCCGTCATCGCTCTCGAGCCGCGAGACAGCAGCGGGCGAGCTCTCCCTACGCAACGCGAAGCATGGCGTGTCCGACGTCCGCCGGACGCCCCTGTGAACCCCTTCGATCTCCGGTGCCTCCGCGGTAGCATCGATCAGGTGGAGGGTGAGAGCGGAAGCGCAGCTGGCAACGGGTCGGTCGAGTCTGCCCTGTTCGACCTCGTCGACTCCCCGATCCTCCTGCTCGAGCCCGAGACCGGCGCCATCGTCCGGGCCAACCGCACTGCGTTGGAGTTCTTCGGGTGCTCGCAACAGGAGGCGGAGCGCCTTACGATGACAACGATCGTCGACAGCTTCGACCCGGCGGTGGACATATCGAGTTGGCTGGCCCTCGCACGCGACCAGGGCCGGCATGTCTTCGAGTGTTCCGCGAGGCGCAAAGACGGAACGGCTGTCTCTGTGCAAGGCACGCTGTACCGAATCGAGGAACTGGGCGGGACGAAGATCGCCGCGGTGATGCGCGACATCACGGAGCAGCGACGCGTCATCGAGCAGCTCGAGTACAGATCCGACTTCGAAAACCTCGTCGCGGAGCTATCGACCCACTTTGTCAGCCTGGCGCATGAGGACGTCGACACCGAAATCGCGACCTCCCTCACCAGGCTGGCCGACTTCGCAGGCGCCGATGGCGGTTACGTCATGTTCTTCTCGGATGATCGCGCCACCCTGAGCGCGACCCACATCTCCCGTTTCGAAGGGTCAGCGGCGCGCCTCGAGGCGACCCAAAACCTACCCGTGGCGGCGATGCCATGGTGGATGGGCAAGCTCCTCAGCGGGCAGGTCGTCGCCATCGAGTCGGTGTCAGCGCTCGGCCCGGAGGCAAGCATCGAAAAGGCGATCATCGAGGCACAGGGGGTGCGCTCCTTGATCGACGTTCCGTTGCGCTTCGCTGGCAAGGTCGTGGCGGTACTCGGGTTCTGGTCGGGAACGGACCATCGGCCGTGGCAGAGCGACGAAATCAAGCTGCTCCGCATGGTCGGACAGGTATTCGTCAGCGCGCTCGAGCGTAGGCGCGCTGACGTCGCTCTCAAAGCGACGGACGCCCGGCTGCGGCAGGCCCAAAAGATGGAGGCCGTCGGGCGTCTCGCCGGCGGCATCGCGCACGACTTCAACAACATGCTCACGGGGATTCTCGGATTTGCCGAGCTGCTTGCCATCTCGCTGGAGAACGACCCGCGAGCCGAAGACGTCGACGAGATCATCCGCACCAGCGAGAGAGCGGCCTCGTTGATTCGACAGCTGCTGGCCTTCTCCCGGAAGCAAGTCCACCAGCCCCGTGTGCTGCAGATCAATGAAACCATCAGCGAGTCGCAACGCATGCTCTCGCGGGTCATCGGTGGACATATTGAGCTGGTCGTTCATCTCAGCCCGGCGCTCGGTCTTGTCTCGGTCGACCCGATCCAGCTGGACCAGGTGTTGATGAACCTGGCAGCCAATGCGAGTGACGCGATGCCCGATGGCGGATTGCTCACCATCGAGACTGCGAGCCTGACATGGGACAAACCCGACCGGGACGACCCGGTTGAGCTGCCTTCGGGAGACTACTCAGTACTGACGGTGAGCGACACGGGCAACGGCATGTCCCCGGAGACCCGTGAGCGAGTCTTCGAGCCGTTCTTCTCGACCAAAGAAGAAGCCGGAACAGGACTGGGACTCGCCACCGTCCACGGGATCGTCACGCAGTGGGGTGGGCAGATCACCGTCTACTCCGAGCTCGGAGTTGGGACATCGATCCGCATCTACCTTCCCCGGGTCAACGACGAGCCCGAGCCGCTGGTCACCCGCGAAACCATCGGCGTCGTTCCCCGTGGAGACGAGACAATCCTCCTGGTCGAAGATGAGGACATCGTTCGCGCCTTCGCCAGACGACTGCTGACCGACAAAGGCTATGTCGTCCTCGAGGCGGACAGTGGTGAGCGCGCACTCGAACTGGCCAGCACATCGGCCTTCGACCTCGTCCTCACGGACGTCGTCATGCCCGGCATCAACGGGCGGGAACTCTGCGAGCAGCTCCGACGGACGCAGCCCAACCTGCGCTGCCTGTTCATGTCCGGCTACGCGGAAGACGTCATCGTCTACCAGGGTGCGTTGGAACCTGGGAGGCACCTCGTTCACAAGCCCTTCAGCGCCGTCGAGCTGTCCCGCGCGGTACGGCGGACCCTGGACGAGGACGCGGGGGCCCAGGAGCCAACGTAGGTTCTCGCCCGCCGTCACGACGGATTGAGCCAGCGGCGGTTCATCGCCGGACGCGCGGCTCACATCACGATAGCGTTGAGGTTCATGTCTCGAGAGCGCGCCAGGGAGGTTTTCTTCGAGGTGTTCGAGCCCCTGCCCAGGCAGGGGCCGGGTAGTCTCGCCTGCACCGAGCGGGCGCTTGCGCTGTGCAAGGACCTACCGGCGGAACCGCGCATCCTAGATCTGGGCTGCGGCTCGGGCGCCCAGACTCTGCACCTCGCCGCGCTGACCAGGGGAAGCATCGTCGCGGTAGACAACCATCCGCCGTTCGTCGAGCGGCTGCGTGCACGGCTCGACGACGGATTGGCAGCTCGCGTGGACGCCCGGGTTGCAGACATGACCGCGCTCGACTTGGAGCCGGAGAGCTTCGACCTCGTCTGGTCCGAAGGGGCCCTGTACAACCTCGGGTTGGAGCGCGCCCTCCCCCTGTGCGCGGGACTCCTGAAGCCCGGCGGTCACCTCGCGTTCACAGACGCGGTGTGGCGTACCGACCATGCGCCCGCAGATGTCCGGGCTGCGTTCTCCCCCGAGTACCCGAGCATGGGCACCGCACAAGATGTGCTCTCGTTGCTGCAACGCGACGGATGGGCGACGGAGGGGCATTTCAACCTGCCCGACGCGACGTGGTGGGACGAGTTCTACACGCCGATGGAACAACGCTTCGAGGTATTGCGCTCCAAGTACGCCCAGGATGCGGAGGCACTCGCCGTGCTGAGCGAGTTGGCCGCCGAGCCGCAGATGCACCGAGACAGCGCTGAGCACTACGGCTACGACTTCTTCGTCGCACGCCGTCCTTGAGGCACGTTGTGCAAGCGCGCCTCTCGAAGCCGGTCGCGCGCAGGAAATCTCCGAGCAAGTCGGGGTAGGCACCGGGATGGATGCACGCGGACGCGGGCACGGGTACTCTTCGGCAGCGTGCGTGGTGGTGGAAAATCTGGAGCACTATGGACAGCGTTGACCCCACCGCTGGTCCTCTTGGCTGTCTGCAGCTCACTGGTGGCGATGTGGTGGACCTCCGCGCTCGTGTTGCAGGGCGGCGGGACGACGCTCACCGCACTGATGCTCGCGCTTGTCGTTGGATTGGCGGCACCTGTCGGGCTCGCAATGTGGAAACAAGGATCCCCTCGCGTTCCCCTGCGCCGGTGGGCCGCAGTCCACACCGTGTGGAGCCTCGCGACCGCCACACTGGTCGCGGTCGCGGTCCCCGACCCGTTGGCGCTCTCGCTGCGAGAACACGGATGGATGTTGTCGGCGCAGTCGCTCGGCGAGGACCACGGCGGAACGAGAGCCGCCTCGATGCTGAGCCACGAGGTCGCCGAAGCCCTCGACCGGTCCGAACAGACCGTCGTGGTGATCCCGACGGCATCCAACAGGATCACCGTGGATGTCACGCTCGGAGGTCCTGGCGGGGAGGTGCAACGACACTACCTGTGGGACACCGGTGCCACGTACACAACGTTGACACACCAAACGGCGCGGCAACTCGGGATCGAGGTACCCGCGACGGCACCGCGAGTGAAGCTCGACACCGCGGCCGGACCGCGCGAAGCGACGCTGGTGGTCGTGCCCAAGCTCCGGATCGGCGAACAGACGCTCGAGAAGGTGGCAGCATCCATCTGTGATGACTGCGCGCACGACGAGATCGGCGGCCTCCTAGGGCTCAACGTGATGCGGCACCTCACCGCCGAACTGAGTGACGCCGCCACGCTCCGAATCACGCCTCAGCCCAAGACGGATCGGACACCAGACATCGCGAACTTCGTCGCGCTGGAGGTCATCGGCAGCCCGACCCTTGTGCCGAGCCGACGGGGCCAGCACCTGCACTGGAGGATCCGTGTCACCAACCACGGAAGCCACCCGCTGCAGAACCTAGCGCCGGCTGTTGTGTTTGACGGGGGCGAGACACTACGTGGCGAAGAGGTTCCAGCACTCGCGCCGGGGGCCACCGCGGTCTCGCGCGTCAAAGGGCGTGTCGGCACGGACGCTGGGGTCGCCTTTCGACTGAGGCTTCATCACGCGACCTGGTAGCGCGAGCAGTCGCTGTGCATGTCACTCGCTGGGCGCGGGAAGCTCGAACACAAGCCCCGGCGCGGAGTCGCAGATCGTTCCGCAATCTGGCCCATTGGGGGCGAACGTCTCGTACTCGAACACCCCGGCCTCGTCGAGCACTCGCTCTGCGTCCACGTCGACCCGCAGAGCGTAGCCATCGGGGAGGTCACTGCGTTCGTCCGGCGAGAACTCGATCGTCACGCCCGTGGTGCCCCGCCATACGATGAGGCGCAGCGGCGTTTCCGACGGGCCATCGCGGTCGCACGCGTCTTCGCCGGGCCTGCACGTGATCAGCCACGCCTCGTCGTCGAACTCGAGGTTGATCTCCATCGTGGCATCGGGGAGGAGCGCGTCGCCCACGGTTGAGACCGTGATCGCGCCTCCGTTGTCGCAACCCGCGAACGTGCAGAACTGCTCGTCGTCGTTGTCGTCGTTGCATGCAAGCGCGGACACCGAGAGTAGGAACGAGGCGATCACGAGTCTCCGTAGCTGCATGGATTGATTTCTCGGCTGGGGTGTTCAGGCTAGCGCAGCCCCGAGACGGGGGCGAGAAGTTCGTGCCACATTGCCGTACGACGCATCGGGGAGATGTTGCGAGGTGACCGGGGGCGCGGGCCGGTTGGTGCTCAGCGGCACAACGGGCGTTCTCAACCGAGACAACATGCCCATAAGGGACACAAAACCCCACTCCGGACACCGACTCACCTCGACAGGGACCCCCGTATGCGGCGGCCCGCATCGGACCCGGAAGCCGGACGCCAATGGCTCAATCGCCGAGATACACTTGGGATCCGATGAGGCTTGAGGTCGGAGCGCTTGCACCGGATTTCGATTCGAGGACGCTGGCTGGGGCACCAGTCCGGCTGAGCGATTTTCGAGGACACCCGGTGTGGCTGAGCTTCTATCGCTACGCCTCGTGTCCGCTGTGCTGTTTTCGTGTCCACGAGCTGATCACGATGTGGGATGCGACGTTTCGGGACCTGGGCATCCTCAGCCTCACCGTGTGGCAGTCCAGACCCGAGACGCTGCAAGCGGTTGCCGAGCGGTACGAGCCCCCGTTCGAGCTGATCAGCGATCCCGACCTTCGACTCTACGAGAAGTACAAAGTCGAGAAGGGCCTGACCAAGGTCTTCGGCAAAGAGGTGTTCACGGGCCTCGCAGGCGCATACAAGTCAGGGATCCCGGTCGTGCGGGCCTGGGAAGGGCCGCCAACCCGCCGTCCAGCCGACTTTCTCATCTCCCCCCAGGGCGTCATCGACGTGGCGTTCTACGGAGAAAACGTCGCGCAGATGGTCCCCTTCGATGACGTGGTGAGCTGGGCGACGCAGCTTCAGTAGAGGACCGCGGCGGAAACACCGACGAGGAACTCACGCTCATACTCTCGACCCCGATGGGTCCTCACTGCGCCCCGCGTAGGCACAGCTCCGCACTCTTTACCGCATCGAGTGCCCCTGCTTCGGTGAGCGTCTCCTTGGACCGTGTACACAGGCGGAGCGCTTCGTCCCGGCTTCCCTGCTTCAGTTCGAGAATCCCCAGCTCGTAGAAGATCAACCCCCGCAGGTGAGCCGGAACGGCTTCGTGGTCGGCATCCGACTCCGCGCCGACGAGAATCTCCTCGACGTTGGACCAGCGCTCCAGCCCGCGATACGCCATGGAGAGCTGGTAGCGATCATTGAGCACTGCAGGGTGCTCGGCAGGAAACAGCGCGCTGCGTATCTCGTACGCCCGGCGAAGATGCTCGAGCGCCTCATGGGACGCGCCATCAAAGTGCAACGCCTGGCCCAAGGAACCGTGAAGCACCGCCAGGCGTGCATCGTTTTCGCCGTAGACGGGCTGCAGTTGAGCCAGTGCCTCTCGAGCGTACTCGGCCGACCGCTTCATGTTCCCGCGGGCGAACTCCAGCGCTGCCATGTTGGCGCGGACTTCTCCAGCCTTGGGCGAGTCGGACCCCAGTCGCGCCGAGAGCATCCGATGCGCATCCTGAAACGACCGTTCCGCGACGTCCACCGCACCCAACCGCGCCTGGTTGACCCCGAGCGCGACGAGGGCGTCGGCGACCAACACAGAGGCATCACCGCTGACGGCTCGCGACTCGCGGACCGCGTCTTCTAGATAAGGGGTCGCCTGGTCGTGCTCACCTCGACGACTGTACGCAAGGCCGAGTGTCCGGGCGCGCAGCGCCATCAAGCCCGCAGGCCTCCCTGCCCGCTCCAACGAGGCGTCCGCGAACCGCAACGTCTCCAATGCCGCGTTCAGATCCATGCCATCCCGCCCCTGTACAAACACCAGGTACAGCCAGGCCCGAGCCGCGATCTCGTCGAGCCCAGCGCCCGCCGCGAGATGGGCAGCCTCGCTCAGCGTCTGTCGTGCGGCCGGAACGCGACCGGCCGCTCGCTGGTGCCGCCCCCAAGCGATGAGGACCTCGGCAAGCAACGGGCCATAGTCCAGCTCCCGCACCCGTTCGACAAGACTCTCGAGCCGAGCTTCGATCGAACCGAAGCCCTCGCCGTCGATGTCGGCCTCGATCCCAATCAGCTCAGTTCGAAGCTCGTCCACGCGGTGCCGCAGCGGCTCAGGAGGCAAGGCCGCCCAGTGAACAAGTCGTTCGTCATCCTCGCAGGCCATCGGGTCCCCCAAGGCTTCCAGTGAAACGACGAGGGACGCGATGTTCGATCCATCGACCCGATCGGCCAACGCCTCGATCCGTTCGCGAAACCGGCGCAGGCACTCCCAGCGACGGTCGAAGAGTTCGTCGGGCATCGTTGCGGTGCACAGACGGCCTTGCACCTCGCTCCACGACGAAATGTGCAGCTCGGCGATGGCGTCGAAGGCCTCGACGTCGGTGTCTGCCACGGGCGCGGGCGCGTCCACGCAAGGGCGCGGTCCTCCGAACATCGCCCAGGACGCGAGCCCTGCCACCGCGACCGAAGCGACCGCCGCGGTCACGATCCATCGGGCTCGTTTCGGGGCCCGAGCAGCCTGGCTCAACCCTGTGGCGAGGCCGTCCATCGACGAGAAACGTTGCTCGGGAGCCCGGGCCCGGGCCCGGTCGAGCACCTTCAACACCGCGGCCGAGACGTCCTGCCGACCCCGAAGCACCTCACTTCCCACCATGCCCAAGCCGTATTGATCCGCCGCGGGCCCTCCCCGACCGAGCTCCAGAACCTCGGGCGCGATGTAGCCAGGAGTCCCGCGGCGCTCGTCCTGCTCGCCGGTCGCCTCGTCTGAGGCTTCGAGCATGGAGCATCGCTCGTGCTCGCGCAACGAAGCCAGCCCGAAGTCAGCGACCCGAGCCCGTCCGTCGTCCCCCACGAGAATGTTCCCCGGTGTGACGTCACGATGCACGACCCCCGCCGCATGCGCAGCCGCCAGCCCTCGTGCGGCCCCGGCCAAGACCTCGAGCACATCTTGGGTCGAGCGGTGTTCTTGCTCGAGCCAGGCTCGCAACGAGCCCCCATCCACCAGCTCCTCGATCAAGAACGCGTGCCCGGGAGTGGACTCGACGTCGAACACCGGCACGATGTTCGGATGGGACAGCCCCGCGAGGACTTGCGCTTCTTCGAGCAAACGCGCGGCGGCCGAGGCGGGGGCATCCAGCATCACCTTGATCGCGACCGGACGATTCAGTGCCGTGTCGACTCCCGCGTAGACCAGGCTCATGCCCCCGGCCCCCAGCACCCGCTGCGGGACATACCGACCCGCAGCGACGCCATCGAGCATCCACCCCGGCCCGGGTGGCTCGTCTCGCTCCGTCGCGACCGACACGTCGGGGGCGGGCTCGATGAGACGGGCGAGCTGAACGAGCGTCGCGCGGCATCGACAACAGGCGTCGACGTGGTCTTCGACGCGGCGAACCTCGGCATCCTCCAACGCTGCGGCCACGAACTCGACCAGCAGGTTTTCGTCGGGACATGTCATAGTGAGATTCGGATGCCGGGCTCCAATCATAGGCCGCTCGCGACCGCTTGGGCCCGAGGCCTGGGCCCGGACGCGGACATCGAACTCACGGCAGACCTCGAAGAGCGGCTCCGCGGACTCCCCAATCGCGCCGGCGACCTGCGCACAGAGATCGAGCTCGACGACGGCATCTTTGTGCACCATGTCGGTGAGCTCCTGCGCCCCAACGCCGACCCGATAGGCGCACTGGAGGGCTTGCGCGTGGACGAGCTGTGGCTGACGTGTGGTTGCAAAGTCGGCTCCCCCGCCGCGCTGCGCATGTTCGAGCGGACATACGTGCCCGAAGCCAAACGGGTGCTGCGACACAAGGGACCGTCCACGGACGAAGACGAGTTTCTCCAGCGATTTCGCGATCGCCTGCTCACTTCGACCGGCGACAAGCCACCTCGTATCGCGGCGTTTTCGGGGCGTGGTGAGCTACGCAACTGGGTACGGGTGGTTGCGCACCGCATGATCCTCGACGACTTCCGCTCGAGAGGCCAGGACCTCGAGACCCCCACCGACGCCAGCTCGGCCATCGCCTCCTCGGCCCCCGACCCGGAAATGGCGGCCCTCAAGAGCGCGTATCGGGACGACTTCAAGGCCGCGTTCGAGAGCGCTTTTGCGAGCCTCTCTGCGGGCGACCGGACGCTGCTTCGATATCGATACGTCGATGGCCTCGAGGTGCAGCAGATCGCCGTGATCGATGGGCGCCATCGGGTGAGCGTGTCTCGGGCGCTGTCGCGGATCCGCAACACCTTGCTGGAACAGCTTCGTGCCGACCTCGCCGAGCGACTACGCATGGGTGCCTCCGAGGCCGAGAGCATGGTCCGGTTCATGCGGAGCCAGCTCGACGTCAGCATCAGCCGTTTGTTGCGCGCGGATTGACTCACTCCCTCAACGGAGACGACGTACGCCGGCGGAGATGTAGCGCGGGACCGCCGCAATACCTGGTGAGCACAATCCGAACCAGGTCGCAGGCTCACCACGCTACGCGGCCGGGATTTGCCGTCGTCTTCGGCATGAGTACAGATGCGTGTCGGTGGACCGGCCCTTTGCTGGGCGCGATCTTCGCAACCGGGTGCGGGGGTGACCCAGCCGAACCGATTGACTTCGGCCTTGGAGACACGGGCTCCTCCGGCCTCAGTGCCGCGGAGACCTCGGGCCCCTCCGACCTCCCGTCGTCGTCGGGCGACACCTCGGGCGACGCTCAGGGCACAGACGATGGATCCGCAGGGCAGGACGACGGCTCCACCGGCGGGGACACATCGGGCGAGGCCGGCACCACCGGAGACCCGAAGTCCGACGTGGTCATCGCCAATCACATCTCGATGGGACACGGGCGCGCGTGCGCGATCGTCCAGGGCGAATCGTGGTGTTGGGGATCCAATGAATACGGGCAGGCCGGGGACGGCACCCTCGATCCCGCGCTCTCGCCGGTCGCTGTCCAAGGTCTGCCGGAGTCCATCGTCGCGATCCATGCCGGATCGAACCACACCTGCGCACTGAGTGACGCTGGGGCGGTGCATTGTTGGGGCGGAAACTGGAACGGCCAGCTCGGCCGTGGCAACGCGGCAGACAGCGTGAGCCGAGTTCCGGTGGTCGGGCTCGATGCCGGCGTCGTCGACCTCTCCGTGGGTGGCAGCCATGCGTGCGCGAGACTCGAAGAGGGATCGGTCCAATGCTGGGGCTTCAACTCCGATGGACAGGTCGGCAACGGCGGCTTCGGCAACGCGACCGCCCCAGCCCTGGTGGAACTCGCTCAAGCCGCGGTCGCTGTGGGCACGGGCGCCAACCACAGTTGCGCGGTCGTCGAGAGCGGCGGGCTGTGGTGCTGGGGTGAGAACGACCGTGGCCAACTGGGCGACGGCGGCATGCTGTACGACAACTACCCAACGCCGCTGGCAGCCGATGGGGACCCCAGCGTTGCGGGCTCGGACCTCAGCAACGGTGGCATCGTGGCCATGACCGGCGGCCTGCTCCACAGCTGCGGCATTGCCGATACCGGCGGCCTCAAGTGCTGGGGTGACGGCTTCTCCGTCAGCGGAGCGATCGACATCCCGGGACTTGGCGCCAACGTCGAGCACCTGGCAGCGGGAAGTTTCCACACCTGCGTCGGCCTCGCGGACGGCACAGCCTGGTGCGGAGGCCGAAACGTCGAGGGGCAACTCGGCAACGGCAACACCGCCGAAGTCGACGGCATGGTCCAGGTCGCCGGCCTCAACGACGTGGTCGACGTCGCCGCCGGTCAGTACTCGAGCTGCGCGGAAACCACGAATGCGATCTACTGCTGGGGCGACAACGGAGAGGGGCAGCTCGGCAACGGCACCACCTCTTCCAGTACGACGCCGGTGCAAGTGATGTCCTGGTGAGCCCGATCCAAAAAGATGCAGCCCACAGCGTTACGCCTGCGACGGGGGTGCGTCGTACCCGGGTGGACACAACCCGACATGCAACGCTTCATTTTGAACCCAGTCCTCCATCTCGCCTGTCTGCTTGCCGTGACCGCATGCGGCGAGCCTGATGGTGCCGATGAGTCCGGTGATTCCCGCGACGACAGTTTTCTCGCGATGGGCAAAGCGGATGGTGCGGTGAACGAGGGAACGCCCCTGGCCACAGCCGTCTTGGCGCTCGCCAACGAGGCGGACTTCGACACGCTCGACATCTCGGTGAACTCCGGTGGCGTCGGACTCGACGCTCGCGCCGCCCGCGGCATCGTCGAGCACCGAGCAGGGCCCGACGGCATCGAAGGCACCGACGACGACGACCTCTTCGACACCCTCGCCGAGCTCGACGCGATCCCCTACGTCGGCGAGATCGCCCTCTCACGACTGGCGGACTACGCCCAGAGCCATGGCGACCTCGAGCCGGAGTCCGAGACATGCGTTCCCGAGGTGCACCTCTCCTCGAACCATCAGGTCAGGGCCGTGTCCTGGTCGGGGAACGCGTACCTCGACTCGTTCACCCAGCGCATCGAAGTCACGGCCACGCTACGGCCCGACGAGGACCCCACGGGCACCCTTCGTCTGATCGGTCCACGGTGGACCCAGCCCGTGATCGAGTCGACGGGATTCAACGACGCAGGCAATTGGATCACATTCCACAACGGCATCCTCAGCTCGGCCGGCAGTGGCCACCTCTTGCGGGCGGGAATCAGTACCTGGCCGGCGGCCTACGTTGACGAGGACATGGACATCTACGGCTACACCTGGGATCTCTGGGGCCCCAGCAGCCGGGAGGCGCAGTGCCGAGTGTCCTGCGGTGACGTGGTCGTCGACGAACCTTGTTCCGCCTACGACAGCTACGACGCGTTCCTCGAAGACATGGGCTGGTAGCAGCACCGTGCTCCACGGCTGCGTGGGGGCGGAGCGGACGACCTCCCCCCCATGGCCCCGGCGTACCTTTTCCCTGCGCGCGCAGACGCTCTGGTCCATGATCCGAGACGAGATGTCCGCGAACCCCGGGCCCAACCCCTACGCTCCTCCCATCGATGACGCTCAGCCCGAGAGTCTCCCTACCGCAGGGGCGGGGTATCGCGACCAAGGCACGCGCCTGTCGCTCATCGCGGTGCTCCTCGGCGTGCTCGTGGTCACCAGCCTCGCGGCCATGTGGTCGTGCCTGGCTGCCAACGAGTTGGTCCCCGCGATCTTCGCCATTCTCGAGCCGCGCGATGTCGGAACCGAGGGGCTCGACGTGCTCTCCGCCTCATCGACCGCCGTGTATCTGGTGTGCGCCATCGCGATCGGAGCGTTTCTGGTGCGCGCCAACCACAATGCGCGCGCCCTGGGCGGGCCCGAGCACGGCATGACCATCAGCCCGGGATGGACGGTCGGGTGGTTCTTCGTTCCGTTCGTCAACTTGTTTCGCCCCTACCAGGCGGTGAAAGAGATCTGGGCGGTCAGCCAGCCCGAGCGCAGCGGTCCTCTGACGGCATGGTGGGCTCTGTGGCTCATCATGTCGCTCGGCGGTCGGCTCGTGGACAGGGTCTCCGAGAGCGCCGAGACGTGGGATGAGATCATTGCAAGCAACTGGCTGAACTTCGCCCACAACGGCGTCACGATCGCAGCCACGGTTGCCGTGTTTCTCGTGGTCCGCGGCCTCCACGAAATCCAGCAACAGCACGCCTCTGGTCTGCGTCGCGAAGCCTGATTCGCTCCGAACCGCACTCCGAGACCCCCGGCCCTCACGTGAGGCCGCCATGAGGCGCTCCGGGACCGTATGATGGCTCCGATGGCGCAACCGAGCTCTCGTTCAACGCTCCTGGGTCGTGGTGCTCTGATGCTCGTGCTCGCAGGTACCGCATGTGATGGCGACGCGAAGCAGCCAACACCGACCGCGGCCGCCACATCCAAGACCACCCTCAAAGCTGTCTCTTATACACATCTCCGAGCCCACGAGACCTCTCTACATCTCGT
>OJGU01000751.1_pt1 | contig 15927 bp, 11 predicted proteins | sample 1594741 | NCBI WGS metagenome assembly OJGU01 (sample SAMN05416841, study PRJEB24817) | seawater metagenome | isolation source: Sea water | place: Canada:Atlantic | collected 2013-07
ATCTACACTAGATCGCTCGTCGGCAGCGTCAGATGTGTATAAGAGACAGAGCAACTGAGGGGCGCAAACGATTCCCATGAGAATCATGATTGCTGTCATGAGCGAAAGTCGTCGTGAATTGTGCCGCAGGATTCGTCTCATGAGTCTAGCGCTTGATCAGTTCGGCGATGAATATGGCAAGGGCAATAGTGAGGCATGCCATGGGGATGCCGACTGCGGTGTTTCGGTTCATCTCCACCTCCTCCCTGAGGTCAATTCCACTAAGAATGATTCGTGGAGCCGTCTGGTGCAGGACGGTGAGAAGTGTGCAACCGATGAGTGAGAGTAGAACCGTGTGCCATAGTTCGTTCACGAGCGTCGAAAGTCCGCTTCCTATCGTGGCGCCGCGGACGACGATTCCAATACCCACGAGGTATCCACCAAACGACCAACCGACGGCTGGGTTGTCATCGTATTCCAAGAGTCGGTGAACATCGTATTGTTTGATCCGCCGAAACACCATGCCGGCGACGACCAACAGTGATTGGCCAAGAGTCCAATAGACAACAAGATCACGCAGTCCTGCGGCATAATTGGGACTATATCCCGTAAGGGCCCCATTAATGATCATGCCGGATGCTAAGGTCGAGGCAGCGACTGTGATGCTCACGCCAAGATTCCTGTCTTCGCCGATTTCTTTCGTAATCGAAAAATCGGATAGAATCGAATAGTCGTTGATCCAGATGCTCGCCCTTAGCAAGACGATGGCGAGGAGTCCTTCGGGAAGCATTTTGAGGGCTGCGGATGCGATGGGATCTTGCCAATGTCCGAAGAACGAGCCGGAGGCCGCAATCCCGGTCGCTAGTAGGAAAGCGCTAAACAGTGTGCTGAGTGCTGGATTATCCTTGTGGCTGAGCTCTGCATGCGACGGAAGTGCGATGGAGGATTGAAAGAGCCGCTTGGCCAGGTAGATCAGCAAGAGCCCAACGATTAGTAGGCTTCCGGTCCTTGCCAGGAGCTGAATCATAGATGTGATGGTGGCATTGAGCATAGTGAAAGTGGGCTTCTTAAAAGCGGGGCCTTGGCAGTTTCCTACGGTTGAGCCTAAGAAAAGCTCAATAGCAGGTAAACGAATAAATTGGGAATGCCCTTCAAGAGACGATTTACGGCACGCAAACACCCCAGCTGGAACACGGGATCGTTTTTTTGGTAAACGCTAGGAAGATTTCAAATAGTCCAACGCTGAGCATCGGTAGCCACGTCATGGCTAGGTCCTGTGGTTGCCAAATCTCCCGGGTCGTGTCCGTGTCACCATCCGGGCCAAGGGCTAGATCAATAAATAATAAGGCCAATTGAATGGGCGATGGCTGTTGTGCGATTACCTGCCAATGAGAGTTCGGGCTACGCGGTCGGCGGACTGAATAGCCCCATTCTCCATCTCCCGAAAACTCCTTGGCACTGGTGCGGTGCCGAACCCCTACGGAAAGGTAACGGTCTACTATATCCTCATCGCTGAGATTCATCGCCAAGGGTCGTTCGACATTGACTGCAGAGGGTGGTCTAATGATTCAAGACTATCTTGGACAACAGATCAGGGTCAATCAGCGGGCTTCAGATAGAAATGGGTCGTTGTGCCTGTCTTTGGGCATAAGGCCCATTCTCCCGAAGCACGGAACGTTGGCGATGCCCAAGCAGACTTCCACGGATGGTGAACTGGGGGCTATTCCTGGTTGCTGAGTCGGTAAAAGGCTGCGTTGCTGATCGCTGAATTGGGGAAAGGCAGGGTGAGCTGCCAGCGGTCGCTTTCGAGGCTGGGTTGGGAATCGATAGGGGACCATGAATCGGGCTTGAGCGTGGCTGAGGATTCAACGCTGGCATTACTGTAAGAAGATGCCCATGAGAGAATAAGGGCGTTGCCTTGTCGATTGAAATTGAGCTGTAGTTCAGGAAGTAATGGCGAGGTCGGGAGGGCTCTGGTTGAGACTGAGGCCACGTAGATATCCTGATTCCCGGCGGACTCAAAGGTGAAATCCCCGAACTGTGGTGAATAGGAGCCGAGGAATGGGTGGCTGAAGCTATCGTATTCTCCTGAAAAATAGATCTTATCTCCCTTGGTGACACATTTGCGTCCCCATTCGTTGTTCGATCCGGTATTGGCGTAGGCTTCTAGCGGATTGAATTCAAGGTCACTGACAATGATAGCCACATCTTTTGAAGCGCCGGCCAAACCAGGAGTGCTGGTTACTTCGATATTATTTTTGAATTTGTGAGTGCCGACGACTTCACCCATGAGAATGACTTGATCGTGCTGGTCAACGGTGAGGTGAAAGAGTCGAAGGAGGTTTCTGGCTCCGATATTGGTGGCGTCGCTGTATAGTGCGTCCGTCACGTATTCTAAGGTCTTTACTTGCCCGCCGGGATTCAGTTTCATCAGCGCGCCAAACCATCCGGTATCGCTTGGTTCGAGGGTGGCTCCATCGCCAAAATCGATTTGTTGTGCTCCGCCGATTTCGAATCCGGTGATCAGGTCCCCATTGCTCGCTTCCGCCAAGCCCCAAGACGCGGATCCACTCGAGGACGTTCTCTTGACCCAAAGAAAACTACCGTCGGTTCTAAATTTGGCGACAAAGGCAACTTCGTATGGATTGTAGCTTCCATCCCCGACTTTTCCGGCGACGTAGATGTGAGATCCATCGGCGGAGGGGAGGATGTGATCCATACCTCCACCTATGGTCGGGTGGTTGTTCACGCCGGGCGTGGGGATGTGTTTTATCCACTGAACATTTCCCTGTGAGTCGAGTTTGATGAGCAATGCCGACTGTTGGTTATCTATTGCATACCCGGGATCGGTGACACCGTTTAAGGTGATTTTTCCGTTGGCTGTTGCTGCGACATAAATGTCACCCTGGGTGATTTCAATGGCCGTGACACGAAAGGCCAGGAACTGTCTGACGCGGTCGATGGTTTGTATCGGTTGCAGTACCCACTCGAAATCTCCCTTGGGACCCAGTTTCCCAATGAAGGTGCCGCTGTAGACATCATGCCCGTCGAGGCTTCCTGGTTTTGTGGCGGTGGCGACCACGACCATGCCGTCGGGAGAGACGCCAAGAGCGCCAAAAAGAGCGTTGGACCCCTCGGCTGCAATATCCTTGGTCATCAATTGATTTCCATTCTCGTCATACTGAACGATCAGGGAGTTCTTTGAGCTGTTGGTATAGGAATCGTTGCCAAAGCTTACCGCGCTATCGTATTTGATTAGTGCATAGCTGTTTTCAGCATTGTCCACTTTGAAATCTAGCAGCTCTTCTTTTTTTGCCCCACCACCGTGGGCGGCGAAGTGGTAGGTTTCGCTCGATGCGAGATTTGGAATCAGCAAGAGAAGAAGAAAACAGATCGCTTTCTCGGCTCTCAGCTCGAGCGACGAAGAGGGGAGGTATGAGGGCTGCGTCATGGGGTTATTTCTGTAATGGGCGTGCAATTCGATTGAGAGGAATGATTTCGAACCATGAGATTTCGAAACGTTGATTCGCCAAAATTTGCGTGATTTTTATTTGGGACAGTGGGGAGGCGTCGGCTGATTTGAAAATACCGTGATGACCGCTTGTGTCAGGCGATCGTCCGTCGTTCGATGCGGTGGGGTTTTGAACTGCCTGATTTTTGTTTGAGAAAGTTGTTTTGCGTCACGGCAGAAGAGGTAATCGGATGGCTGGATATTTGTCTATTCCTTTCAGTTTGGTGGCGACGAACGGCATATCTGCGAAGGCTGCATTCTTCGCTTCGTCTTCAGTCAGTTTGCTCTACGGATCTCCCGGGAGCGATGCCGCGAATGAATTTATCGATTGCCGTTCTGGCCGCGTATGGCTAGTTTTGCGCTGGTTTTCCGATCGACAATAATAATAGGTTTTTAGGTTCTGCGATGATGAAACGAGCACTAGCTTTGATTTCCGGTTTACTTATTTGTTTGATGGCGCATGTTGCGGTGGCGGATGAACTGGACCGTTTCAAGGGGAAATGGACAGGAAAAACAGATTTCCAAGGGGCAGATGTCGAGATGACTCTTGAAATTGATGGGAGCAAGGTAACGTTTGATATGGGTGGGTTCATCGTTGGGACCGCCAAGGTGACCCTGACGTCGGCGGGTGGCTTTCGGATGCTCAGTTTCACTGAGGTGCAGGCGGGGGAATCGTTGGACTCGCTGAATGCGGTCGATGCGGACTCGAAGCATGTGTATTCGTTTGGCTATCGGTCGTTTACGTTAGCGAGCAATTTTGATGATGCTGCCACGGAAGATCCCAAGCTAACGATATATAAGAAAGTTGATTAGTCGAGGGTTTGGAGAGCTTAGAATCTCGGCGTGGGGGAGTCTCCGCGCCGTTTCTTTTTGTTGGGTAGAGTGTTTTTTAGAGAGTAAACAATGAGCAAGCGTTTCGTTTCGTTTTTAGGTGCGATAGTTTTTGTCGCGACATCCCTCAATGCTGCCGAGCTGGGTGAGGCTCGGGAGGCAGAGTTTGAACCAAGGGTGATTGGTCCTTCTGAGGAAGGGATCAGTGCGATTCCGACCTTTGAAGTCGCTGAGGGATTGGTTGTAGAGCTGGTTGCTGCGGAACCCCATTTGGCGAACCCGGTGGCCTTTGCGATTGACGAAAAGGGGCGCTTTTACGTCGCAGAAACGTTTCGGCATGGTCAGGGCGTGTTGGACATCCGAGGTCGGGCGGGGTGGCCAAGCGATGAGTTTAAGTCGCGGCTTTCGCCGGAGCGCTTGGCAAATTTGAGTGAAGAGATGCTTGATGTTGATTTGGCGGTTCGCACGGTCGATGATCGAATTGCCTACTTGAAGAAATACATGGGGGATGAAGTCGGCAAGATGGCCATTGCCACGGATCGCATCCGACGGCTCGTTGATACCGATGGAGATGGCACGGTGGATGAATCGACAGTTTTTGCGGATGGCTTTAGAAACATCGCTGATGGGATTGGTGCCGGGGTGTTAGCCAGAAAGGGGCAGGTCTACTACACCAATATCCCAGATCTTTGGTTGTTCACGGACTACGATCAGGATGGGAAGCCGGAGCAATCACGGTCTTTACATTATGGATATGGCGTCAGGACGGGCTTCTTAGGACATGATTTGCACGGTCTCGTGATGGGGCCTGATGGAAAGATCTATTTTTCGATCGGCGATCGAGGAACCTACGTACAGACCTTCGACGGGAGAGAAATCTCGGTGCCTGACACGGGGGCTGTCTTTCGTTGCTATCCCGATGGCTCGAAGCTTGAGGTGTTTGCAACGGGCTTGCGCAATCCACAGGAGCTTGCCTTCGATGAATTAGGAAATCTGTTTACTGGGGACAACAATTCTGACGGTGGCGATCAGGCTCGCTGGGTCTATGTCGTTGAAGGCGGCGATAGTGGATGGAGAATCGGCTATCAGTTTATTCAACAGCCCAATGCTCGAGGTCCTTGGAACGCTGAGAAACTCTGGCACCCACGCTTTGACGGACAGGCCTCGTATATCATTCCTCCTTTGGCCAACATCGGCAATGGCCCTTCGGGACTGGCCTACTACCCTGGCCTGGGATTGAGTGATGATTACAATGGTGCGTTCTTGATGGTTGATTTCAAGGGAAGTAAACGAACCAGTGGGATTCACAGAATCAAGGTGAAAGCCAGCGGGGCTGGCTATGAGCTCGACGATTTGGACAAGATTCTCTGGCAGGCCGCTGCCACCGACGTTGGGTTTGGCTATGACGGCGGTGTTTACTTTACTGACTGGGTCAGCGGCTGGGCGACTCCAGGGAAGGGACGAATCTATCGAATCGCAGATCCCGTTCGACGATTGGATCCGCGGGTTCTTGGGATGAAGGCGCTCATGGCTGCTGGGCTCGAGTCCGAGACTTCGGGATCGTTGCGCGCTATGTTGGGACATCCTGATATGCGGGTGCGAACGGAGGCCCAGTTTGAGTTGGCTTCGCGGGGGCTTGATTCATTGTCTGTCTTTGAGGAAGTGTTCGCGAGTGAGGGGGGCTTGTTGCCGCGTCTGCACGCGGTGTGGGGGATTGCCCAGGTTATCGATCGAGCTGGAGCGGGTGTGGATCAACATGTGTTGAGCGAGCGGCTAGGACGTCTCGTGCAATCCTTAGAGACGTCCGAAGGAGAAGTTCGTGGTCAGATCTGCAAGGTTCTAGGAGATCTAAATGCATCCTTTGCCTTTTCAAAACTAGTCGCTGCGCTCAAGGATCCAGAGCCGCGGGTGCGTTACTTTGCCGCCCTGAGTCTCGGCAAACTTGGGCATGCTGAGGCCGTTAAGCCGCTCTTGGATTTGGCTTCTTCGAATGCGGATGCGGACGTCTATTTACGCCATGCGGTTGTCATGGCCTTGGTTGGAATCAATGACCTCCCAGCTATTCTGCAGGCATCAAAGAGCGGCGACTTAGCTGTCGAACGTGTGAGTTTGCTCGCGTTACGCCGAATGAAACGCGTCGAAGTAAAACAGTTTCTTGCTCACTCAGATTTGGAGATGGTGCGAGAAGCTGCCTTAGCGATCAACGACGTGCCCATCGATAGCGCGACCACGGACTTGGCTGCGTTGATTGCTCGCCCCGGACTCGACGAACCAATCCTTCGCCGTGTGATCAATGCCAATTATCGCTTGGGGACCTACGAGAGCGCGCACGCCTTGGTTCAATTCGCCGCTGATACCTCCCACTCTGTTTCTCTGAGATCTGAGGCGATCGATACACTGCTCGATTGGGAGGGGCATATTGGCCGAGATCGTGTGACTGGTGTCTGGCGACCGTTGCTGTCGCGTGGCCGTGATAGCGCGATTGCTGGACTGGCTTTGGAACCGTTGATCGACGCTTTATTGGCAGACCCAGATGAAACCATTCGAAGTGAGGTCATTTCGCTTATTGGGCACTTGGGGTTGAGCGAGAAATCGTCATTGGTTCTCAAGGCGTCAAATTCGACCCAAGAGTCAACCAAAGTTCGAATTGCTGCTCTGAAGGCCTTGAAACAACTTGAGGCCAGTGGTTTTTCCGAATCACTGCAAGGTGCTCTAGTCGCTACGGATGAAGCCCTTAGGGCTGCAGCGCTAGAATTGTCATCCAATGTTCCAGGGCTCGATCTCTTCGATTTCGTCAGCAAGACTCTCGAGGGTGGGGCGGTTGCTGAAAAACGGGGGGCGCTTACTGCTCTCCGGTCGATGACTGACGCTCGGGTTCCCAAGTTGCTAGGCAAATGGCTGGATCGAAGCCGTGCCAATGAAGTGCCAGCGGAAATCTTGCTTGAGCTGTTGGGGGCTGTCGAGGGATCGGGAGTTGATACGCTGGATCAAAAACTAGCAGGCTTTCGGGCGTCATTACCGGAAGCGGGGTCAGCGGCTCACCACCCCGAACTCTTAGCGGGCGGTGACGTGAGCAAGGGGCGACGGGTCTTTTTCGAGAAACTTGAAGTCTCTTGCATTCGTTGCCACAAAATCAATGGTGAAGGAGGAGAAGCCGGACCTGATTTAACCGGGGTGGGGACGCGTAAGGATTCCGCTTACCTGCTTGAATCGGTATTGTATCCGAATAAGGCCGTAGCAGCGGGCTTCGAAACGGTGCTTCTTGATCTCGGTGATGATATTACTGTCGGTGGAATCATGAAAGAGGACACTGCCGAGAAGGTGGTCATCATCACTCCTGAGGACGGAGAAATGGAGTTCAGTCCTGATGAAATCAAGGGCCGGTCTCGAGGACTCTCTGCGATGCCTGAGGGCATGAGCGCCTTGATGACTCCTTACGAAATTCGTGATCTTGTCGCTTACCTCTCTTCGCTAAAAGAGTAGATATCTTCGACAGCTTGCCCCGGATTAACGCGGCTCAGTCCCTTTGCACTAAAGCCCCCTAGGTTTGGAACAAATTCCAAACTCTAGGGGGCTTTTTTCTAGAGGGTCGTAATTGCTCAGACGTTGAACTTGAAGAGCATCACATCCCCATCCTTGACGATGTATTCTTTGCCTTCCATGCGGTAGAGGCCTTTTTCTCGAGCGACCGCCACCGAACCGCATTGGAGCAAATCCTCGTAGGCCACGGTTTCTGCCTTAATGAACCCGCGTTCGAAATCAGTGTGGATAACGCCCGCTGCGTTAGGCGCGGTATCGCCTTCAGTGATGGTCCAGGCTCTTACCTCTTGTTCGCCAGCCGTGAAGAAGGTTCGGAGTCCTAGGAGGTGGTAGGTGCCTCGAATCAATCCCCCCACGCCAGATTCTTTGACGCCAAGCTCGCTGAGGAATTCGTTCGCCTCTTCTGGGGCGAGATCCACGAGATCACTCTCGATCTGTGCGCTGATAATCACCGTTTCGCAAGCATGATGATTCTTGGCGTATTCTTGGACCTTTTGGACAAAGGGGTTTTCGGTGGCCGTTGCGAGTTCGCTCTCTTTCACATTGGCCGCGAAAATTGTGGGCTTGTTAGAAAGGAGGAAAAAGGGATGGGCCACAGCTCGTTCTTCAGGGGTGAGCTCGAGGGTGATAGCGGGTTTGCCATCGTTGAGATGAGGTTCGATCTTGCTGAGTACAGCGGTTTCTGCAATGGCCGTCTTGTCTCCGCGTTTTGCATCTTTGGCTCGGCGTGCGAGACTGTTCTGGACAGATTCGAGGTCGGCAATCACGAGTTCCGTCATGATAGTTTCGATGTCTCGAATCGGGTCGATCGATCCCGCGACATGATGAATGTCGGTATCTTCGAAGCAGCGAACGACCTGAACGATGGCGTCGACTTCACGGATGTGGCTAAGGAACTTGTTGCCTAAGCCCTCACCTTGAGCCGCTCCCTTGACCAGCCCGGCGATGTCGACGAACTCGATATTCGTAGGGATGATCGTTTCCGTCTTGGCGATTTTGGCCAGTGGCTCTAGGCGGCTGTCAGGGACGGTGACAACACCGACGTTGGGGTCGATCGTGCAAAAGGGATAATTGGCCGATTCCGCCTTGCGGGTTTTGGTCACCGCATTGAAAAGGGTCGATTTCCCGACGTTTGGTAATCCTACGATTCCAGCTCTAAGCATAATTAGGAACTTGGTTGACTGAGTGTGCCAAGTGTTGATGGGCGTTGACTGTTAAGCGTCTCTTCCCTGATATCAGTCGCGCAACACTTATGTGTAAAAAGACTGCGAGATCAAATGATTTTTTTCATTTGTTCGATGGTTTGCTGCTGTTAAGGGCCGTTTCGCTCTGTTTTCTATGTGACAGCTGCGTCAGTTGGCTTGGCAGTGATACTGCGACTGCAGTGGGGCGTGCGAGGGCTTTTCCCGGCTCGACGGGCCGTTGATCGATCGATAGACTTCCGCGCTTTGAAGGCTAGCCGTCCAGTATCTGTTGTTGAGTTTTTGCGAACCTTGGTTCGTATCCCCAGTGTGAATCCTGCCTTTGCTCCGCAGGACTGTCCTTTGACGGGCGAGGAGCGGATGGTTGCTCATTTGGAGGCTTTGGGGCGGCAGGCTGGCCTGCGGGTGCGTCGGCAACGAGTGGCTCGTGGGCGCGATAATTTGATCGTTACTCTCCCGTCCAAGGGGAGACGGCGTCGGCGAATCGTATTGGCGCCTCATCTGGATACCATTGGCGCCGAGGCGTCTCAGCTTTCTGGTCGTCTCGCTGATGGAAAGATTTTCGGTCGCGGAGCCTGCGATACGAAGGGCTGCGTGGCGGCGATGTTTTATTCTCTCCTGGTCCTCGCTGAGGATCCGAATCGTCCGGAGGGCATTGAGGTCAGTTTTGTGGGCTTGGCCGACGAAGAAAATGCGCAATTGGGCTCAAGGGCATTCGCTTTGAAGAGTCCGAAATACGATTTGGCGATCGTCGGGGAACCGACGCAATTACAGGTCGTCACAGCCCACAAGGGAGATTTTTGGTTTGAAATAGAATGTTTTGGAAAAGCGGCCCACGGGGCGCGTCCCGAACTGGGGCGGAATGCGGTGAAAGCGATGTCTCAGGTCGTTGTAGCGCTCGAAAGCGAGTATGCCAATGCGTTGAAGGTGCGGCAGCACCCTTTGCTAGGGCATGCCACGATTAATGTGGGGTGCTTCCAGGGAGGGACGCAGCCCAATGTGGTGCCCGATCGCTGTTCCATTCACGTTGATCGACGAACGCTTCCGGGTGAGAGCTTGGCTCAAGTGAAGAAGGAGATTACCCGCGTCGCTCGTAGTGTTGGCGTTCGAGTCACGGTGACGGATATCCGTCAACGCCCCACGCCCGCTTTGGAAACGGATCCTGATCTTCCCGTGGTTCAGGAGTTTCTTCGGTCGCTTGGGCGTCGCCGAACCATTGGAGTTGATTACTTTTGTGATGCTGCAATCATGGCAACCTCTGGGACCCCCTGTGTGGTCTTCGGGCCCGGTGATATTGCCCAAGCCCATACGGCGAACGAATGGATCTCAGTAGCCTCACTCCGCCGAGGAACGGAACTGCTTATTCGCTATTTGAAGGCGCTTGCTTGATGGGGAAGTCGCCCAGAGTCAGTATCATCATTGCAGCGAGGGAAGGGCAGGCGGACATTCCTGCTTTGGCCCAATTGGAGTCCCTTCAATCTCAGTCGTCCCAATTCGAGATATTGCTAGCCCGTGGTGCTCAGCCGAGTTGCCAGCGCAATCGCGCCGCCGAGCAGGCGCACGGGGCGATTCTTTATTTCCTGGATGATGATTCGCTGTTGGATAAGGGAAATCTTGATCGACTATTGGCTGCGTTCTCGGATCCCAATCTTGCTGTTGTCGGAGGCCCCAATCTCTGTCCTCCAGAGGCCCCGTTTCTTCAGAAGGTTTTTGCCGCTGTCATGGGTAGCTGGTTGGCTTTCGGCCCTAGCGCTGCAAGGTATCGTCAGATCGGCGTGGTTCGGGCCACCTCCGAAAAGGAGTTGATCTTATGCAACCTGGCCATTCTCGCATCGGAGTTTAAGCGAGCAGGGGGGTTCGATGAGGCGCTGTATCCGAACGAAGAAAATGCTCTCTTGGATCGCTTGATGGGAGAAGGGAAGCAATTGAGATATGATCCTGATCTCGTCGTGTATCGACATCCTCGGGAGTCAGTGGTTGCCTTTGTCTGGATGCTGTTTCGCTATGGCCGGGGGCGGGGCGAGCAGGTTCGCCTTCATCCATCTGTTGGATCGGCGCTTAATTTTGTGCCGGCTTTCTTTGTTTGTTATGTCTTTGGGCTTGTCCTATCGGGGATGTTTTTGGGCCCTATTCCTTTTATCGTCCAATTGCCCATGGTGGGATATCTTCTCGTGACTCTGGTTTGGGGACTGAATCTGGTGCGCCAAGCGGGGGGAGGGATTGGTTTTTGTGGGATGCCCTTCCTGCCTGTGGCGCATCTTGCCTATGGCGTGGGATTGTGGAAAGGACTCGTCCTTGGTCCGTCGGGACAGACGAATAGCAAGGCTGCCGTGGAGGTATCCGTTGAGAGGGTTGGTTCAGTCTAGACGAGGGTGAATATTGTACGTCAAGGGGCTTGGATGGTGGGATGCACGACGCTTGCGGGTGTCTTTATGTTCGGCGTCCATGGGCTCGGTCTCGTTTTCTTAAACGCTGCTTCGTATGGCCTCTTTATGGTCCTACTCAACCTGGTGAATTTCTCAACGATTCTTTCTCCGGGTATCCAAACCGTCTTCGCCTACGAAACCGCTGGGGTGAAGAATCTCAGGGCGGAAAAGACGCTGTCAGCGAATATTGTTGGCGTATTGGTCGTTCTGACCTGCTTATGGGGGCTTGGGGTCGGGGTGGTTTTCTTTGGGGAGTCTTGGATTCTCGCAAAGTTAAAAATGACGAGTAGCAGAGGGCTTTGGGTCACCTTGTTGGTTATTTTGCCACACCTTTGGTTACCAGTGCTGATGGGAGTCTTGCAAGGCCGACAATTGTTTGGGTGGCTCGGTTGGGCGGTGCTTTGCAATGGTGCCGGTCGCTTCCTAACGATCTTTTGTCTGTTCGCCTTCCTAGGTGCCAATATTAATTGGATCATGCTTGGCCCCTTGATCGGAGTGCTTGGGGCGCTGATTGTTTCTGGGATTATTTGTCGGGACCTGCTCTGTCTTGGATCTGAGCGAATAGCATGGCAACGTTGGTTCCTGAGAGCCATTCCGTTTGCCTTAGGGCCCGGGGTATTTCAGTTCATGTTGACTGCCGATGCGATTGTTGCCCGGGCGAATTTTGAAGAAATTGAAAGTGGTCACTACGCAGCGGCTACGCTCGTTGGGAGGGGCCTTGTGATGTTTGTGGGCCCTCTAGCCGGGGTGATGTTTCCGCGATTGGTCAAGGAGCGTTCAGGCCATACTGGAAGCAAACTTGTTCGAGACACCGCATTGGCAACCTTCGGTGTGGTTATTTGCGTCAGTTTATTTAGTTGGATCGCTTGCCTTCTAGCGCCTCGCCTCCTCGATTATGCTTCCTCTGCCACTTGGCTGCCGGCGGCAGTTTCCGGAGCTCTTGAGTCGAAGGGCCCAGCCTTGCTGTGGGTTGCTGGTGTTGTCCCCTTGTTTCTGATCGCCATGGGGCCACTTGCGATTGCCAATGTGTTTGTGAGTCACCTAGTGGCTCTCAAAGAATTTCGAAAGATCAGTTGTCTAATCGTTGTTGTGCTTGCTTATGGAATCGGGTTGGCAACGATTTCCTTTTCAGTGAACGTGTTGATTTTTTGGGTCGGATTAGGGAATCTAGGGCTTTTGTTAGGGGCTCTCGGATTCAGTTATAGGGTGCAGAAGAGCGCAAAGAACTGTTAGATAGAGACGGATGCAAAAAGCACTGCGAGTATTGATTATTGAGGACTCTGAATTTGATGCGCGCGTGATGACGAGCGTGTTGCGTCAGGGGGGCTATGACGTCTCAAGTCAACGCGTGGAGAGTGGCTCGTCCTTGCGTGATGCTCTCGGGACGAATGATTGGGATATCATTCTGTCCGACTACAATTTGCCCGATTTCCAGGCTCCAGAAGCGCTTCGTATTCTCAAATCGTCCGGAGTGGATGTCCCTTTCATTATCATTTCTGGGGGCATCGGTGAGGATGTCGCGGTCGCGGCGATGAAGGCGGGCGCGCATGACTACCTGATGAAGGGGCAGTTGGCTCGTTTGGTTGTGGCCGTGGAGCGCGAATTGCGTGAGGCACAGACGCGCCGCGAGCGGCAGCAGGTCGAGGCCGCACTCAGGGAAAGTGAGCAGCGAAACCGGCTTCTTTGGGAAAATTCGAGCGATGCTGTGATGCTCTTGGATAGCGCCGGTGTGATCCAGTTTGCGAACCCAGCCACGACCAAGATTTTCGGCTATCCAAGCCCCGAGTTGATTGGAACCAATATTGAGCGCCTGTTTGGGGCTTCTGGGCGTTCCACACTCAAGGTGAATCTTGAGGCCAGCGGTGGTTTGGAGGGCGAAAGTAAGGGCCAACGACAGTTGTTTGAAGCGCTCGGGGAAACTCAAGAAGGGAAATCGATCACGCTTGAAACCGCTCTGAGTAGTCTTGAACTTCATGAACGCCGAATGTATGTGGCGTTTATTCGAGATATCACCGCTCGTAAGGCCGCGGAGAAGGAACTGCGAGAGCACGAGGAACAGTTTCGGGTTGCCCGAGATATTCAACAATGGATGTTTCCTAAGAAGGCGCCTCACTATCCGGGTTTCGATATTGCTGGCGTCAGTTTTCCGGCCGCAGCGGCTGGGGGGGATTATTTTGACTACGTCTCATTATTGAATGATCGCATCGGTTTCGTGGTTGCTGATGTGACGGGGCATGGGATTGGACCGGCTTTGCTGATGGCGGAGGCTCGAGCTTATCTCCGGGTTCTAGCGAAACGACGGGAAGATCTCGGAGAAATACTGACTCGCGCCAACTTTGTCCTGGCTGAAGACTTGAGCATCGAGCGCTACATCACGATGATTCTCGCGGCGCTTGATACGGATACCAATCGATTGACCTGGTCCAATGCGGGGCATCCTGCGGGACTTGTGCTTGGAGTGGACGGGAAGTGCCGTCTCCGTTTGAAACGAAATGGACCGCCGTTAGGGATTCGGGAGGATACGGAGTACGCAGCCGGGGAGGGGGTCGATTTGATTGCCGGAGACATTGTCATTCTGTTGACAGACGGCTTTGAAGAAGCCTTGTCGGATGACGATGAGTTCTTCGGCGTTGACCGGATCTGCCAGCACGTTCAAGAAAATCGTGACCAACCGGCAGAGGCGATTCTTGAATCATTGCGACAGGCTGTCGCTGAGTTTGTGGGGACAGATGAGCAGGACGATGATCTTACGGGGATCATTGTGAAGGTGAATTCGTAGGCGAAAGGTCTACATTTCTCGGCAGAGGGAGATAAGCCGAGGGAGATGCTTTTTCGTCGGTGTAGATTCCTTCCCCGAGATCGGAGAGCGGATCTTTCGTTTGTTGGTGCTGCCAAAGGCGAACGCCAAGGCTTCCGATGCCGATGAGGCCGCAAAGGAACATGAGTGGCAGGGCAATCTTCCAATTAATTCTCGAAAGGTAGAGAGCCAAGAGCTCGACGAAGCCCTTTTTGGGTGGAATTGGTCCATCCTCCTCGGACGGACCCGATTCTTGCCCTTCTAGTTCCCTTGTGAGGGCGGCGATGAGGGCTTTCGAGTCGAGTTTGAGTAGCCGTGCGTAGGTCCGGGTGAAGCCACGAACGTAGATGGGAGCCGAAAAAATATCATAGTCTCCGGACTCAAGCGCTCGCACGTGGTCAGTGCGGAGCTTGGTCAGGTTGGCGACGTCCTCAATCGTGAGATCTTGAGCCTCTCGAGCGGTACGCAGCTGTTCGGCAACTGTCGGCATGAAGATTTATTGAATCAGATCTGTCGCGAGTATGCTCCAGCATTGTCCAAGGATCAACACAAACCCCCAATCGCCGGACGAATGCGCCATGCGATGGAAATTGGGCTTCCGTCTGCGTGTTACAAGGCGCTTCGAAGCGCCTTGCCCTTCGCTAGGTCGCTATTTGTTGCCGTGCTTCTTGATGTAGCTATTGCTCCGAGTATGGGCCAGCGCTTCGGTTTCGGCCCCTTGGTCACCTTGCGAGCGCATCCATTGGTGAAGCTGATTTGAGAGCTCGCGTTTGATGCCTTCGTGCTCTGGGTTTGCTGCGAGATTATTGAGGCAATGTGGGTCGTCGGCCACATTATAGAGCTCTTCTTCCGGTCGATATTGGTAGTTGTGAACCAGGGTCTGGGCTTTGGTGTCGCCCTGCTCAGCCTGACGTTCCCAGGAGTTCCAAAAGTCAGCTTTGTCTCCCCCTTTTCGGGTGACGACATTGGTGAATCGGACATTGGGAGTGAGATTTCTAATGTAACGGAAGGTCTTAGTTCCGCAGGAACGAATGCCGTATGATTCCGATCCGTTGATGATCCCTCGGGTGGTGTGAAGGCCAAACGTGTAGGTCTTGTGTTCAGACGTGGTCCCTCGTAGAACGGGCAAGAAGGAACGTCCGTCCATGACTGGCGCCGGGGAAAGTCCGGCGGCTTCTAGTAATGTGGGCGTCACATCACAGTATTCGACAAGGGCATCCGTTTGCGAATTGGGTGCTATCGTTCCGGGCCATCGAGCGATCATTCCGGATCCGAGTCCGAGTTCGTAGCAGGTCCATTTGGCGAATGGAAAGCCTGAGCCTTGTTCGGAGAGTACCATCACCAGCGTCTCCTCCTCGAGTTCGTATTTGTCTAATAGTTGAAGGAGCGCCCCGCATTGGGCGTCAAAGAAGCTGATTTCTGCCAGGTATTTGGAGTATTGGAATCGAGTCTCGGGCGTGTCGACAAAGGTTGGGGGAAGGGAAAGCGTCGCCGGCGGGTAGTCGTTAGGATTGCCTCGATTGTATGGGGTGTGGGGTTCATTCGAGCAGGCAAAGAGGCAAAATGGCTTGCCTGATTGTTTCGATTCTCTCAGCAGGGCTTCGATCTTGGGATAGGGGGGGTTACTGTCAGGCTCCGCAG
>OJGU01000753.1_pt1 | contig 15841 bp, 14 predicted proteins | sample 1594741 | NCBI WGS metagenome assembly OJGU01 (sample SAMN05416841, study PRJEB24817) | seawater metagenome | isolation source: Sea water | place: Canada:Atlantic | collected 2013-07
GCCTTAACATTAAAGCGCGGGTGCACGAACCCGAAGACCGCTGGAGTTTCATTCGGCTCCCACTCCTCAGGCCACAAACGAGAAGTGAGGTAGGGGGGCTCGACACGATAGTAGCCATCGGCCAGGTCTCCGTTGAATTCAGATCGGCCTGAAACGAAGGCCATCAGTTGGGATGGACGTTTGACGCTAGATTCATTGATCACTGCGAAGCGGCCAAATTTTTCAAAGGCCTTGTCACTAGGAGGAAGCACTTGATCATCGCCGCCGACAAAAACGGAGTTCACAGCGAGTGAGGGGAAGAGACTCGCCGCGTAGGCGTAGTTTGTTTCGTCGTCCTGTGCAAACGCATGGAGCAGGGCGCGGTTGCGGTTCGCGTAGAGAATCTCGAAGTTCATTCCAAGGTAAGGCGCGATTCGCCACGGGTAGCGTGCGTTGATGGGGTGATGCAGAGGCCGCCCAATTCGATCTTCTGCTTGAAACTCGTAGCGATAGCCAGGAAGGACATTGCCGCGGTGGTCATCACTGTACATCCGATGCGCCATCATGAGTTGTTTGGCAGAGTTGAGCTCGTTGATGGATTGAGCTTTCTCTTTCGCCTTGCCTACTGCAGGGAGCAGCAATCCGGCAAGAATCGCGATGATCGCAATGACAACGAGAAGTTCGATCAGAGTAAAAGCACTCGGTTCGGTATAGGTGGTTTCAGCGTTTGCCAACTTCATGCTGCGTAAGATGCCAGAGCGTAGAAATCGGTGCTGCCGATTGGTTGCGCTTTTTCTTCGGTGGGTTGCGCTTTCCTTAAAATGCGCGAGTCTACGAGATTCTAAGAGGGGTATATGCGCCAAGATCGCTTCTCCGAAGAATGAACAAGCGTCTTGATAAGCTGGAAGCATCAGGGCAATGACGTTTCTCCGAGCCCTTCCGTGAGAGGGCGCATTTCTCCGACAGAGAATCGCAATCTACCGATAGCTCAGCCCTCGTCTTATTCTCTAAGGTGCTCGCAATGAAGTTGAACCTTTTCTCGGAAACGGCCTTACGAATCACGAGTATCGCATTCGTTGCAATCAATCTAGGCGCCTCAGATATTCCCAAGACAGCCTTGTCATTCCCAGCGCTCCCGCAAGGCTTGACGAGTTTTGGAGCGGAGGTGCTTGGAGGTGCCGTGTATGTTTATGGAGGACACGTCGGGAAGGCCCATGACTATTCTGTAGAGACAACCTTAGGGGATTTTCTTCGCTTGGATTTGGATGGTGGTAGGCACTGGGAGAAACTCGCGGGGGGGAGTCGTGCACAGGGAACCCGACTCGTTGCCTATCAAGGATCGCTTTATCGAATCGGAGGGCTACAGGCACGGGAACGTGCTGATGGCTCGGTAGCATTGCACTCTCTTCCCGAATTCGCCAGATACGATGTCCGAGCGAACAAATGGGAACCATTAGTTCCCATGCCAAATGGACGGTCGAGCCATGAAGCAACGATCGTTGGTTCAAAGATCTTTGTCGGTGGAGGTTGGACAATGAGTGGACGGACCTCCGGAGGAAAGTGGAGCGATTCGATGTTGGTAATCGATTTGGAGGCAGAGGAATTAGCATGGCAGGCCCTTCCGCAACCCTTCCAACGGCGCGCCATTGCTTCAGATACCGTTCGGGGAAAAGTCTACTTTATTGGCGGAATGGATGCTGATGGAGATCCTTCCCGTGAGGTTGATGTTTACGATATTCGCACCGGGACATGGTCGGGGGGCCCCTTGATTCCTTCCGGCCCAATGCAAGGGTTTGGTTCTGCTGCCTGTCATCTCGATGGAGCCCTTCTCCTCAGTTCCTATCAGGGGGGCATCGTGCGCTTGAGTGATGACGGCACCGAATGGGATTCCGTGGGGAGGCTCGCTGAGAAACGTTTCTTTCATCGCATCACGCCGCTGCCTCATGGCGGGCTACTAGCCATCGCTGGAGCATCGCGAAAAGCGGGACACCTCGCGAGCCTGGAATCGATTTCTCTAGGCCAGTATTGATTCTCGGATTTCTAATTAGAATTGGTGCGGACGAAGTCGTTGCAGTGATTGAAGACCATTAAGTGAATATAATGGCCAGTTGGATTTCAATCGTCAGCCAAACACTCTACATTGTGCCAGGATTTTACTTGATACAGAGACTCAGTCTCAATAAAAAGATAACAGTAATTGAGATTGAGTCTCGATATCGAAATGGAAGAATGAAGAACTACCTCCCAAAATCATCTAGGAAACCCCATAGCCTGAATGTTGTCATTGCCGGTTTAGTAGGCGCTTCGGCGATTACTTTGTCCGGCCAGGAAATTGAAACCGATACGGCAAGCAGCGCCTCAGAACCAATGTTACTTCCAGAGGTCTCGTTGATCGGCTCAGAAGAAGCTGTTCGAACGCTTCCTGCTTCCGGGGCTTATATTGGTGAGGAGCAACTTCGCAAATACTTGAGTGCCGACGTGAACCGTGTCCTACGACAAGTTCCTGGTGTCTATCTTCGCGAGGAAGACGGCATGGGACTATTCCCGAATGTCAGCATTCGAGGCGTGACTACCGAACGTAGTAAGGCGGTGACGGTGATGGAGGACGGAATATTGAGCGCGCCAGCCCCTTATTCGGCTCCTTCAGCCTACTACAGTCCGAATGTTGCGCGCATGAATGGATTGGAGATTCTCAAAGGCTCTAGCCAAATCAAGTATGGTCCCCACATTACTGGTGGTGCGATCAACTACCTCTCCACACCAATTCCCGCTGATGATCTTTCTTACCTCAAGCTCTCCTATGGGTCCTACAATGAGCTCATCGGACACTTTTGGCACGGAAACGTCAAAGAGCTAGAGAACGGTGGTCGCGTGGGGTACTTGGTGGAGGGGTTTTACCATACGACGGACGGCTTTAAGGACATCGACACGACCCCGGACTTCAGTGATGGGGAGGACACCGGCTTTACTCGCGTTGAGCCCATGGTCAAAGTATTCTGGGAACTTCCAACCGAGACTTATCATCGGATAGAGGCGAAGTACGGGTATTCAGATCTTGATGCCGACGAAACCTATTTGGGGCTTTCGGAAACAGATTTCGATGCGGATCCGTTCCGTCGCTATTCAGCCTCTCGGTTTGACAATATCCAGACCGAGAATCATCGCGCTTCACTGCGACACATCATGGAACCTCGAGCCAATCTCCGCATTGCCACCACCGGTTACATGCAACACTTTGAAAGAAATTGGGCGAAGTTGCACCAATTGCGGGGACCGAACGTCGGTCTCTCATCGGCTCTTCTCGACGCAAGCCCTGGTGGGGGGCTAGCGATCCTCAATGGCACGGCGGCCGGTACCTTGAGGGTTCGGAATAACGCTCGTGAATACAAAATCTACGGGATCCAAACCTCAGCCACGGCAACCTTTGATGTCGGGGACACGGCGCATAAGTGGGAAACCGGCATTCGCTATCACTTTGATGAAGTCGATCGCTTTCAGTGGGATGTTGACTATGTGCAAGCAGCCAATGGGACCATCTCTGGTTCAACCGTAGGCGCTATGGGAGCCGCTGGGGATCGGATCCAGCAATCGCACGCCTTGGCTCTCTTTACCCAGGATGAAATCAAGTTCAAGCGATGGACTCTGACACCCGGCATTCGCTTTGAAACCATTGATCAAGAATATGAACAGGATCAGCGAAGAGCCGACGGCGGCGGGAGCCCGGCAAGTGGTGACGGGCGAACCGACGCTTACGCGGGTGGTTTGAGTATCGCCTATGAATTGAATTCGAACTGGAATGCGTTCTTTGGCGTGCATCGAGGCTTTTCGGTTCCCGGTCCCCGTGCGGCTATCCGAAGTTCCCTCGATGAGGAAACCTCTTTGAGCTTCGAACTTGGAAGTCGCTACACCAATCCGGAGAAAGGCCTGATGGCTGAAGCTGTTCTATTTCGTACGGACTTCAATGATCTGATTGTTGGTGGAAACCTTGGCGGGGGTGGGGCCGCTGTGACAGAAAACGTCGGTGATATCGATTCCATGGGATTGGAGCTCGCCCTTGCCTATGATCACGGACAAGCAGCAGGATGGGCGGTCCGAACGCCTGCGCGTTTTGCTTTGACGCTGACCGATGCGGAGTTGGACGGTGCAGCCACGAATACCGATCCAGAATCCCTTTTTGAAGGGGGCACTGATGGAGCGGATGTTCCGTATATTCCGGATTACCAGCTCAACGCTGAGTTCGGCTTGGAATATGGTAAGTTGGGCGCCTATGTCAGCATGACTTATGTGCCGGCGACCTATACCAGTGCGAGCAACACGAGCGCAAACGTTCGCGCTGACGGGACTCCTGATGCACGGGTCGGTGAGACGGATAGCTACTTTCTGACAGATCTGTCCGTTCGATACCAACTCAAAGAGCGAACCACTATCTTCGGAGGGATCCGAAATCTCTTTGATCGAGAGTATGTCGCATCAAGGCACCCACATGGTCCGCGACCGGGACTACCTCGATTCTTTAATGCCGGGGTCGAGATCTTTTTCTGAAGCGGTTTTTCCTCTTCAGTTCCTCATGATGAGGTGGGCTTAGATGAGTGTCTAGGCTCACCCTTCAGTAGGAATATAGGCTAATTTCAGGAGGTGTTTTCGTTGTATCTGGAAGCACTTTTTTTTGGGTTTCTTTATGAGATTGAGTCTCAATCGCAAAAAAAGACAGTTGACCTATGTTTAGAGCAGGGAACTCCAGGTCTCTTCCCGGAGCGGTGAATGACTCCCCGGAGATTATCGATTCAGTGCTCTGCAAGTCTGGGTATTATTTTGATTTCAGTTGCCTGACATCAATGCATTTGCAAAGCCAATGGGGAGCACTCAAGGCACCTCATATCCATGTTTGTTTCAACCTGTCTGGTGAAGGATCTGTCCGGATTGGAGATGCAGAGGAGCGATTTAATGGAGAGTGCTATTGGTACGTGACCCGCGGCGAAAAAGCGGTTGAATTCACTCGAAAAACGGGGCAACAACATCGCTTCCTTAGCCTACTACTATCCAAGCAATGGCTCCGAGACGATCTGCTAGACTTTGACTCGGCACTTCACACAGTAGCTCAGAGGTATTTGAAACAGGAACATAATGAATCTGTTTTCGGATCAATTCGGCCTATTTCTTCCGGCATGCGCCACTGGCTCGATGGAGTGCATCAGCCTCAGGTGCCTACAGCCGCCCGTTCACTTTGGTATCGAGCAAAGGCCTTAGAAGTTGCCTGTGAGCTCTTCTTCGATACGCCTCCGGATGAACTCTTCTGCCATCGGCATCAGCGAATTGCTGAATCACGAACGACTCGGGTGAAGAAAATTCTTGAGACACAATTGGAGGAACCTCCCAGTCTGAAGGAGCTCGGAAAGATCGTCGGGTGTAGTCCCTATTACTTGAGTCGAACGTTTTCTAAGGAAGCAGGGATGACGATCCCTCAATTCCTACGACAGCGCCGCATGGAGAAAGCCGCGGAATTGCTTCGAGCCGGAAATCTGAACGTTACGGAGGTTGCTTTGGAGGTAGGTTATAGTAGTCTGAGTCATTTCAGCCAAGCATTCTGTCAAACCATGGGATGTTGCCCCGCAATGTATCCTCTCGAGAAGCGGTTGTAGATTGCAATCACGCGATGTCTTCGTTGCCGCTTGTTCGGAGATCAATCACTTTAAACAACAATCTTTCCGGATGGACCATGAAAGTTGCTATCTCTCGCTGGGCTGACGGAAGGCACGTTCAAGTTCATTCGCTCGATCCGTTGATACAGTCTGTGCGTCCCGCCAGAGCCACCGCATGATGCTAGGAAAGATGGCGCCGCCTTGTTTCTGGCCGTGATTTCCAATGCCCCAAGTGTAATTGACATCGTAGCCTTTTTCGGTGAGCGCGTCGACCATCCTGACGTTTTGGTAGAACCAATCTCGTTCATTTGGATCATCGCCTGAGCCTTCAAGGCGATTGTCATTGCGTCCGTCTTGGAGAAACACTCGGATGGGTTTTCGCTCACTCCGCCGAACGATATCCGGATAGGTATGGCCTCCGCGGTTCCCCAAGTTAACGAAACTGCCAACGAAAGAAAACACCTTGCGAAACTGATCGGGACGATGCCAAGCCACTGTGAAGGCAGCGATCCCGCCTGAGCTGGAGCCGCCAATCCCTCGCAGATTCGGATCATTCGTAATGTTGTAGTCCTCCCGCAGGGCCGGGAGCAATTCATCAACGATGACACGCGGGTATTTGTCGTTAAGAGCATTGTATTCCTCAGGTCGATTCGTGTTCCGGTCCCCCCAGCTGCGTGGCGTCGGCTCGGGCTGGTCCGGGCGACGTCCGGGATTTATGAAAACAGCGAGCATGACAGGAATCTCTCGGCGATAGATTAGATTGTCGATGACGCGGTGAGCTTGAACATCCCCTGGTTCAGCTTTCAGTGCTTGGCCATCATTGAACACCATCAAGGCGCTTGGGTGCTGAGGATCATACTGTGCGGGAACATAAACCCAGTAGGTATGCTGGGTTCCAGGAAAGACCTCTGAACGAATGATCGTCGGACCAACGAAGGCTCCTTGGGGAACCCCAGCTTGGATCATCGAATCGGGACCAAGTTTGTAATGCGCATCCATGCTGCGTTTTGGAGCCCGTCGACGGCGGGTGTCCGAATCTTGAGCCAGAGTTTCGAGGGAGAGCAGTAGGAGCGGCAGCAATAATAGTTGCCATTTCAAGATCCGGAATGTCGTGGGATTCATTTGAACAGCTTGAATTGTCGCGTGAAACGCTTCAAGCCAAAGCATTTCATTCCCTCCATCGGACTCCTGAACCGTGCCGCCTCAATTCCTGGAGACGTAGCATAAGGTGCCGGAGGCCCCTTATGAACGCTGTTCAGAATCGGAGCGAGAAACGTTCAAGAACGCCTTCATGCTGACGGATTGACAACAGTGTCTGATTCTTAGGCCCCTAGAGTTCTCCAGGAAATCCTTGTTGTCGAAGGGCATCGTAAAGTACCAACCCAACGCAATTCGCCAAATTCAGTGATCGCGATGCTTCGTTGAACATCGGAATTCTGAGCCAACGGGTCGAATGCTGCTTAAGCAGTCGTTCGGGTAAGCCCGCGGATTCGCGTCCAAAAACCAAGTAGTCATTAGGGCTGATCTCCGCCTCAGAATAGTTCTTTGCCCCACCGGATTCGATAAACCAAAAGGCGCCTTTCGCCTGGTTCTGCAGCTGAAAATCATTCCACGAAGGCCATTTGAACCAAGTCACCTGTTTCCAATAATCCATACCGGCTCGCTGAAGCCGTTTATTGTCCAATTGAAAGCCAAGCGGTTCGATGAGATGAAGGGTAGATCTCGTTGCCGCACACAGACGGGCAATATTGCCTGTATTCGGTGGGATCTCGGGTTCAAGAAGGACGATATTCACGGTACTGATTCTCGATCATCAGAGTGCTTGGAGGCCACAAAAAACGCTCAATTCTGTCAATTTACGTCCCTTTTCAAGGTTCCATTCCCTGCGGACACCCAGAAATGACGCCTTTGTATGACGCGTTAACGGGGCCGGAATCGCCAACGCTTTCCAGCGGGAATCTTCATGAAACCGTCGAGAGATTCAGAGGATTAATTTCACAGGTTGCCAGGAAGAAAAGAGCCGGTATATTGTGGCCGACCTCGGGCGCATGGCGTTCTCAGGGTGATTATGCAGGTTTTAAACGTCATATTTATTATATTGGAAGTGTTGGTGCTCTTCAATTTGCTCATTATTGTTCATGAGCTAGGGCACTTTTTGGCAGCAAAATGGCGGGGACTCCATGTCGAACGCTTTGGCATCTGGTTCGGAAAGCCGCTCTGGGAGCGTAGCTTCGGAGGCGTCAAGTACTCGCTGGGCTCAATTCCGGCAGGGGGATTCGTCGCGTTGCCACAGATGGCCCCGATGGAAGCGATTGAAGGGGACAGTGACACAAATTATGCGGATTTGCCTAAGATCGGGGCCCTCGATAAGATTATTGTGGCCTTCGCAGGACCGCTCTTCAGCTTTGGTCTTGCCTTCTTTTTTGCCGGAGTCGTTTGGATGATTGGAAGACCGATCAGTGAATCTGACACGACAACCGTCATTGGATTCGTTCATCCTGATTCGCCGGCTGAAAAGGCCGGATTGCAAGCAGGTGACAAGATCCTCGAGGTCGATGGCTCTCCGGTCAAGAAGTGGAGTGGCATCGGTGATGCCGTAACCTGGCGGATCGTCAGTAGCGTCGGAGAAACCGTTTCCGTGAAGGTTGAAAGGGATGGCGTCGAGCAGGAATTGACTGCAACGCCAACGCGTCCAGACAAAGCGGCTTGGGAGCGAGCCAGTCTTCGACAGATCAAGATTGAACCCATGCAGACTCCTATCGTCGCTGGAGTCCAAGCGAATAGTCCCGCTGAGCTGGCCGGAATCCAAGAGAACGATGTGATCAAGGCGGTCAATTCGGTCAAACTTTATAACCCCACCGCTCTCAGCTATTATATTCAAGACAATCCAGATACAGATCTTGTCTTAGATTTGGACCGAGGCGGTGTCCCAGTTCAGGCAACGCTCCGTGCAGTGTTGCCCGTTTATCCCGATGAATTCCCCGGTGAAAAACGAACGATGATTGGGGTTATGTGGGATCAGTCGGGGGAAATGAAGATTGTTCACCCTGGCCCATGGGAACAAATCGAGTCGAGCGTGATGGCCATGGCCAATACCTTTAAGGCATTGTTCGCCGAAAAGTCAGATATTGGAGCCCAACATCTCAGCGGTCCCGTGGGGATCATGCGAATCTACTACATATTGTTCGAGAGTGAGTATGGGTGGCGACTGGCTCTTTGGTTTAGCGTTCTCCTCAACGTGAACCTTGCTCTGCTCAATCTCTTGCCCATTCCCGTGCTTGATGGCGGCCACATTGTTATGGCGACCGTCGAAGCCGTATTTCGACGTCCAATTCCATATTCAATTCTCAACATCGTGCAGACGGGTTGTGCTCTCTTGGTCATTGGTTATATGTGCTATGTGACCTTCTTTGACGTGCAGGATCTTCCTTGGAAGCGGGCGAAGCCTCAGGCGATTTACTTCGCTCCCGCCAGTGATATTGAGACGAGTGTGACTCCAGAGATTGTTCAGTAAACAGAATGCAATACTGCACTTCGCCTTTTCAGTTCGCTCGACGCCGTACGAGAGAAGTCATCGTGGGGGACCCGACTCGAGGGGGTGTTATCGTGGGGGGCGATCATCCTGTCGTGCGACAGTCCATGATCACCTGCGATACCTTGGATACCGACGCTTGTGTTCAACAAACCTTGGATCTCGTCAAGGTGGGATGCCAGATCGTAAGGATCACGGCGCAGACCAAACGACATGCGGCGAACCTTGAGCATATCGTACGCGAGCTACGTGAGCAGAACTGTTGGGTTCCAATCGTGGCCGATATTCACTTTAAGCCGGATGCGGCGATGGAAGCGGTTAAGTGGGTTGAGGTGATTCGGGTGAATCCGGGGAACTACGCCGACAGTAAAAAGTTTGCGATCAGAGAGTACACCGATGATCAATACGAGGAAGAGCTTTCTCGTATTGAAGAGAAGTTCGCTCCACTGGTTGAAGAATGTAAGGCGAGGGGACGGGCGATGCGGATCGGAACCAACCATGGTTCCTTAAGCGATCGCATCATGAATCGCTTTGGGGACACCCCACTTGGCATGGTGGAAAGTGCTTTGGAATTCGCTCGAATCGCGCGTGCCCGAGATTTTCATAATTTCAAGTTCTCTATGAAGTCGAGCAATCCTAAAGTGATGATTGAGTGCTATCGACTTCTCGTTGCTCGCATGGATGCCTTGGGTGCTGATTGGAATTATCCGATTCACCTTGGCGTCACTGAGGCAGGAGATGGAGAAGATGGGCGAATCAAGAGTGCGATCGGGATCGGGTCGCTCCTTTGTGATGGGCTTGGAGATACCATTCGCGTGTCGCTGACTGAAGATTCTCCAAACGAGATTGCTGTGTGCAATGATCTCTTGGCTGAAATCCCGTCGTTGACAGATTCCGAGCTTGAGCTAAGCCCGGTAAAACTGAGTTACGACCCATTCGAATATGTTCGTCGCGGGACTCCAGAAATTGAGCTCGCCGATAACATCAAGCTGGGGGGCGAGCAGCCAATCCGAGTCATCGTTACTCAGGCAACCTGGGACGCAGTATCACCGAAGATTCGTCCTCGCGATGATGTGCGACCCGAAGGAGTTTATGAAGATCTGAATATCTTAGAGGTTGATCCTAGAGAAGAATTCTCGGTGTCCTGCAATACACAGTTGGTGACCGTTGCAGACAATGTGCCGGTGCCAAGCATCACTGCGTTTCGCTTGCTTGCGGCCCAATTACAACGGCTGGGCTTGAACAATCCGATTCTTCTTAAAGATTGCCCCAGTATTCCATCGCCAGAACTTAGCCCTCAGATCGCTCTTCTCCGCAGTGCCGTTGTGATCGGTTCCTTGTTGTCGGATGGGATCGGCGATGGCCTCCTCATTCGCAACGAAACCGGCCCCGGCCAGTCGTTGCGATTGGGCTACAATATCCTGCAGGCCGTGGGGAGTCGTTCTTTCAAAACCGACTATGTTGCATGCCCTTCCTGCGGCCGAACGCTTTTCAATTTGCAAACGGTGACGGCGAAGATTCGCCACCGCACAGAGCATCTCAAAGGCGTCAAGATTGCGGTTATGGGATGCATCGTGAACGGGCCAGGCGAAATGGCGGATGCAGACTTCGGATACGTTGGGGGAGCTCCCGGAAAGATCAATCTCTACGTTGGTAAAACGCCGGTTAAGTTTAACATCCCAGAAGATGAAGCGGTAGAACGGCTCGTCGACTTGATTCGAGAGCACGGGAAGTGGCGTGAAGCAGATCTCGAGCTGAGCGAAGAGCTCGCCTCATGAATCCCTTGATCGCCCAAAGGGCGGAATAGCAACAATGGAGGTGGAAGTACAGCTGGGGGATTCCATTGAAGCGGGTGAAGTATTAGAGATCTATCGGGCGAATGATTGGTCTTCGGCAGACAAGCCCGATCAATTGCTTGCCGCTCTGAGAAGTTCGCACAGTCTTGTCACAGCTCGTTTCCAGGGACGCCTCATAGGTATTGCCAATGCGATTTCAGATGCTCACTTGGTAGTCTGCTATCCTCACATGTTGGTCCACCCTGATTTTCAGCGACGAGGTATCGGGGCGGCACTCATGAAAAAACTGCAAACGCGCTATCACGGCTTCCATCAGCAGATTCTTCTTGCCGATGGTGATGCCGTCGGTTTCTACGAATATCTTGGCTTTAGCCGTGCTGGAAAAACCGTTCCCATGTGGATCTATCAAGGGACCGAACACTAGCGTTCCCAGTCTATTGAGCATGCCAACTAAGGTCTTGCAGGAGGGTGATCTTTTCGAAAAGGGTTCTCTTTCAAGCCCTGAGAGGTCAGGCCCAGCTGTTAGCCGCGATCGGACATTGCGTCGCATGAAATACGTGAAGGCATCTCGCAGCTTTGGCATTCACTCGGTTCGATCCGGTCCTTCATAGAGCTCCGTTTTCTGCTATCCTCCCAAGGGGGGCAGCTACTACTATCATACAATTCATCTCTGTCGGCTAGGATGACTGGGCGGGGCCTGGTTCGTTCCTCTGTAGCCCAGTGTTGGAATCGGACGAGTCGCTGAAAGAATGCTTGGCCCGAAATCTCGAGACGTCGAAGGAGCCGCTCGCAACTTCGCGGAATGGTGGTCCGTGGTGCTCCTGAAATGACACAACCATGGCGTTTGAGAAAACTAGAGAGAGCATGTTTTCCGCCTTGTGAAAGATGTGAAGTCACGGAATCCTACCTTCATTATGCGTGTTATTATTCTATTCTTGGCTGGCATTGTTTTCCAGGGGAACGCCATCGCCCAGGGCCAACTGAAGCTGGCCAAGTTCTCGATTGATGCAACCCCTCCGGTGGGGACTCCGTTGGCTTATGATGAGATGACGTGGGTTGACAAGCCCTTGAGTTGTCGCGGGCTTGTCTTGCTAAGCGATGAGTTGCCTGTGGTTCTGTGCGCCGTTGATTGGATCGGTATCGCTAACGAGGGGCAAGATGCTTTCAAGGCAGCCTTTGCTGAAGCAGCCGGAACAATACCGGAGCGAGTGAGTGTCCATACCCTACACCAGCATGATGCACCGATCTGTGACCTGACCGCGAATCGCATTCTCACCCCTTTTGGTCTCAATGGGGCTTTGGCGGACCCGGTCTTTATCCGTCAAACCATCGCCCGCGCTGCCGGAGCAATTCAATCATCGCTTGCGCATGCTGTTCCGGTCACCCATGTCGGGCATGGAAAAGCACGCGTTGAAAAGGTAGCATCGAATCGAAGAATCTTGGGAGAAGACGGTAAAGTTGCCGTGACGCGCTACACTGCTTGCCGTGACCCCAAAGTTCGATCGATGCCTGTAGGGGTCGTGGACCCCTTTGTTCGTTTGGTCAGTTTTTGGAATGGTGAGTCGCCGATCGCAGTACTGAGTTACTTCGCAACCCACCCGCAAAGCTACTACCGAACCGGGGGAGCGAACCCAGACTTTCCTGGTATTGCTCGCGAACTCCGAGAAACCGAGTCGGGAGGCGTCTTTCAGGTTCATTTTAACGGAGCAGGAGGAAACGTCGGTGCGGGGAAATACAATGACGGCAATCGAGAGAATCGGCTGCTCTTGGCTTTGCGCTTGGCTCGTGGCATGAAAGCGGCGTTTGAGAAAACGGAGAAGGTTGCCATACACTCTTCAGATCTAAAATGGCGGACAGGCTCAGTCCACTTGCCCACCGGGAAACACCTTAATGAGGCGCGCCTGCTAGAGAAAATTGGCAACGGAACATTGCCAGCGTTAGAACGAAAGGAAGCGGCGAGAAATTTGGCCTGGTTACGTCGTCAAAACGATGGGGTTATGAGTAGTCTTTCCTGTCTTGATCTGGGACCAATTCAACTACTCCATTGTCCTGGGGAGCTCGTGGTTGAGTATCAGCTGAAAGCCCAAGAGATGCGTCCCGAGCATTTTGTTTGCCTCGCCGCCTACGGCGATTACGGGCCTGGCTACATTTGCCTCACTGAACACTATCGACAAGGGGGATACGAAGCCAGTGAGCGAGCCTCACGGGTTGACCCTTCGGTGGAATCGATACTCCTACCAGCGATGCAGCAGCTCCTGGGATACTGAAACGGTCGACCACTCTTTACCCTCTTCTCGAGATTGTGGCTCTAAGTAGTCTTCTCAATAGCGCGCAGAAGAGGCGCCATTCCGTTGATTTGCTGAATTCTGAGCAATCCATCGTCGACAAGTGAGCCTGTGTTTTTCATAGTCGGCGGCTCATGAAATCAATGACCGGACACGGCCGGGGAGACTCTCTCCAGCATGGATACAAAGTAGCTGTCGAGATTTCGGCTGTGAATCGAAAGCAGTTGGAGATCCATGTCAATCTTCCGAGAGAATTCGATCGTCTCGAGAGCGCTGTTAAGGAGCGCGTGCAGAAGAAAGTTTCCCGCGGACGGGTGACTGTTCGAGTGTCGGTTCAAACGGCAAAAGGGGAAGAGTTGAACCGGGTTGTCATCAATCGCGAATTAGCTCTCGCAAGTGCTAAGCAGCTTCGAGGAATTGCCAAAGAAGCCAAGGTGAGTTCTGACCTTTCTATCGAAGCCCTCTTGCGGATTCCAGGTGTGATCCGAAGCGAATCTGGAGTAGAGAATACCGATGAGGTTCTGCCCTCCATTCGTCGTGCGACGGACCAGGCCCTGAAGGGATTCGTGGCTATGCGGACTGCCGAAGGAGAGCAACTAGCGAAGGATCTGAACAACCGTATCTCTGCAATGACAAAAGCCGTGGCTCGAGTTGAACGTCGTGCTCCGAAGGTCTTGACTCGCTATCGCCAACAACTTCTCGAACGGATCAAACAGGCGAAGGTGGAAATTACCGACCCTGATGATGACCGGCTTCTCAAAGAGCTCGTTCTCTTTGCCGATCGCTCGGATATTTCTGAGGAGCTAACGAGATTGGCTAGCCACTTTAAACAATTCAAACAAATAGCCGCTTCGAAAACCCCGGTCGGAAGAACACTCGATTTTCTGGCTCAAGAGTTGAATCGGGAAGTGAACACAATTGGTTCCAAAGCCAACGATACGGATATCTCTAAGGACGTCGTCGTCCTGAAAACGGAGCTAGAAAAGTTTCGTGAGCAAGTCCAGAATGTGGAATGAGTGATCGGAAGACAGGGGTTCTGTTTTTGATTTCAGCGCCATCCGGAGCTGGAAAGACGACCGTGTGCGGTAATCTCCTCGACGCGAATCCGTCCCTCGTACGCGCAATCACTTGCACGACACGTCAGCCCAGAGAAGGCGAGCAGCATGGGGTGGATTACTATTTTTTGAGTAGAGAAGCCTTTGATGAAAAGATCGAGCAGCATGAATTCTTGGAGCACGCTGAAGTCTATGGCAATCGCTATGGGACGCTAAAGGCTGAAGTGCGCCGTTTACTTGAAGAGGGAAAGGACGTGTTACTAAATATTGACGTTCAAGGAGCAAGCTTGATTCGTTCACGGGCCGCTAACGACAGTCTGGTTCGTGATTGTCTTGTGACCGCCTTTTTAACTCCTGGAACTTGGGAAGAACTCGAGCGCCGCTTGCGAGCCCGTGGTTCTGAATCTGAGTCCGTCATCAAGACTCGATTGAAAGCGGCGGCCATGGAGCTAGAGGCCTCCCGCGAGTTTGATTATTTGGTCCTAAGCCAATCAATGGAAGAGGATCGTCGGAGAATGGAGATGATTCTCGAAGCGGAATCCCTTCGGCGAAGTCGCCATGAACTTCCACTCACGCTGACTGAAGGCGCGTTGAATTGGGGACAGCAACATGACTAGACGAGTTGTTCTCGGTGTCACCGGATCCATCGCGGCCTACAAGGCGGTCGACCTCGCCAGTCAGCTTACTAAAGCGGGATGTACCGTCGACGTTGTCATGACAAGCGACGCTCAACAGTTTGCGACGCCGCTTCCGTTCAAAACCCTGACGCGACGTCCGGTGATCACAGATCTCTACGCGGAAGATGAAGGTTGGAAACCGAGTCACATTCGTCTCGCCGATGAGGCGGACCTATTACTCATTGCACCTGCCACGGCCAACAATATTGCCAAGCTAGCCCTCGGCTTGGCCGATGATGCGCTGACCTGTATTGCCTTGGCTCTGAATCCGAAGGCTCGACTCCTTATCGCTCCGGCAATGAATGGCAAAATGTGGTTACATCCTGCGACCCAGAGCAACGCCGCCACGTTAAAAGAACGGGGAGCTCAATTTATCGGGCCGGAAGAGGGGATGCTGTCATGTGGCTACGAAGGCATCGGACGTTTGTGGAATGTTGAGGGGATTGCGGGAAAGGCACTGGAATTGCTAACAATCGCAGATAGTTGATGTGACAAGACTATTTGAAAGATTAGGAGCATTCTTTAGGCGGCGTTGGCCACGATTAGAGGCGAGCAACGACCCGCACCAGCGCCAGATCGCTTTTCGACTTCGTTTGGTCGAAAGGAATTTTGGAATCCCCGTTAAGGGAGCCGTTCTTTTGTTGGTCGGGATTTATCTCTTCCTCACAAACTGGTCGGAAAGTGTGTTTGAGACGGATAGAGAGGTGGCCTTGGTCATGGTGCGCTATTTCTTCGTCCTCTACGCCATCATTAGCGTCAGCGGCGGCATCATGTTGACTGGCATGCATCAGCTGCCCCTGCGATTCAGCCAACTCGTGGTGCTTGTCCTCGCGTTTTTAGATCTGTCTCTTATACACATCTGACGCTGCCGACGAGCG
>OJGU01000754.1_pt1 | contig 15834 bp, 12 predicted proteins | sample 1594741 | NCBI WGS metagenome assembly OJGU01 (sample SAMN05416841, study PRJEB24817) | seawater metagenome | isolation source: Sea water | place: Canada:Atlantic | collected 2013-07
CTACAGTTTCCATGATAACTCCCAGTTTTCAGTTAGGTTTTCAGTTTAAGGGTTTTGGTATTAAAACTACGGTTTAATGGTTCCGATCAATGACTGTCTTCGTGAGCCATGCTCAGGTAGACAATCGTCAACATCATGAAGATGAACGCCTGCAGCGTAATGATCAGAATGTGGAAAATGGCCCAGGGTACTGACAACGCCCATTGTGCCCAGAACGGCAACAACGCGATCAGGATAAAGATCAGCTCGCCGGCGTAGAGGTTACCGAACAGACGCAGTGCCAGTGAAATTGGCTTGGCGAGCAGGCTGACACCTTCCAGCAGCAGGTTGACCGGAATCAACAGTACCTTGAGGAAGAGGTTGTCCGAGGAGAACGGATGCAACGTCAGCTCTCCCACAAAGCCACCAATGCCTTTCACCTTGATGCTGTAATAGAAAATCAGAAAGAAGACCGAAAGTGACATGCCCAGTGTGACGTTCACATCGGTGGTCGGCACCACTTTCATGTATTCCAGCCCCATGAGATGGAAGAGCTGCGGCAGGAAGTCCACCGGCACCAGGTCCATCAGGTTCATCAGGAACACCCAGCAAAAAATGGTCAGTGCCAGCGGTGCAATTACTTTGTTACGCCCGTGGAAGGTCTCTTTCACACTGGTGTCGACGAATTCAACCATGATTTCGACGAAGTTCTGCAAGCCGCCCGGCTGATCAGACGTTGCGCGCTTGGCAGCGATGCGGAACAGAATCAGAAACAGGGCACCGAGGCCAACCGCCCATCCGAGGGAATCCACGTGAACAGCCCAAAACCCCATGTCGGAGGCTTCCTGAGCTGTCTGGGCCATCGTCCAGCCCGCTTCTGACGTGACCGACCCGTCCGCACGCTCATACCCGGCCGGAAGGTTTCCGTAGGTAAGGTTCTGGAGGTGGTGCTGGATATACTCTGATGCGCTGCCTGCCATAACGTTCTCTCAGGTCCTGTTAGCTTCGCTGCGTTCTGCGGCCCGCAAGGAGCGGAGTCAACCAATTGGTGACCAACATGATCGCAAATGATAAAAAAAGTGCCGCTATATCAAGCGACGGAATCCATTTGAACACCATCGTAAACAGGATGGCGCACAGGATGAGCTTGCCGGCCTCACCCTGGTAAAAAGAACTCATGATCTGCCTGGCAGACCGCGCGCCGGAGTAGCGGAAAGCCTTGAAGGCAAAATAGCCGTGGGGCAGAAGAAAAATAAGCCCCCCAAACAGTGCTGAATAACCGGCCACCTGGCTTTTAAAGAGGAATGCCAGACTGACGACGACCAATACCACACTTTCTATTACAAACCATCGTGCGATGGGCGGACGCTGTATCCCACCCTGTTCAGCCTTCGTCATGGTATTTCCCGGTTGCCACACCGCTTTGGCTCGGTGCCGTTTATTAATTAGACAATCGCACCGATACAAGCGCCGCAGATTATATGTGTTCAATCTACACGAATCAACAAAACCGGAACGGTCGCTCCGCCCCGAAACACGCAGAAAAACTGGCGTTGGGGGAAATGGGGACACAAATAGACACCAAAACGAAGGGACAGCACTATATGTAGTGGTACCTAGTCATAGCTGACCTTTGGTACCCCGTCGTTGGTCGCAGATTGCCAACACTAAATTGTTAACAGTGGCACTGTGGGAATCTTGCCAAGGGCGTTACTTGATATGGCCCAGAATGCCATCCAACTCGTCGAGGGAGGTGTATTCAATCACCAGTTTGCCCTTGCCACGTTGGCCATGGTCAATCGACACCCGAGCACCGAGTCGTTCGGCCAGGTCGTCCTGCAGGGCGCGAATATTCGGATCCACTTCACCCTTGGTTTTCTTGCGGTTCGGCGATTCCTGTTGCACCCGGCGAACCAGGGCTTCCGTCTGCCGAACCGACAGGGACTTCGCGACCACCTGTCGTGCAACCTGCATCTGCTGCTCGGGTTGAAGCGTAAGCATGGCTCGGCCATGACCCATTTCCAGATCACCGTGCTCCAGCATGACACGAACGTCTTCCGACAGGCTGATCAGTCGCAGCAGGTTGGTGATGGTGGTACGGGACTTACCCACCGCTTCAGCGACCTGAGCCTGGGTCAGGCCAAATTCGTCCTGCAGACGCTGTAACGCAAAGGCTTCTTCGATGGGATTGAGGTTCTCGCGCTGGATATTCTCAATCAGCGCCATGGCGATGGCGGCGTCATCCGGCACGTCACGGATAATGGCAGGAATGCGGTCCAGCTCGGCCATCTGGGTGGCTCGCCAGCGGCGCTCGCCTGCGATCAGCTCAAAGCGGCCTTCGGCAATCGGACGCACTACCACGGGCTGCATCACACCCTGCTGACGAATGGAGTCAGCCAGTTCCTGCAAGGCCGCCGGATCCATGTCACGGCGAGGCTGGAACCGGCCACGCTGGATCAGGTCGATCGGAACTTCCCGGAGCTCACCATCGTGATCCTTCAGTTCCTGGTCCAGGTTGACTCTGGAGCCCTGCAACAGAGCGCCCAGTCCGCGCTCACCCAGTCCTCGTTTCTTCGCCGCCATGGTATTTGTCATTCTTCCCGATGAAATATCTGTGTGCAAAGGAGAGGTAGTTTACACGGCAACGGCCGCAGATGTCTTTTGCGATCCATGCCGGCGTACCATTTCACCGGCCAGGGCCAGGTAGGCCACCGCGCCCTTGGACGCGCGATCGTATTTCAGTGCCGGCATACCATAGCTCGGGGCTTCCGCCAGCCTCACGTTGCGGGGGATCACCGCACGGTAAACCTTGTCGCCGAAAAACTCGTTGAGTTGGCTGGAAACATCCAGGGTCAGGCTGTTGCGGGGGTCGTACATGGTGCGCAGGATGCCTTCGACCTGCAGATCCGGGTTGACGGTTTCCTGAATCTGCTCAACGGTGTTCATCAGCGCTGCCAGGCCTTCCAGGGCGTAATATTCGCACTGCATGGGAATCAACACGGTGTCCGCCGCTGACAGCGCGTTGACGGTGAGCAGGCTGAGGGACGGCGGGCAGTCGATCAGGATGTAGTCGTAGTTCTCCCGCACCTTGTTCAGGGCCAGGCGCAGGCGGTGCTCGCGGCCGATTTCGTTCATCAGTTCCACTTCGGCGGCGGTCAGGTCGCCGTTCGCCGGCAGGATGTCGAACCCGGACGCTTCTGCCCGAAAAATCACCTCGGCTGCGGTAGAGCGCTTGGTGAGCATGTCGTAACCCGAGAGCTCCAGAGCGTTTTTATCCACACCGCTGCCCATGGTGGCGTTGCCCTGGGGATCCATATCCACCAGCAGTACACGGCGCTTGGTCGCAGCGAGGGACGCAGCCAGATTGACGCAGGTGGTGGTTTTACCCACACCGCCTTTTTGATTGGTCACTGCAATCACACGCGCCATGACTCGCCTCCTGTCGTGAAATTCTGATGGCTGGACTCCCGCCTGATCACCAGCAGATGCCGGTCGCCGTCCGAACCAGGAACCGATAGCGACTGCCGGGATGTTACCTGCCAGCCGCCTGGCAGGGCAGCCACCTCATCATCCGGAAACTGGCCTTTCATGGCAAGGAACTCACCCTCATCGGCGAGCAAATGCCCGCACCAGGCCACCAGGTTGTCCAGGGCTGTAAACGCTCGGCTACTGATTTGTTGGTATCGGAGGGCAGGATCACAGCTTTCCGCCCGGCCATGAACAATATCGACGTTTTTCAAGCCCAACTCCAGCACGCATTGCGTCAGGAACCGGGTTTTCTTGCTGTTGCTATCCAGCAGGGTAAAACGCCTTTCAGGCAATGCGATAGCCAGGGGAATGCCCGGCAGGCCGCCACCAGCCCCCACATCCAGTAAATGGTCCGCCGTCACGAATGGCAGGATGCTGAGACTGTCCAGCAACTGCCGCGACACCATCTGCCCCGGCTCACGCACAGCCGTCAGGTTGTAAGCCCGATTCCACTTGTTAAGAAGTGCCAGAAACGTCAGCAGCCGTTGCTGCCTGGTTGCGTCCAGTTCCTGGTCGAGGTCGGCCAGGCCGTCAGCGAGCTGGCGTTGCCAGAGTGCATCGTTCATGGGCGCACTCAGGCGGATTGCTTGCGCAGCAGGTCGCGCTTCTTGAGATGCACCAGCACCTGGGAAATAGCGGCCGGGGTGACGCCCTGGATGCGTGAGGCCTGGGCTACCGTCTCCGGGCGAACCTCCTTCAGCTTCTGCCTGATCTCATTGGACAGCCCGCCGATGGCGTCAAAATCAATATCATCCGGCAGGCGGGTGTTCTCGTTCCGGCGCAGGCGTTCGATCTCATCCGCCTGGCGGGAGATGTAACCCTCGTACTTGATCTCGATTTCCACCTGATCGGCAACGTTGGGGTCGTCCGCAATGCCATCGGCCATCTGCGCGATGTGGCTGTAGTTGATCTCCGGACGACGCAGCAGTTCCGCCAGGGTCTGGTCACGGTTCATCGGCTGGCGCAGGAAGCTGTTGGCGGCCTCGCCACCGGGCGTGCCCGGATGAATCCGCGTGGTTTCCAGCCGGTTGCGCTCAGCGGCGATGGCTTCGCGCTTGGTGTTGAAGGCCTGCCAGCGGTTCTCGTCCACCAGCCCCAGCGTGTGCCCGGTTTCCGTCAGACGCAGGTCCGCGTTGTCTTCCCGCAGAATCAGCCGGTATTCGGCACGACTGGTGAACATGCGGTAGGGCTCGGAGGTGCCCATGGTGATCAGGTCGTCCACCAGCACGCCGAGGTAAGCTTCGTCACGGCGGGGATACCATTCGTCTTTCTCCTGGGCCCGCAGCGCGGCGTTGATACCCGCCAGCAAACCCTGGGCGCCCGCTTCCTCGTAGCCTGTGGTGCCGTTGATCTGGCCGGCGAAATACAGGCCCTGGATAAATTTGGTTTCCAGGGTGTGGCGCAGGTCCTGCGGGTTGAGGAAATCGTACTCAATGGCATAACCGGGCCGGGTGATGTGGGCGTTCTCGAAACCGGGAATGGTGCGTACCGCCGCCAACTGGATATCGAACGGCAGACTGGTGGAGATACCGTTGGGATACAGCTCGTTGGTGGTCAACCCCTCGGGCTCCACGAAAATCTGGTGTGAGTCCTTATCCGCAAAGCGATTGACCTTATCCTCAATAGAGGGGCAATAGCGCGGGCCAATGCCTTCGATGTTACCGGCAAACATGGGCGAACGATCGAAACCACTGCGGATGATGTCGTGGGTCTGCTCGGTGGTACGGGTGACATAGCAGCACACCTGCTCGGGATGCTGGTCACGGGACCCCAGGAAGGACATCACCGGCGCCGGGTCATCGCCCCACTGCTCCTGCATCACGGAAAAATCCACGCTGCGGGCGTCGATACGGGGCGGCGTGCCGGTTTTCAGGCGTCCAACGTTGAACGGCAGCTCACGCAGGCGTTGTGCCAGGGCATTGGCGGGCGCATCGCCGGCCCGGCCGCCAGAGTGCTGCTGCATGCCGATGTGGATAACGCCACCCAGGAAGGTGCCGGTAGTCAGCACCACCGTGGGCGCACGGAAGCGGATGCCGGACTGTGTGACCACGCCGGTGATGCGCTCTCCTTCGACAATCAGGTCGTCCGCCGCCTGCTGGAACAGGGTCAGGTTGGGCTGGTTCTCGAGAATTTCGCGAATGGCCGCCTTGTACAGTACCCGGTCCGCCTGGGCACGGGTGGCGCGGACCGCCGGGCCCTTGCGGGAGTTGAGCACACGGAACTGGATACCGGCCTTGTCGGTGGCCATCGCCATGGCACCGCCCAGGGCGTCAATTTCCTTCACCAGATGACTCTTGCCGATACCGCCAATAGCCGGGTTACAGGACATCTGGCCCAGGGTTTCAATGTTATGGGTCAGCAGCAGGGTCTGGGAACCCATGCGCGCAGCCGCCAAAGCGGCTTCAGTGCCGGCATGGCCACCACCAATGACAATGACATCGAAACGGGTCGGATAATCCACAACATCACCTCGGCAAACGGGGAATCAGAAAATTCGGGGCGTAAAAACAGCTTGAAAAACAGGGCGGGGAGTATAACGCCTCACCCAACAAATTACAGTCAGAATGTGCAAATTTTAACCAGACAGACGAACAACAGAAAGACCTTCGGCTGGCGACGGCCCGGACCCGGCTGTTTCACGACGGGTTCCACGAATAATGGAATACCGAAATGCGACAGATATCAGCGGCTTGTAGGTACCTCCTAAGAAAACTTTTCAAGAAAGTTATCCACATAAAAGACACCCTAAAAACGCCCCATAAACAGCACTTAAAGTTATGTTTTAATTGACTTATTTTTACTTTACCCAAAGCTTATCCGAAGGTTATCCAATTAATTATCCACAACTCGGTGCCATCCGCAGGAAAGGGCGCGTGCCGCCGATACTCCGATGCTCGTTTGGCGGGCGTCGCGAGCTCTCACTGTGTCAATTTGCACCTTAATAGTGCGTAAATCTGATGGACAGCAGCGCTTATATTTTTTTGACGTGACATAAAGCCTTTTGGTGTTGGTTTTATGGCGTTTTGGCATGAAATTCGCCAGAAATACTCACTTTCATCCACATTTCAGCCAGGGCCAGGATGGCTTCCCTGCTGAAGGACCCTGACCATGAACCGTGTTATTTCACTGTCCCGGCATCGGAAATTGCGTACCCAGCCTCCCTACCGACAGAGTATTTTTGCAGACCTTGATTTCAGTTCTGCGTATCAGCCGATCCTGAGCCCTACGCATCAGAAGCTCGTGGGATTCGAGGCACTGGTGCGGGTTACCCGCGATCAGCAGCCCGTCTCACCGGCGGAATTATTCAGCCGGGCCAATAGCAGTGAACAGACGGTGGAGCTGGACAGTTTCCTGTTGCATCGCCACCTGGAGCAGTTTGCAGGACACACGATGCCCGTCTGGCTGTTCCTCAATATCAACCCGGAAACCTGCATCCACCCCGCCTCCTCCCTGGATCGGCTGGTGGACCATTGCCGGGCGTGCGGTATCGCTCCGGACAGGGTGGTGCTGGAACTGGTAGAGACGGCCAGTGACAATCCCGATGCCCTGCTGAAATTTATCCACATGGCCAAGACCAAGGGGTTCCGGATTGCCATCGACGATTTCGGTGTGGGGGACTCCAATTTCGAACGGCTCTGGCGAATGGACCCGATGATCGTAAAGCTTGACCGCAGCCTGTTGGTCAATGCCGAGCAACATCATCGTGCCCGCCTGTTGCTGGAGAGCCTGGTACGGATGATCCGGGAAAGCGGTAGCCTGGTACTGCTTGAAGGTATAGAAAGCGAGACCCAGGCCAAGATTGCTCTGGCAACCGAGGCAGACCTTCTGCAAGGCTTCCTGTTGGGCAGGCCGGGTGAGGTGAACCCAACGCTCGTGGAAGAGCGTGAGGCAGGCCTAAAATCAGTGATGAATCGTTCACGGGAATCGACGCTGCAGGAAAGCACCGATCACAATGACTTCCTGCGCCTGCTCCGTTTTGAAATTCTCGAGACCTGCCACCGGCTGGCACGGGGAGAGGCGTTCACCTCAGCCTGCGAACCGATGCTTCGGATCAGCGGCATCAAGCGCTGCTTTCTGCTGGATCGAGAGGGTGTGCAACAGGGTAATCTCGCCTTCGGCACTCGCCACTTCGCCCCACAGGATTTCAACCCGCTGTACCATTCTGCGGGTGCTTGCTGGGCGCATCGGGAATATTTCCGCAACGCCGTTGCACGCCCGCAGCATATCAATGCCTCCCGGCCCTATGTGGCATTGCCGGATGCGATTCGCACGGTCACCCTGTCGACGTCACTCACCAGCGCCGACAACCGCCAGGTCTTCTGTGTAGACCTGCACCCTGATGAACTCTTCGGGGGTCAGTTGTGCTTTCCGCAAACACTGTGAGCCCCGGACTTCAGAACTGATCCATCTCTTTTGACTGCGGGGCGGCCGTCATGCCGCGGCCACCCGGGGACTGGCTGGCCTGCTTTTCAAGTTCCAGTGCAATGGCGTTGGTGGACTTGGCAAACCGCGCCAGCAGATTGTAGAGCACCGGAATGATAAACAGGGTCAGGGTGGTGGCGAACACCAGCCCGCCGAGGATGACGATACCGATCGAAGCCCGGCTCTCTGCCCCCGCGCCCGTTGCGAGCACCAAAGGCACGGCACCGAAGACTGTGGAAATGGTCGTCATCAACACCGGCCGGAAGCGCAGGCTGGCACCTTCCAGAATGGCGTCCTTCACCTCATAACCCTTGTCGCGAAGCTGGTTGGCAAACTCGACAATCAATATGCCGTTCTTCGCCATCAACCCCAGCAACATGATAATGCCAATCTGGCTGTAGATATTCAGGCTGATGCCGGCCCACCACAGACCCAGCAGGGCTCCGGTAACCGCCAATGGTACCGACAGCATGATGATCAACGGGTGAATCCAGCTTTCGAACTGGGCAGCCAACACTAGGAAGACAATTACGAATGCCAGGCCAAAGGTGACATAGATCGCCGACGACGATTCCTGAAATTCCCTCGATAGTCCCTTGTAGCTCACCCTCGCCTCCGGCGGAAGGTTATCCACAGCCAGGTTGTTCAGATACGTCAGTGCCGACCCCAGATCATAGCCATCGGCCAGCGAGGCACTGATGACAACCGCCGGCAAGCGGTCGATGCGTCTCAGGTCGGGATTGGCACCGATTTCCTCCACCGACACCAGCGCCTGGAGAGGGATCAGAGTGCCTCCCTCACGGGGGCGCAGGAAGATCTGCCCCAGGTCCGACGGCGTTGCCCGATCAACGTCTGCGGCCTGGAGGATGACGTCGTATTCGCGTCCGCGGTCCAGGTAGGTGGTGACTTGCCTTGATGCCAGCATGGTCTGCAGCGTCAGCCCCACATCTTCGATGGTGACATCCAGATCCGCAGCACGCTCCCGATCGATGGATACGCGCAGTTCGGGGCGGGTCAGTTCGAAATCAGTGTCCAGGTTCAGCAGGTTCGGGTTGTCCTTCGCCCGCTCGACGATTTCCTCGCTCCAGGCCTGCACACTTTCGTAGTCCGGCCCGGCCACCACGAATTCCACTGGTTGATCAAAGCCGCGTTGCCCAAGCCCAGGTGGGTTCACCGCAATCGCGCGAATACCTGTGACCTGGCCAAGCTTGCCTCGCAGCTCGCTGGTGATCTGTTGTTGTTTGATCTCACGATCTTCCCAGGGCACCAGGCCCATGATCATGAACGCGTTGTCCTCTTCGTCGCGGAAGCCAACGATCGACAGCAACCGATTGGAGACACCCTCTTCCAGGTAAGGCAACAGTTCCTGCTCCGCCTGACGCACATAATGATCGGTGAACTCGACCGTCGAACCCCGTGGGGCGCTGGTCGGCATGATGATGACGCCCCGGTCTTCTGTGGGTGCCAACTCCTGCGGCAATCTTGGAAAAATCACGATGGCAACGATAAGCCCGACGAGCCCAAGGCCCAGCAACAACCCCGGCTGGTTTAGGGCGAATCGGAGCATACGCTCGTAGCCTTGGGTCAGACCGTTGAGCACTTTCTCACTGGCCGCCCACAAGCGGTGCCCTTCCGCCGATTCCGGGCTATGCCGCAACCATTTCGAGCACAGCATGGGCGCCAGGGTAAGTGCCACCAGGCTGGACACCACCACCGCCGCCGCCAGAGTGAAGCCAAACTCGGCAAACAGTCGCCCGATGTTGCCGCCCATAAACGAAATCGGCACGAACACCGCCACCAGGGTGAGCGTGGTGGCAATAACGGCAAAGGCCACCTGCTTGGCGCCGCGATACGACGCCAGCAGTGGCGGTTCGCCCTCATCGATCCGGCGCTGGATGTTTTCCAGCATGACGATGGCGTCGTCCACCACCAGACCAATGGCCAGAATGACTGCAAGCAAGGTCAGTACGTTGATGGAGAAACCGAGGAAGCCCAGCCCGATAAAGGCGCCGATAACCGCCACCGGGATGGTCACCGCCGGTATCAAGGTGGCCCGCCAGGACCGCAGGAACAGGAAGATCACCAGAATGACCAAGGACACCGCAATGGCGAGCGTAAACACCACTTCCTTGATCGACGCGCGGATAAATATCGACTCGTCGTAGCTTTCGGCAATGGTCACTTCCGGGGGCAGGGTCTCGCGTATTTTCTCCAGCTCCGCACGCACGGCATCGGACACCGCCACCGTGTTGGCCTTGGATTGACGAATGATGCCCATGCCGATTGCGGTCTTGCCGTTGGCCCGCAGTCGGCTGACATCGGACTCAACCCCCATCTGGACATTGGCCACCTCGCCGAGGCGCAGAAGATCATTGCCGTCGCGACGAATCACCAGATCACGGAACTGCTCCACATTGGTGAGCCGGCCTTCCGCACGCACCGTGAAGTTACGGGTGGAAGAGTCCACCGAGCCGGCGGGCAGTTCAACGTTATTGGCCCTCAGTGAGCGCTCGACTTCGGCCACGGTGATATCCCGCGCGGCCAACCGTTCACGGTCCAGCCAGACCCGGATGGCGTAGCGCCGCTCACCACCAATGCGTACGTCGGCAACGCCATCCAGTACCGACAGTCGGTCGGCAAGCACCCGTTCGGCAAAATCGCTCAATTCCGCACTGTCCCAGATGTCACTGCGCAGGGTCACCCACATCATCGGGCGGGCGTCCGAGTCGGCCTTCTGGACGACCGGCGCCTCAGCCTCTTCGGGCAGCTGATCGGCAATGCGGGACACGGCATCGCGCACATCGTTGGCGGCGATGTCGACGTTGCGGGAAATGGTAAATTCGATACTGGTTCGGGATTCGCCCTGTTCGGTGGAGGACTCGATGGAGCGAATACCTTCAATCCCGCTGATAGCCCCTTCAACCACCTGAGTGATCTGGGTGTCCACCACTTCGGCGGCGGCGCCGATGTAATCGGTGGAAATGGACACCACGGGTGGGTCAATGTCCGGATACTCCCGCACCGGAAGCCCCAGCAGCGCCGCCAACCCGAAAACCACAATAAGAAGACTGAGAACCGTCGCAAAGACAGGGCGTTTGATGGAGACATCAGACAGGATCACGGTTCAGGACTCCAGGGAGTTGGCAAAGCGGTTGTCGGGAATCACGTTTTCCCCTTCCACCACACTGATCCTGTCGCCACTGCTCAATCTGTCCTGGCCCGTTACAATCACCTGCTCATCCAGCGACAGTCCGTCAACGATTTCCACCAGGCCAGGCATCCGGGACCCCAGGGTCACCGAAACCCGTCGGGCGATACCGTCTTCGGCCACGAACACATACTTCTCGTCACCGCGAATCATTACTGCCTGCTCGGGAATGACCAGGGATTCTCGTTCGCGGAGTGTCAGCGTGGCCGACATGAACTGGCCAGGCCGGAGTTTGCCATCGGGATTGTCGATCAGCGCCCGGACCGGCAGTGTTCGGCTCAGCTCATCAATTCGCGTGCCCAGCTCCACCAGTTCACCGCCAAAGGTTTCCCCGGAATAGGCCGGAGACGTACCCCGCACGGTCTGGCCAATGTTAATCTGACCCAGGAAACGCTCGGGGATGGCGAACCCCAGTTCCATCTTGGTGGTGGAATCCAGGGTGGCCACCGACGTGCCTGCACCGAGATAGGTTCCCAGGCTGATATCGGAAAGGCCAATAACCCCGGCAAACGGCGCTTCAATACGGTGGTTGTCGAGGCGGGTACGTGCCGCCTCGCGCTGGGCTTCCGCCACATCAACAGCGGTGCGCAGTTCATCCACCTGGGACTGGGATATGCTGTTGTTGGCCTGGAGTTTCCGGGCGCGATCAAACTGGCGACGGGCGTCGGAGAGGGTGGCTTCCGCCACCTGCAGATCGGCGCTGGCCTGACGATCATCCAGCCGCAGCAACAGGTCACCGGACTGGACTCGTTTTCCAGCATCAAGGTTCATTTCAACGACACGACCGCTAACTTCGGTGGTCAGTTCCACCTGATCCCGGGCATTAAGGCTACCCACCGCCCTGACGGTGTCACTGACCAGCTCCATTTCGGGGGTGACCGTATTTACCTTGCTTGCAGGGCGTTCCCGCTGGGCGTCCGCCGCCTGCTCGCCGGTCAGATGCTGCCAGGAGAATGCCCCCCCGGCGGCCAAAACCACGAGCACCAGAGCGATCAACCATTGCTTAACCATAATTGCATTATCCGTCTGCTTGATTGTGCCCCTACAACCGGCTGAAGGTTCGACATGGGCTATCGTTTGCTGATCACCAGCACGATCTCCCCGACTTCAATCCCCCATTTCGTCATGGTGGTCTGGTTAATCAGGGTGTCCGGTGTAATCAGGTACATCCAGTCATCCATGCGGACGTCAATGGTGCCGTCGCCATAGGACACCCGCAGGACATAATTCATATTAATGGCATTGCCTTGCCAACGCATGGTGCCCGGCTCCACCACATCACCGGCATCGGCGTGCAATGCGCCGTTGTCGGGTGTCAGCGTCCATACCCGGGTCTGGACTTCGCCATCGTCGAAGCGGAACTCCTCATCCAGGGTGCCGACGCCGTTGCTGTCCCAACTGGCGGAGATATCCGCATCGAAGGTGCGAATCACTTCGCCCGAGAAATCCTTGACCACACCCCGGGCAGAAAGTTCGCCGGTAAAGAATTCCTGGGGCGTCAACACCGGCCCGCGATCACTGTAGTCCTCAAGCGCCGGCCCCGCACAGCCGGCAAGCAACACTGTCGCCAACAATAACCAGAGACAGCGGGGCAAACCAGTGATCCTGTTGGTCCCAATCGATATTTGCATGATATTTACACTCCCCTGGATATTCAGAATGGATGATCGGCCCTTCAAATACGCCCATCACGTTGTTATCGATCATTAGAGGACGTCGGCGTGCATGCTCGCGTCATTTCAGCCAATTGTCCTTTTTGACAGGGGGCATGGCGGTTTCCGTCAATGGCAGGTCGCCGGCAATGCCGTAAAACATCGGGCAATGGAAACAGAACCACAGAGGTATTTGCTATGCCGGTGTACAAGGCACCCTTACGCGACATGAAGTTCCTGCTCAACGAGGTTTTCGACTACCCAGGGCACTACACTCGCTTGAAGACCGGGGAGAATGCCACTCCTGATATCGTCGATGCGATACTCAACGAATGCGGCAAATTCTGCGAAGAAGTATTGAGCCCGCTCTACCAGAGCGGCGACGAGGAAGGCTGCAAACTGGATAACGGCGAAGTCATCACCCCCACGGGCTACCGTGAAGCCTATCAACAGTACGCGCAGGGCGGCTGGCAGGGTCTGTCGGCACCGGAGGAGTATGGCGGGCAGGGGCTTCCGGCCTCCATGGGCCTGTTCAAGCAGGAGATGATGGGTACCGCCAACTGGTCCTTCTCCATGTACCCGGGCCTGTCGATGGGCGCCATGAATACCATTTTTCTTCACGGTAGCGAAGGCCAGAAACAAACCTACCTGGTGCCGCTGACCGAAGGCCGCTGGGGTGGCACCATGTGCCTGACCGAACCCCAGTGCGGGACCGATCTGGGACAGGTGAAAACCAAGGCGGCCCCTCAGGAAGACGGCAGCTTCAAGCTCTCCGGTACCAAGATCTTCATTTCCTCAGGTGACCACGACCTGACCGAGAACATCGTCCACATCGTGCTGGCCCGTTTGCCGGGTGCGCCTAAAGGCACTCGGGGCATCAGCCTGTTCATCGTGCCCAAGTTCCTGCCCGACGGGAATGGTGGTGTCGGCGAAGCCAATGGTGTGACCTGTGGCAGCCTGGAAAAGAAAATGGGGATCAAGGCCTCAGCCACCTGCGTGATGAACTTCGATGATGCCATCGGTTTCCTGATCGGCCCGGAGAACGAGGGATTGAACTGTATGTTCACCTTCATGAACACCGCGCGGATCGGCACCGCCATCCAGGGTGTCGGCCCGGCGGAACTGTCCTATCAGTGGGCGCTGGAGTACGCCAAAGAACGCCGCTCCATGCGCGCCCTGTCAGGAAAGAAGGAACCGGAACAGGAGGCCGACAGCCTGATTCACCATGCCGATGTCCGCCGCATGCTGCTGACCCAGAAAGCCATCGCCGAAGGCGGGCGGGCGATGCTGTATTACGCCGCGCGGCTCGCTGACCATATGGTGGAAGGCCACACCACCGGCGATCAGAAAAAAGCCGATGCCTACGACGACAAGCTGGGGTTCCTGACGCCCATCCTCAAAGGTTTCCTGACGGAACTGGGTAACGAAGCCGCGAACCATGGAGTTCAGGTATTCGGGGGGCATGGGTACATCCGCGAGCACGGTATGGAACAGATCGTGCGCGATACCCGGATTGCCACGCTCTATGAAGGCACCACGGGTATCCAGGCGCTGGATCTGCTGGGCCGCAAGGTGTTGCTGATGACCCGGGGTGGCGCGGTCAGGGAATTCACTCTGAAAGTGGCGAACTTTGCCCGCAAGAGCCTGGCCGACAAGCGGGTTCGACCTTTCTCGGTGGAGCTGCTCAAACTGACCGCGCAATGGAATGTGCTGACGGTTCGCCTGATGCTGGCCGCCCGCAAGGACCGTGACGTCGTGAGTTCAGCAGCCCATGATTTCCTGATGTACAGCGGTTACGTCACCATGGCCTATATGTGGGCACGAATGGCTACTGTTGCCTCTGATAAACTGGACAAGGGAGGCGCCGACTCCGAGGACTTCTATCGCGCCAAACTGGCGACGGCGGAATTCTACTACGAACGCCTGTTGCCACGGGCACAGGCTCACGCCACCGGAATGCTGAGCCCGAGCCGGAATCTGATGCAACTGGCCCCTGAGCACATGGCCTTCACTGACTGATTGCGGCTGATGGTATGGCGAGGTTGGAAACACAGACCTCGCTCATACACCACCAACGCTGGCTTACAGCCCGTATTTGGTTTCAATGGCCTCAAACATGCCGGATTCGTGCACCTTTTTGAGCCCGGCGTTAAGTGCTTCAATGGTGGCTTCGGGGGTTTCGGGGTTGATGGCGAGAAACAGCTCGGTGTCATTGAAAGAGAAAACGGGCTCGATTCCATCCACATTCTGCTGCGACGCCACATAAGGCCCGCCCAGGCGGTCGGCGAGCCAGAGGTCAATCTGGCCGAGTTCCAGGCGCTTGGGATTGAGGTCATCACTGTCCAGTGCTGACACCTCATATCCATGCTCAATCAGATACTCGGTCTTTACGTCGTTGCGGTAGCCGCCGAAAAGCATGCCTTTGGTGTCTTCCAGCCGGTCAATCTGGAGATCAGTGCCCGGGGGAGCGAAAACGGTCCACAGATTACGGGACAACGGGCCAATCCACTTGAATCGGGGTGCACGCTCTTCGGTATAGGTTGTACAGAAGATGCCGTGGTTGCTCTTGTTCAGCGCCCGATTGTAACCATAGTCCCAGTTTCTAAGCTTGATCACATATTCAAGATCGGTGTTGTTCAGAATGGCCTTGACCATTTCCGTGCAGATACCGTCAATGGCGTTGCCTTTGTGTTCAAAAGCGCGGCCAGTGGCACTCATGTTGTAAGGGGGAAAATTCTCCGTATACAGGTAGAGCTTGTCATAAGCCTGAGCTGTAGAAACACTCACCATTGCGACCAGAGCAGCCAGCAGCAGGGATAGCAGATTCCGCACGGTTTACCTCCTTAACATTCATGATCGCCACAACGTGGCGTTATTACTTGCCTATTAGAGCCTAACCCAGGCTTTAGCGGTGTTTGACAATAAAAGTGTGTGTTTTCGTAAGGAAATGAACGCGTGTCTGCCTAGTCTGCAGACCCGGGAGCCGGAATCGGCATGCTGACGTACTCGCCCTGTGAAAAGTCGATCCCTAACTCCCTTACCTTT
>OJGU01000756.1_pt1 | contig 15780 bp, 8 predicted proteins | sample 1594741 | NCBI WGS metagenome assembly OJGU01 (sample SAMN05416841, study PRJEB24817) | seawater metagenome | isolation source: Sea water | place: Canada:Atlantic | collected 2013-07
TCTACACTAGATCGCTCGTCGGCAGCGTCAGATGTGTATAAGAGACAGATCTTGAGGTGACAGTCCCCCCGCGTGTAGCTGATATCGAAGTCGTACTCCGGATCCGACTCGGTCTTGTAGACGAAGTTCGCCGGCAGATTGCGCATCGCCCGGAAGCTACCGATGCACCCACCCACGCGATAGACGCTCTCGAGGTAGACTTCGGGCTCTCGCTGCCACAGCTCCACGGCCAGCTGCTTCGCGGCGTCCTTGTAGGTTCCCGCGTAGTAGTCAGTCGAGTACTGACCGACGGCGCCTTCGAGTCCCCCGACGAAGCGGTTGAAGTAGACGTACTGGTGGGGATGGTACCGCGCGACCGTCGCGGCCTGATCTGGGATCAATCCCCCGAGAACGGCCAGCCCCAGCGCGGCCCCGTGTCCCCTCCACCGACGCTGGCAGGCATCCAGGACGGAGTTCGCCGCGACAGCCACGACCACGATGATCGGCGGGACGATGAACAGGAAGTGCCTGAGACCATCGTACAGAGGCGAACCTTTGTAGACCGCGTAGATCGGAGGGAAGACGATAGAGAGCGCCAAGATCGAATAGCGCAGCAGCCTCCTGAAGCCGACCGAGCGAAGCCCACCGCTCACCAACGTACCCAGCACGATGAAGGACGTCACGCAGAAGGCCAGCACCACATATTCGGGCAGCTTGAACGCAAAGTAGTGCAGCAGGTAGTCCCACGGAGGATCGAGGTTGTAGACCTGTTCCCCTGCGAACGGCATGTACCGCCGGTGGTCGATGAACTGTGACATCCGGGTCAACGCGGCCAAGGGACGCCGGACCGGGTCAAACAACGCCCATGGCCACCACACCAGCATCACGATCCACGCCCCCACCCCGACCAGCGAGATCTGCAAGAGGACTCGTTCGGCAACCCTGTAGGTTTCCTTGAGGCTACGGCTGGTCCACGCGTACTGAGCAACGAAAATCGCTGCGAGCAGCACGAGGTAACAAAGCAGCAAGAGCCCGCCGATTCGCACGCTCATCGCGAACCCCAGGGCGACCGATGCCTGAATGACGAGCCGTCGCGGCAACCTGGGGAAGGCGTCGTAGATCCGCAGCAGGAAGTACAACCCCCACACGTAACCCACCGCAAAGGGCAGGTCCTTGGGGTTGTTGAACATGTGGCCGTAGTAGACCGAAGTCGTTGCCAGCATGCAGACGGCAAAGAAGCCAGCTCGCGGCCCAGCGACCAGCCGCGCGAGGCGTCCGGTTCCAGCAATCCCCAGCACGCCGATCAGAGCTCCGTAGAGATGAATCGCGTCGTAGGTGTCGAGGAAGGCCCGGGTCCACGCCCGGAAGATCATCCCGGTGGCATCGAACCCCCCGCCGTAGAGGTAGTCGATCCGGTACGTGAGCGCCGTGTGGTTCGAGAACCCCGAGCCGTAGAAGCGGATGATGTGGAAGCCGTACGAGAGGTGGAAGCCCTCGTCCAGCGTCGCCCCGTAGTCTCGAAACGTGAGCACGACAGCGACCGCGACCAGCCAGACCACCGCCACCCGAGCGCGGTCAAACCAGGCTCCGTGGCCTTCCGATGGGGTCTTGTCACTCATCGGCGAGCAAGTCCGAGCGAATCTACGCTAGTTCGGACGGGTCGACCACAACCGGGCAACGGCGCGAAGGTACGGCCGAAGGCATGAAGAAACGCACACTCGCCGGAGGGCGGGTGTGCGTTTCTGGAGGCCGCCGAAGCGGGATCAGCCGGCGGGCGGGCAGCTTACCGTCGCGGTTGCTGCGGTGTTGTCGCGCTCATCACACTCGAGAATCGGACCTTCTTCGTCCGAGTCGATTTCGACGTAGAACTCGAGCGGGTCACCTCCGGGGGCGTCGACGAGCCAGCTGACGATGGTGAAGGCTCCGGGAAGGAGGCCCACCTCGGTCGTCTTGGTGCTGACAACCGGCGCGCTGTTGTCGGTTCCGGCGTACAGGGTGACGTCGATTCCTTCGGACACCCCCAGGGCTCCGTCGTTGCGGACGATCGCCTGAATCTCGAACGCTTCGTCCAGGCAGTTCTGGAAGTCGACCTGCAGGTCGACCGCGAGGTTCGGAGCGTTGAAGACTCCGGCGCCCTGGAAGTTCTGACGGTAGTTGTTCAGACCCGGGACGGTCCAGTTGTCGTCCTCGTCGGCGGGGGTCAGCCCGCGCGAGTCCGAGTTGGTCACGTGATACGTGTGCGAGTTCCAGACCCTGCGAGTTCGGACCCAAGAGTCGTTGGGGTCGCCGTACATGAAGATGCCTCGGCGCGGCTCGTAGTCTTTGAAGTCCGAGCAGCGATCGGCAGCGTTGTTGTCGTTGGCGACCACGAGGATCTCGGAGTTTCCGTCCCCGTCGGCGTCGACGACGATCGGGTACTCGTGAATCGTCGCGCTGGAGTTCATCTCCTCGGCGATGACCTCGCCGGTCTCACCGTTGAAGACGCGCATGAAGCACTCATCGGCGTACAAGACCTCGGCGACGCCGTCTCCTTGGAAGTCGAACACGGACGAACCGGTCGAACGCGAGGTCTGGTCCTGGGTCACCGCGGACCAGCGCACGTAGATGTCACCGGGTCCTGGCGGTAGCGCCCCGTCGGGCTGGACGATGTCCTCGTCGGCTCGATTGAGGTCGAAGACGACGTACCCGCCCGCGCCCGCAGCTGCGAACTCGGGGCGCCCGTCGCCATCAAAGTCAGCGATGGTGGGAGGACCGCCGCGGTTCTCGGTCACGTCGACGATGATCTCGGGGAACGACAGCGGCTGGGATCGTGCGGCATCGTTGCCCTCGCAATCGCTGCCATCGGGGTCGACGCCACACCACAGCGCCCCTGTCGCCCCATCGAGCACGCGGACCACTCCGCCCGCGACGAGGACAACCTCGGGGGTGCCATTTTGGTCGAAGTCGGCGACGGCCGGGAAACCATCGTCTCCGCCTGCATCCCACAGCTCGGTGACCGTGACCGATGGCGGCCCCCCCCCGGAAACCCAATCGACCGACCAGGCGTGTCGACCCGAGACGATCTCGGGGTAGCCGTCCCCGGTCAGGTCCGCAGCCAGAGAGATGGCTCCAGGGTACCCCGCGGGGCTTCCGAACGAGCCGCCTTCACCGTCCTGGTTCCAGACGACGGTGCCGTCGTTGTCGATGAGCGCAGCGCCGTAGATGATCTCGGATTCGGGGTCATCGTCGAAGTTGGCGAAGGCCGGCGCCCCGTGACGGATGTGGATCGGCTCGGACGAACGCCACAAGCTCTGGCCCACGCCGTTGAAGGCGTGCACGTAGCTCCAGTTGAGCGTGGACGGGTCTGGGTCCGTATTGATGTTGGGGAGCGGGCGACCGGCGTAGATGATGTCCGGCAGATCGTTGCCGTCGACATCTGCGACACCGATGGTGGCCCGGCCATAGGAGCCATAGACGCTGCAGGCTTCGGACGCCTGGCAGTTCTGGGGCTCGTTGACGATCCGGAATTGTTCTTCGCCGGTCGTACCGTCGAAGACGACGATGATTCCGGTGCGGTGCCCTTCGGTACTGCCGGTGTTACCGCTGCCGTCGCCGTTCTCGTCATAGAACGTGGTGTTGACGATGATCTCCGGCAGGTCGTCGCCGTCGATGTCGGCCACGACTGGGTTGCTGATGATCGGCTCCTCGTCCCACGACCACTCCAACGTGAGCTCGATGTCTTGGAAGTCCGGCAGGATCTCGCAGGTGAGTTCGTCCGGCTGCGTGAGGCACTGCCCCTCGGGCTCCTCGGGGTTCAGCGTGAGCTCGCAGAACTCGCCCTCGGGGCAGTCGTACGAGTCGAGGCAGTCGTCACCCGGAGTGAGGCATTCGTTGCCCAGGCAGACGTCACCGCCGGGGCAGCAGACCGTGAGGTCATCACCGCACCGAACACCGCTGTCACATACGGGCAGACACGCCTGCAGGACACACTCTTCGGCAGCGTCACAGCAGACGCCGTCACAGTCGACGGTCTCGCAAGCATCGATAGGAGGGCCGCTCGTCGTCGACGATCCGTCGGCGGCGGGGCCCGTGCTGCTCTCGTCCCCGGAGGTGGACGAGGTGTCGTTCCCGGTTGGGTTCGTGGCCGTCGTGATCGGGCCGGAGGTTGCCGACCCATCATCATCGGTGGCGCGTGGTCCGTCCGAACACCCGGCGAGGACCGCAGCAATGGACATCAACGGGATGGAAAAACCTAAACGAGACCGAAGCATAGATCCGGGAGTATAGCGTGCAGACCCCTGCGGGTCGCGAGTCGGAGTGACCCACGCCGCGTCCCGATTGTGGTCGGCCTCGTCACCGCGCCAGCGCAGCCCGCGCTACGCCTTGGCCTTGCGCAGCGGCAGCGTCAACAACGACAGCAGGCCGAAGTTGAGGATCATCGAAGCACGGAATCCGAACACGAACAGGGCGATCATCACCGTCTCCGCTCCAAGCCATTGCAGCGCTCCGGCCCATCCAACGTCTTGAATTCCCAACCCCCCGGGGGTCACGGCAAGCAGCGCCGACAGCTGGGCAACGGAGAACGATCCGACCACCGAGAAGGTCGTCAGGACCGCCCCTGCCGCCGCGCCCATCCCAATGAACTGCAGCAAAACCGTGGCGTATCGCCCCACCGAATGCAACGCAACCCACGCCGAGGTCTGCGTTGTCACCTCAACCGGCTCGAGGACCAGCGGGTGGCCACGAAGCTTCTTCACCCATGCGTACATCCGCAGCAGGATGTTCGCCGTCGGCCCGATGAAGGGAATCGCCGCGACCGCGAAGCCGACTGTGATCGCAACCAGCCACAGCCAGCGATGCTCGGCGAAGGTCGCGGGACCCTCGAGGACCAAGAACAGCCACGTGAGTGTCGTGCACGGAAGGGCTGCATCGAGGACGCGCTCGAGCAGGACCGGAGTCACGAGACGCCCGAGCCCCTGCTTGCTGCCTGCCGCCCGCAGTCCCATTCCGCGTCCGACAAACTCCATCAGCAACATCGGGACGAACTGTCCGAAGAACCGGGTCACCGCGATGTAGTGAAAGTAGGAACCGTACGGAAGCCGGGTCTCGGTCATCCGTTCGTTGAGCAGGCGCCACCGTGCGGCCGTGAACGCGGTCGCCAACGCCGTACCCAAAAAACCGAGCCCGAAGTAGGCCGGATGGAACTCGAGGTTGTCTCGAACCTCTCCCCAGTCCGGGCCGAGGAAGTACAGCAGCCCGGCCAACAACAGCCCACCCAGCGCGAGCCGGGCCAACGCGGAGAGCACCCGGCGCGCGGCCGGTGGCTTCGGGGCTACCGAAGCTTCGCCAGCACCATCGTCCACGGGAATACGACCGGCGTTTCGAGGACCTCGAAGCGCGACCCGACGAACTCGAGAAAGCTCCGTCGGCCCCAATGGTTGACGTGCTCAGGGTCGTTTCCCCAAGCCGTGAGGTGTTTGCCCCGCATGAAGTTGAGCCCGCGGAAGAACGGCTCCCATGGGACCGAAAGCAGCAGCGGGCCCTTGGTCAGCCCTTCGAGGACCGGAAGCATCTGCGCGGGGTTCGGGATGTGCTCGAGGACCTCGAGCATCACCACGAGATCGTAGGACTCGCCCGAAGCGCTGAGGTCCCGCGCATCCTCAACCCTGACCGTGGCGCGATCGCCCAGGCGTGCCGACGCATCCGCGACGGCTTCCTGTGAGATGTCGATCCCGGTGAGCTCCAGCGAGGGTCGGGCCTCGGCAAGCACGTCGAGCATGTAGCCCTCGCCGCAGCCGACCTCGAGCACGGTCTTGGGCGCGACCCGGTCGACGAGCTGAACCGCGGCCTGCTTGAAGCGGTTCAACAGCGCACGTTGCGCCGGGTTCTTGGATTCGTGCTTCTGCTTGTTGCCGTAGTTCGACATGGTGGCGTTAGCCCTGAGGGTCCCAGGGGCGTAGGCGGCGAAGGATAGCCGAAGCGGGAGGCCGGTAGTATAGTCCGCGCCCGAGTTTCCAGATGGCAAACAACCCGGTCTCCGAGGGTGCAGAGCCCATTTCCTGGCTGGATCGACTGGTCACCAACGCGATGTCGTGGTTCGCGCTCACGGTTGCGATCGTGGTCGTGCCCGGACTGACGTACTGGCAAGTCTCCAACGTTCACGAGATCGGCTACGTGAACACCAACCAGCTCGACGCGGATCTCCGCTTCGACGTGGTTGAGGCGATGGCCCTGTCGGCCGTCGTTGGCCTCCTCGCCTACGGTGGCGTCTACCTCTACTTCAGGCGCACCGGCATCCGGGCCTCGCTCGAAGAGGTCTTTCGCGGGCTCAACCGCTACACCTTCGTGCTGCTGGCGGTCCCGCTGCTCACCGCGGCCATGAGCCGGGGCATCGAGAACTCGCACCCGCTGTTCACGCTGACGCTCCTGATGGGGGCGACCGTGATCATCACGCTCTTCCTCTATCGTCTGCGGGCGCACAAGGCTCCGCTGGAGAACGGCGAGCCGAAGGTGATCCACTGGGCGTTCGTTTTCGGAGCGTTCGCCTTCTATGCCGGGATGATGTCGTACCTCGCTGTGCTCGATCACCGGAACATCGGCACGCACATCTTCGACCTCGGCATCTACGACAACATCTTCTGGAACACCGCGTTCGACGACTTCCTGGGCTGCTCCTACTGCAAGATGGAGAAGCACGTCAGCGCCCACTTCGATCCGATTATCTGGATCTTCTCGTGGGTCTACCGGCTGCGGCCCCAGGCAGAGACGCTGCTGTTCATCCAGTCGATCTGGCTCGCGACCACGGTCTTCCCCGTCTTCCTGATCGCCCAACGCACGCTCAAGCAGCCCCGTCTGGCGGCGATCATGACCTGGGCGGTCACGTTCTACCCGGCGCTTCACGGCGTCAACATGTTCGACTTCCACTCGCTGACGATGGCCGTGCCCACCGTCGTGTGGGTCATCTACTTCATCGACAGCAAGTCCAAGGTCCGCCTGTGGCTGATGCTGGGACTTCTGCTCGCGACGCGCGAGGACATGTCGCTGCTGGCCTGTTTCTTGGGCGCGTACGCCGTCCTGCGGCGCCGCTACGTGACCGGCGTCGCCATGGTGCTGGTCTCGATGTCGTACCTGGCGTTCGTCAAGCTGATGATCATGCCCGACCCGGGCCTGCTGATGTCCGAGAAGGACACCTACGGCTACGCGTACTTCTTCAAGGAGATGATCCCGCATCAGGACGAGGGGGTCGCGGGCTTCGTGGTTTCGCTGACCACCAACCCGACGTACGCGATGCAGGTGGTAACCCACGAGGATCGGGTCTTCTTCCTGCTGCTTCTCTTTCAACCGCTGCTTTTCCTGCCCCTGTTGGCCGGGAAGAAGCGGTTCATGATGATCTACGGGTTCCTGTTCCTCGGGCTCGCGACCCGGCGATACGTCTACAACCTGCACTTCCAGTATTCGTCGGTGATGTTCCCGATCCTGCTGGCCTCGACTCCAGCAGGCGCACTCGCCGTCGCCAGGAGCGGACTGCCCAGACTCATCGGGCTCGATCGCAGACGGGTCCCGCACGTCCTGATGACAGCCGTTCTGATCTCGACCGCACTGGTCAGCGTCAAGTACGGCGCGATGGTTCCCAACGACCACTTCCGAGCCGGCTGGAACCGCTTGTCCCGCAAGCTCGACACCGAGCGCTACGAGTACCTTCAAGAGCTCGTTGCGCAGATCCCCGACGACGCAGTCGTCTGCGCGACCTCGAGCCTTGGCCCGCATGTCTCTGCCCGTGACACGAGCCGCAAGTGGCCCGCGTGCAAAGAGTCCACGTACGCGCTCTTGATGACCGGGAACTTCAAGAAGAAGGACAAGAACCGGCTCAAGCGTCAGATTCGGCAAGGACGGCTAACGCTGATCGAGGAAGGGCACAAGATCGGCCTGTACGCGCGCGACCCAGACCAGGGATCTCGCCGCCCCTCCAAGAGCAAGCCCACGCCCGGCAAGAAACCGAAGGGCAAGGTCGAGGGCAAAGGCAGGGACGGCTCCGAGCCGCCTGAAGACGAGGAAAGCGAAGGCGGCGAGACCGGCGAAGAAGCCGAGAACCCGCACCACCTCTCGCCCGAAGAAATCGACGCGCGCGAGCGCGAAGAGAACGAAGAGGAGTAGCGCGTCTTCGGCCGACGGGGCCGTCGCGCTTGCTCCCTCGGCCCCCCGGAGGGAGATGCTTGAGAAGCGTCAGGCCGGCTACTGGGTGTAGCCGAGGCCTTGCATCGCTTCGATCTCGCTCGCCGAGCGTTCTCGAGCGACGAACGAGGTCATCGTGCTCTCGTACTCGTCGAACATCTTCTTCATGCGCTTGAAGTCCTTGGGGCGCAGCGTGGAGACATCGTTTGCCTCCATCGGGTCGGCCTTCAGGTCATAGAGCGCGTAGCGGTAGTCGCCCTTGATGTCGGGGTAGGCGACAAGCTTGTACTCGGCGGTCCTGACTGCCCGAGCGCGTGTGGACTCCGGGGACCATCGATCGCGCGCGGCCAACAGCTCTTCGCGGGCCTCATCGGGGATCGTCGCCAGAGGCTGAATCAGCTTCGGATCCTTGTCGCGATCGAAGAACAGGATCTCCGGTTCCTGTGCGTCCCCGGTCCCCGGCTTCGCAGTCGCCGCGGAGGGAACCGCAGCGCTCGGCTGCGCGGGCTCCTTCACTTCGACCGGCGCCGGCGCGCCATCCTGGGGGCCGTGCTCGTCGTGCTCTTCGTGCTCTTCGTCAGGTCCGGGGATCCGGACAGGTGGGCGCACGCGTCCCCCTGCTCTCGCGTGCTTCTTCTCAGGCTCGAAACACATCGAGTACCGAGGCCCGTTGTAGCAGTAGCGTGAGCGGTCGCGACCCGAGACCAGGAAGCCCACGTTGTCGGCATTGAGCGCGCCCCCAGCCTCGGAGAGCGCCGCCGACCGAACCTGCTCGGGGTAGTCGAGCTCGGAGTTCCACCGCCATTGCAGCGACTGCCCCTCCATGTTCTCGGGGCGATTCTCGGGCGCGATGCCGATGAGCTCGAGCAGCGTCGGCATGACATCCTCGATGATGGCGACGCCACCGTCGTATCGGCCACTGGGGATGGTCGGTCCCGCCATAATCAGCGGGACTCGAAGCGAGCCATCCGCAAGGCTCGGGCCATGGGCGAAGTACATGCCGTCCTCCCCCATGTTCTCTCCGTGGTCAGAGGTGAGCACGACCAGCGAGTCGTCCCAGCGCTCGAGCTCCTGCAGGCCCTCGATGAGACGTCCGACCTCCTGGTCCACGAATCCGATCTCCGCGTCGTACAGCGCAGAGCACTCGTCCAGAATCTCTTCTGCGATCCCGTTGGCGTTGCTGATCAGGTTTCCAAGCGACAGCTCGTGCGCCTTGATCTGCTTTTGTATCGCCCGACACCGCGGACCCTTGGGCTGGTCCGGATACCTTTTCTTGGACGGGTTGTAGCGCCAGTGCGGGTCGACGTAGTGAACCCACAAGAAGACCGGTGCCTCCGGATCGACCTTCTCCATCATCGTCAGCGCCTCGTCGGTCATCACGTCGGCGTCGTCGCGCTTGCGCTTCTTCTTGATGACCTTGTAGTCGAGGAACTTGTCGAAGCCGACCGCGAGGCCCTGCTTGGAGCCCGCCGCCGAGTTGGCACTCAGACCGAGGGTCACGTACCCGGCGTTCGACAGCACCTCCGCGAGCCGGCTGCCCTTGTCGACATCCATGCGCTCCCAGACCTCGCGCGACCCGTGCTCCTCTGGAGACAAGCCGGTGAGCAGAGAGGCAAGCCCAGGGGTCGTCCGGGGCAGCGGCACCGTCGCATTGGCGAAGATCACCCCGGCATCGCCGAGCGCATCCATGTTGGGGGTCCGCGCCGATGCGTAGCCGTACACACCGAGACGATCGGCGCGCAGGGTATCGATCGTGATCAGAATGATGTCCGGCTTGTCCGGCATCTCATCGGAGAACGCCGGTTCAGGCTGGTGGATAATCTCCCCGACATGGTCGTCTCCCTCCGCACGGGCGGTGTAGACCACAAAACTGACGACCGCTGCGCCAAGCACGATCTGTGAGACGGACCGGGCGGTGCCGCGCGAAGCCATCGGCGGAAGCTAGCCGATTCTCGGGGCGGTGACAACGCGACCCGCCCTGGATCCGGCGCCCCGCTACCCCTGCCCGCATGATCGGGGTACGGTTAGGCCGAGAGCCTTCAGGGGCTCCTCACTTGTCCTGGAGCACGACGACATGACCTTGATCTCACGGGATTCGACCCTCCGCCTTGCGCCCTTCGCGGCTGGCTTCTTTCTCCTCGCTGCGTGCGGTGGCGACGATGGTGCGCCCGACCTCGTCGACGACGACGGAGTCGCCAGCACCGGCTCGGCCACCAGCGGCGTCACCGCCAGCACCACGACCGACCCGACATCCGAAGACGAGTCCAGCTCCGGCTTCGTGCCGCTGTGCCAGCCGGGCGAGCTTCGCTGCGCCAACGATGACAGCGGCGTCGAGGTCTGCGCCGCCACCGGCCTCGAGTGGGTCGTCGACCTCGCCTGCGGCAGCAACTCCGTATGCCAGCCCTGCGAAGACGGCGACGACGACTGCACCGTCCCAACGTGCATCGGTCCGTGCCAGCTGACGGAGAACGACCCGTCTTCGGCGGGGTGTGCGTTCGTGGTGAACCGGTCCCTGCATCCGTATCAGGAGTTCGCGGATGGGCTTGTGATCACGAACCCGAACGAGGAACTGTCAGCTGCGGTTCAGCTGTTTGAGGTTCCGGAGGGTGTTCTGGACGAGGAGTTGTTCGAGCAGTTCAACCTGGCACCCGGCGAGAGCCGAACGATCGAGTTGGTGACGGACTTCGTCCCAGGAAACAGCACCAACCTACGCACGGGAGGGATCTTCCGGGTCTACAGCGACGTTCCCGTTGTCGCCTATCAGCACGCGCCCCTTCGAGCAAACAACGGCAACGAGTCGGCGCTGTTGTTGCCAGATCGGGTCCTCGGAAACGACTACGTGGTGCCCTCGTACACCAGCGTATTCACCAACACCGTCATCGGGGTGAGCTACTTCGAACTCGTCGCGCTCGAGGACGACACGCGAGTGGAATGGACCCCACCGGTCACCACCGCGGGGAACGGTCTCCCTGTCGACCCGGTCGAAGCAGGACAGACCGGCTCTCTGGTGCTCAACCGCTACGAGACCCTTCGTGTCGTCCCGTCGGTGCTCGGCCTCCCTGTCGAGCCAGGTGACGACGGCTACGTCGAAGCGTTCGAGCCTCTCGATATCTCCGGAACCGTGATTCACACGGACAATCCCGTGTGGGTCAGTGGAGGCAACAAGGCGTCACGAGTGCCGCTTGATGAGCCGGGCCAAGGAGGGTCTGCCGACCCACTCATCGAGGTTGTCTTCCCGCTGCAACACTGGGGCCGAACGTACGTGATGCCAGCAGCACCCATCCGTCCCTACGAATTCGACGCGTTCCTTCCCGAATGGCAGGACTTCGAGGAAGCGAGCTACTACCGCCTCTACGCTGGGGCGAGTGACGTCACGATCAACTCAGATCCGCCCAGCCCGAACTTCCCTGTGACGTTGGACAATGTGGGAGACTTCGTCGAGATAGAGACGGAGTCCGGCCTGAGCCTCGTCGTCGCTGCTGACCGGCCGTTCCTTCCTGTCCAGTATATTCGCTCGAAGAACCCGGTTAGCCCGAACGGGGGCGAGGGGCCGCCACAGACCGGATACGGCGACTCGGCGATGGTGCAGCTCGTGCCTACGGAGCAGTTCCTGTCGCGGTACGTCTTCGCCACGGGGGTCGATTTCTACTACAACAGCGTCGAGATCATGCGCCCCACAAAAGGTGGCGAGGTCCGGATCACCTCCGACGCAGGGAACATCATCCGGGTATGCAACGACGCCGACTGCGATTTTTCGTTCTCGCCAGTCGGGGCGGCTTATGAACTTGCGCTCGTGCCGCTGGAGGAAGGCACATACACAGCATCCAGCGACGTTCCGTTCGGCACAATCCAGTTCGGCTCGGCCCGTTCCGCGCCGCTCGACTCGGAGGGTATCCCGCTCGACCCAACCTGCGCGTCACCCAACATGATCAACTGCAACACCACGTACGCGTATCCGGGCGGCTTGAAGGCTGAATCGATCTTCATTCCGTAGCTCGTATCCCAGCCGCGCAGACACCCATTGCTCAGGACCCCTCTACCAGCCAACTGCGCGGCCCCTAACTCCAAGCTTGAAAAGTACGGGTGCCCTAGCCAGGCGGCGTAGACTGAAACCGCTTCGGATTGCCCTTACCAGCTCGCCTCCCCCTCTTCCTTCGCCGGCTCCGCTTCTTGGCCACTCGGAAGACAAGGTGGCGGCCGCTCTCGGAGCGGTACTCCAGAATGACACGGTAAGGGGCCAAGGCGTCCTCGCTAACGTACCGCCTGAGAACTCCGAGCAACTCCTTCCGACCGGGATCCTCACTCAGCCGGGACCCATCGAGGTTGAAGGACACGATCCGATCGAAACCACGGGACATGGCGAGCCGGAACACTGCATCCAGGCTCTCCTTGCGCGCCTTGGAGGCCTCCGCGTCGACGACGAGCCCGTATCCGTTCATCGTCGGGAACTCGGTCGCCGAGGCAAACACCGCGTCGTAGAACTCAAGCACCTTTGGAGGCTCGTCGTAGAAGGCGCGGAGCCTGGGTCCCTCCTCAACGTAGAACTCGACGATGTCGTCGTTGAAGTTCGGGCGGTAGTGGCCCCAGCGGAAGAAGGCGAGCACAGCCAAAGCCGAGGCGATGCTCGCAACTCCCGTTCGACGCCGCGTCGATGTGAGCCACTCGTCAACGCCGAAGCGCCCAGCCAACCGCAGGGCGAAAGCCGAACACAGGACCACCGAGACGGGGAAGTACCAGTGCCCCTGAAAATCGGAGCGGACAAAACCAAAGTTGTAGACGGCGATCGCGAGAAGCCCGGGCACCGCCGCAAGAAGCACCTTGTCTAGCGCGTTCACGCCGTCGCGGAAGCCGAGGTTGGGGCGAAGCGCGACGGTAAACCAGAAGTAGGCGCCGGCAAGAACCACGGGTAGCAGTTCCTGCGAAAGTCGCCAGGCATCGTGTACCCAGACGGATTGCTTTCCGCGTAACAGAAGACTCAGGTCCCGCCAGTTGTCGGCCGTGAACCGCGGGAACGTACTCTTGACCGAACCGCTAACCGGCACCGCCGCGCCGTGATTGATGACGTTGAAGACAACGTAAGCCACCAGGAACGCGAAGACGACAGCCCACAGTTGGACGACAACCTGCCAGGCCGCCTTGTCACGGAAACGACCCAACACCAAGGCGAGCGGGAGGCTGAGCGAGAAAATCGCGTGGTCGAGGCGCGACAGCGCAAGCAAGCCGAGCATCGCCCCACAGCCGAGGACTCGGTTGCGAGTGGAGCCCTCCCGGATTAGCTGGACCATCAAGAGCGTTGAGGCGAAGAACGTGACGAGCACGAGGCCTGTCTCCATCCCATTCACATAGCGCCACAGGGTCCCCACGACCGCTCGCTCTCCACCCGCCACTCGCAGACGGCCGAAATCGTGCGACGGCTGGTAGATGGGGCTTGTGAGCAAGGCGAACACCCCGGGGACAGCCCACGGCAGCAACAGGGGCACTCTGCCCTCCGCTACCCTGAACGTTCGCGCAAACAGGACCAAGGCAGCCGCTACCAGCCCCAGCGATAGGAGAAGGGCCCCCGTGAAGAAGGAGAGCTTCGAGACCCCGAACGCGGCGCAGAGCCAGGCGAAAGCGATTAGCGTGTACTGCCAAACCGGGTGAAACCCGTTGGTCGGGTACTCCTGATCGAAGGTCGGGAAACCAACCTCAAGGTAGTTTCGCGCGATCGTCTCGTAGTAGAAGAAGTCGATCGCCAGGTATCCGAACACCCGCCTCTGGCCACCCAGTGCGAGGTCCACCAGGACGGGGACGATGAGCAGCCCGAGGGTGGCAAGCACGAGAATCCGGTCCCGAGACCACACCGCGCGGAGTCTCCCACAGTGACCGAGTGAAATACAGCCCTAGCGCCGCCTTGGGTGGTGCGCACGGGTCGCGAAGGGTCGGGACAGGCGGATGGAATGACGCAACCTGTCCCGACCGGGCTTCTCGAGGAATTCTGAACACATACGTTGCGGTCTCGTAGTGCAGCTACCACGGGTCCTGTGGGAGGGTGCACGGGTCCCACTGACGCAGCGGTCGACCCGGGACTACCTGTCGAGGTCTGCTGTATCGGGCATGCGAACGACCAGAGAGCTACCATCAGGGGCGTTGCCCCGGCGTTCATCCCCGGACTCCGCTTGAAACAAGGAACGCGTGCCTCTTCGTCGTAAGCTCGCCTTTTGGCTCGCGTTCGTCCTTGTCCTCGGCCTAAGCGCGTGGCTCCGCACCCCTGGCTTCACCCAGGGCGGCTTCGCGAACCACGACGTTGGGGGCATCCTCTATAACGGGATGCTGCTTGCGGCGGGCAAGCTGCCCTACGTCGACAGCGTGGAGTTCAAGGCGCCAGGGACGTTCTACTTGGCGTGGCTGCTGGCCGATGGCGGCCGGGACATCGCGGCGTTTCAGATCTGGGCCAACATCGCCGCGCTGGGCAGCCTCGCAGTGGTCATGTTCGGCGCCCGCCAGCTGTGGGGTCCGGTCCAGGGCGTGCTCGCGGGACTGGTCTACGGCACCCACGACCTCGTCCTCGACACGATGGATGCGAACTACGTGACCTGGGCTCAGTTGCCCTCGGTCGCGTCGGTGGTCGTCGCGCTGATCGCATTCCGCCGCAAGTGTCCGCCGCTGTGGATGTTCGTCCTCGCGGGATCGCTCGCGTGCCTCGCGACGCTCTGCAAACGTCCGGCGGGCATCGCCCTGATCGTCGTAGCCGCGGTCGCGGTCTCTTCGGGGTTGCAGGCCGAACCCGGGCAGCGAGGTGTCGTGATCACGAAGCGCATCGGCGCTGTCTTCGCTGGGGTCCTGCTGGCGGCGGCTCCGATCTCCCTGCACTACCTCGCGGCTGGAGAGTTCGGTGCGCTGTGGCGCGGCTTCGTGCTCAACGAATGGGGTTGGCGATACGTCGCCCAAGGCTCTGCGATCGGGCTTGGGCAGGCGCCGCGCGAGGCCGCATTTGCATCCGCGAACTTCCTCGCACTCCCGTTGGCACTCTCAGCGTTCTCACTCGGGGGGCTCGCGTATCGCCGCGACCGTCCGCTGGTGGCACTGCTGCTGCTGTGGTCTGCACTCGCGCTCGGTTCGGCCGCGCTCGGCTTCCGCTTCTACAAGGGCTATCACCTGCTTGCGGCGGCGCCCCTGAGCATCCTCGCGGCATCGAGCGCAGGTCTGTTCGGCCAGCGAAGCGTCCGTCGGTGGTCAACCCGCGCGGTGGCACTGCTGCCCGCGCTGCTGCTGCTGGGGCGGCAAGGCGTGCTCATCGACGCAGAGCGGACCAACCGGATGCACGCGCATGATCGGGGTGGGCGCGCCATCGCCAAGCGCGTCACGGAGATGACGCAAGCGGGCGACACGATCTGGGTGTGGGGCTGGCACCTATGGGACGTCTACGCGTTCACCGGCCACCTGTCGTCCACCCGCTTCTACAAGACGATGGAGCTGACCACGTCGGCCAACGACTCCACCTGGAGGCACCCCCGCAGCCCGCTGCACTTCCGGGATGACCTCGCCGCGAGAGCACTCATCGACGAACTCTACGAGTCGCCGCCGGATGTGATCGTGCTCGGCTCCGCAGTTCCCATCCGCGAGTTCGCCGAACTCCTGTCTCTTATACACATCTGACGCTGCCGACGA
>OJGU01000757.1_pt1 | contig 15769 bp, 11 predicted proteins | sample 1594741 | NCBI WGS metagenome assembly OJGU01 (sample SAMN05416841, study PRJEB24817) | seawater metagenome | isolation source: Sea water | place: Canada:Atlantic | collected 2013-07
CAGGACCAAAGAGCCCATGTCCGCAAAGTGATCGGCGACGTGCTCGCTCCGTTCCGCAAGAAAGACGCGGAGGAGGCGCTTAAGCTAATAAATCCAACACAGTTCGATCAGTTGCACATGGCCTTCTACAAGAACAAAGATCTTGGAAACGATGGCGTCTGGGATGTTTGGCAGATTGAAGGGCCCTCAGCCTTGATCTTTTTCCGAGGCGAACCTCACGTTCATGCCTACGTCCACATTCGTGACAAGCCCCTCGCCTAAGACCTCACCTTGTTAACATGCATGGCTCATAGTATGGCTTCTTACGGCGACTGGGATAAGTCGAGAATAGAGATATTTCTAAATTCAACCCAGCCCGAATGCCCCTCAGCGCCATAGGTTTGAAAAGCGATCGTACCAGGTCGAAGAAATTCTTCGGTGGCACCGAGGTCTGTGTGATCAACAATCTTGTGCCCGTTTAGCCATACTTGAATGTGATTCGCCACGGCTCTTACTCGGAGCTGGTTCCAATCCAAAATCTTCCGGTATTTATCCTGTTCATCTCCCTTGTCTAACCACCGGTCCGTGTAGAGCCCAACATACTCTTCAGCATCGGCTCGACCGATATTTACTTGGTAGCCCTGGCGGCGGCGCTCACCGACTGCGTGCCTCAAGTAGAGACCACTATTATATTTCCCGTGCTCATCGATCTTGAATTCTAGATCGATCTCAAAATCACGAAAAACACCTTCGGTGATGAGCAACCCGCTCCGTTTCGGATCGCCATCCTGCCCGCCGCGAATACGCCCAGCCTTAACCACCCACTCCGCTGAGCCGACCGTTTTCCAGCCTTTGAGATCTTTCCCGTTGAACAAGGAGCGCTTCGCAGGGTCAGCACTCGCACTCCACAGAACCGAAAAAGCCGCTAGGCAAATAACTCTACAAATCGCAGAACTTCGCATCTTCATTCCAAAGATCATCGCTGAGAGTTACCTGGATTGCCATCGAAATATGGGCACCAAGGGAAAGAACTCGAGAAAGAAACACGCTCCCGCCATCGAGCACCCTAGCCAGCCCAACCAAGCATACGTTACCCCGCGGCGCCAGCTTCGGAAACCATTGCTCCGGGACCACCATGCGATGGGCGAGGCCCACCAATCCAAAACTCACCGAGACTCTGTAGCTGGGGATCACAGAAACGATCAATCACGCCATTCGTCAGTTGCTTCCGAAACTCACTCCAGCGGCGTTTCTGAAAAAGAGCTTCAATTTCAACGGGAGCCAACACCTCGTTGGAAACCCCGAGAGCCCTGAGCTCCTCAACAGAGTTCAAAGCTTGATCCGGCTTGTTGACCATTAGTTGATACTTCGCTAACAGCCTCCAAACATGATCATTGCCAGGTTCGCGCTTCAAGATATCTTCGAGCAGCGAGACAGAGCGATTCAGATAAAAGAGCTGCAGTTCGTGGTCCGTTATCAAATCGAGTTCAACAATTTCACAATACTGCTCTGCCAGCCGCAGCGTTACGCCCGAGTCCATCGGCTTCTCCTCATATTCCTTCTTGAGATCTGCTACGATGGCCTCATACCGCTCCACTAATTTGCTTAAAATTGCCTGCGAGTAGAGTTTGACTTCCTCATCGCTATCGCGAAGTCCGGTTCGCAACACAGGAACCGCTTCCTCAGCGGGGAGGCGTTTTGTCGCGAGAACAAGATTTCTCCTCGCCAAGGGATCAGCACCGTTCATGACCTGCAGAATGCTTTCAGATGAATCCTGGCCGGAAGTAAAATCGAGACCTTCTGCATTGGGCACACGGCTGCCCACAACCCAATCCATTCGTTTTTGCACCACGGCACACTTATCAACTTTCTTGACGAGCTTTAGAATTAGCACGATGCAGCCAGGACCGAGGACAGGCAAGGTGAAGGAAAACCCCCAGATCAGGCCTGTCGATAACCAGGCCGTTTCCCGATAGCTACGCGGCAACCACGGATACAAGGCTAATGGTAAGAGCACACAGGCAAAGCCGTGAGTGATCAGCACCGATGCCGTCACCGAAAGCCCCGGAAAGGGACTGCCTGAGGCGAAGAAATAGACCGAGAGACATTCAAAAAAAACAAATGGTAGCAACCCAACCAACTTGAGCACGAACATCCGATACGGCTTCATGCGCTCTGAGTCATACCACGTGATATTCCGTTCCGCCTTGTAATGATCGCGAATCTGGTGAGATCTCAGGCGAGACGACGAAGTGCTGTCAATTGCATGAACACCTTGCCGTTTGTCGTCCGGTTTGCTCATCTTGTTTGGCAGTTGATCCTCACCCATCGCGCACGTAAGCCGGAGATCTTGCATCTAGACAGACAAAAACGCGACTAAAAAAACGAACCAAAAAGCCCCCACGAAAGAGCCTTCCCTGAAAGTCTCCTCCTCAAGCTATTCTCAACACTCTGACTAAGGACAGTGGAATAAAAATCTTTCCTTGCTCCCTTAAGACCTCGAAAAACAGGTTCAGGAGTATGTAAAGGCTCGCAAAATCAAACAGCTGAAGTAAACTCTGAGAAACCGTTTATCCACTTGAAATTGTTTAGAAACATTGCGAAACAAATCGCTGAAACGACGGAGAGGTTTCCTCCCCTCTATCGAGCACTTCGAAACTTGTATCTCTCGTTGCCACCGGCCATTCGAGGCCCCCAAATGATCTATGACCACTTAAAGGCATTAGGGAAAAAACATAAGAATATCTCGTTTGTTCAGATTGGGGCAAATGACGGGATTACCAATGATCCGCTCTACGGATTTACGAGTCGCTATCGCTGGAATGGAGTCGTCGTGGAACCGGTCAAACCCATCTTCGAACGACTCAAGAACAACTATCGTCAACTCCCGGTTGAGCCCATCATGGTTGCCGTTCATGCCAGTGAGACGTCGATGCCCTTCCACTACCTCCAAAGCACGCCCGAGTTTCAGCTTCCACCCTATGCTGATGGGGTTGGTTCGTTTAATCCACGGCGCCCAATCATCGTCACCAAGGAACTGAAAGTCCCAGAGACTTTGGTGAAGACGATCGACGTCCCCTGCAAACGCTTGGAGCAGATCGTAGCCGACAGCAAGTTATCAAAGGTAGACCTACTAGTGGTCGATGCCGAAGGCTACGACAACGAGATTCTCGCCCAGGCCTTACCAGATGAGTGGCAAACCCACACGATCATTTTCGAACACTACCATATTCCGAAGGACGCTCTGGACGCGACACTTTCCAGACTTTCCAAAATGGGATTTCAGTTCCAAAGAGATCGATTCGATATTCTAGCGACAAGAACTCTGAAGTAGCGGATCCCGACGAAACCACATTCCTTCAGGATTGTCTTCCCGCCCTGACGAACTCCCAGGGTTCGCCCTTCTAGGGCATCTCATTTCCTTCCGAAACGATCCCGGACATGATAGCCCAATAGGGAAAATCCGTATCATCCGAGCGATCCGAAGTCAAAAACATCTCTCTTGATTACTTCTGAGGACTTTCGCAAAGCAACTGAGAGCCCCCCCCCACTTCCCTGAAGCACTACAGATTCTTTTGACAGCCACTAATATTTTAGTAGGATGTCATAAGACTCACGAAAGTATGGGCGTCACCTGGCCCTCAAACAACCAGGGGCAAACTGTACTTAATTGGCACGAATCAATAGAAATAGCTATCGAGTTGTCTTCCAATTTGAGCCTTGTTTCGGCTTCTAAACCGAAACTGCGACTAGATTGGAGTGGGAAGCGAAAACAACGCAACAATCAGATTCAAATCAACCCCAGAAGAAGAACCAATCCAACCTGTTATGAAAACACAGAACCGACCAGAAGAAACAAATTGGCTAGGCTGCAAACCTGCTAGGTCGATCTCGCGACTAAGCATTGCTGCTGTGCTTCTAGGACCACTACAACTCTCATATGGACAGGAACTTCTCTGGCAAGAATCTTTCGAAACGGATGGCGAAGGATCTCGCTACGTGACTGAAGGTGTCGCAATCTTCGAGCCAGAAAGCTTTCCAGCCAACGGTATTAGTACTGATCAAGGAGGACCTGTCTATTGGACGAGAGCCGGCAACGGAACGCCTTCATTTGTTGGCGTCCCTGCCCCCACACCGGAACGCCGCATTGTGATGGCCTGGGGCTCGGCGATCACGTCCGACAATATTACCGACGATTTCTGGACCCACTTTGACAATGTCACTGACTGGTTGCTAAGAGGAAAAGCGAACGCAACGATTCTCTTCTCAGGCCTCGGTGCGGATGGCGACCAGGCCCTTGCTGAGCGGCTCGAAGGAAGAGGCCACACGATTGAAGAAGATGCAGGAGGCGATCTCCCCGAATCAGGAATAGACATGTATATCTATTCAGGGGGCAATACCAGCCGGTTCGTTAGCTACAAGGTCCCCGGTCTCCACTACAACTCAAGCGATCTAGATGACGAACTGTTGAGTAGTATTGGAACACCAATCACGACAACCCTTCCAGAAGTTCGTATCACAGCCCCAGAACACGCTTCAGCCGGCGGTCAAGAAGGAGCGTTTACATTTGTGAATAATGAGAACACCTTCCAAGCACTCGGAACGGAACTCCCCGGAGGATCAACCGTCGTCGCAGCATTCGTGAGAACGGTTTCAGCTTCCGTCAGGGAACTTGCAGCAGCCGATGCCCTTTTCGACGGAACGACTCCAAATACTGGAGTTCAGCGAACCAGCATCACTGTTGCAGACATCGTAAACTCGATTAGTCCAGCTAGCCAAATTGCGTTCTTTGATTGGGACAACCCGATCGCAGGCGACCCAGATGGAGGCTTTGCAGTCCGAGCCACGGGCACCTTGGAAGCGTCCGCTGGAACGGTATCACTCGCCATCGGTGGGGCCGATGGATCAAGACTTCGAATCGACTTAGACGGAGACGGCCTTAGCGCTGCTGACACGGTTATCACCATGGATCGCCGCGGTGGCTGGCAGTATTCAGCGTCAACGGACGTCGACTTTCCGTCGGCAGGCAACTACGACTTCGAATGGGTCTCCTTCAATGCGGCGGCCGAATTTGGCGCCGAATTTCTCGTCGCTCTCGATAGCGGCGGCGGAGCTCCCGGTGTCAGCGAAGAAGCCTGGGACCTAGTCTCATCAAGTAGTGCGCACGTCAAACTCGATGGAGATATCACCGTCGAAACCTACGTTCCAGATCTACCACCCGAAGAAGTAGAGACGCCTTTCACCCTGGCCCTCGAAGCCCCGGAAGATGGTGGTGCCGTATTCGGCGGCGGTCCCTTTGGCAACTTTGACGGCGACTACTACTTTGCCGGCTCAGCGCTCAATAAATTCACCGGAGATGATGGTGTAGGCACGCCGAAGAAAATCACCTGGAATGATTCGATCGATATTACTGGAAAAGAAGACGTCAAACTGACCATCGCCATCGGGGCAACGTTTCTTGACTTCGAAACGAGCGATTTTCTTAGTGTGTTTATTGATGACAGCAACACGCCATTGATTCGATTCACCGCTCCAACCGGCGACGACAAGTTCTTCAATGACATCAATACAAACCCTTCGAATCCAACACGGCTAGGGCTTGCACTGCAGGACATCACCTATGACATTCCGGCTGGAATCAATTCCATCAACCTCCGCATAGAGGCCAATACTACCTGGTGGAATGAGATCGTCGTGTTTGACAATATCCGGATCACTGACGGCGAAATCGGCGGAGGGCAATCTCCTGTCGAAGATATCGGCACACTCAACGTGCCAGGCATCGCTGCCAATGGTGATGTGACGCTCTCTTGGGAAGGCGGAGGAACACTCGAAGAAGCAAGCAGTGTCGCTGGACCATGGACAGCCGCGGCTGATCAGTCCAACCCACAGAGCCGCAGCCCAAGCGGTAGCGCCTTCTTCCGACTCGTTCAGTAAGCAACAACAGCTCGGTTTCACGGAAAACGCCACGCCAACGCGTGGCGTTTTCTTATCATGTTATAGAACTGTTACCGTGACTTTCGAGCCATAGTAGCTGATTCGAAATTCGACACCAGTACTGGAAACGACTTTATTACTTTCATTCGCAAAACGTCCCTCCACTCGCTCTGCCGACAACACCATGTAGACCTCGCCCGGCACCGATTCAAACGGACCATCTGTTGCGATTTCCAGGATCCCATCCAGATAAGCTCGCCCTTTCACATGCATCGGAATCGATCCCTGTGCGTCCAGTGGAATTCGTAGAATTGCCCCCGGCAGCGCCACATATCGCTGATCAATTCTCAGTTTGGCTCGCTGAGAACTCTCGAATCCAGACACCGTCAGTCGCCCGGCGTTGTAGACATCTGAAGCCACCCGCCCCCAGCCTTCTAACAGTCCCCCGACTCGAATATCCAACCACCGAAGGGAAGAAACAGCTCCTCCAGCTAGGTCCAAAGAACCTCCTCTGGCAATTCGGATCTCATTTCTCCCTGAAAGCCACCCCTCGGGGCCAAGAACCACCGAGGCCTCTCCCCGTTTTTGCTCCCCTCCTCGAATCTCGAGACCTAAGAAGTTGACTTCTGAATTGCAGTGGGCAACACAGACCGTTGTACCGCGCCCACCAAAGACCGCTGTCCAAGAATTTTGGGGCGGTCCGGCATCTTCAAGATAGCGCACACCCTCGTTTTCATAGACATAGTCCGACCAGTGTGCCGCCTCAGAGATCGCTCCGCCAATGGGTCCCATCCAATGATGATAGGTGTTTGCGAAGCCCCTGGGTTCTCCAACCCGCTCTTCCCTTAGAATGCGCTGCAATTGAGCCACACGATCTTCTTGAGAAGCCGCAAGATTCGAGGTTTCCCCCGGGTCACTCACAAGGTCAAAAAGAGCGAACTCATTACGATTGCTAATCAATTTATATCGACCATGGATTATCGAATTAGCCCCACCGGCCTCGTGAATTAAGAAATCACGACGGCGTTGCACCCCCATTCCAGTTAGCATCGGGGCAATCGAAACTCCATCGAGCCCCGGCGGCGCCAGGCCCCCAGCCAATTCACAGAACGTTGGCAGCATGTCACTGACATCAATCACATAGTCGCAATTCTCGCCCTGCTTAAGGATCGAAGACTCATTAATTCGTGATGGCCACCTCATAACAGTAGGCACACGAATACCTCCCTCATAGATTTGCCCCTTGCGACCGCGAAGACCTCCATTGGCAACGAAGACATCTCTTGCACGATGTTGAGGGCCGCCATTGTCGGATTGAAAAATCACGAGAGTATTCTCTGCAATCGAATCGGATGAATCCTCATCTCCGTTGGGGTCCGAAAGGGCGTTGAGAAGGTTTCCCAAATGCGAATCTATCCGCGTTACCATCGCAGCCCAATGTTTAGCCTGTTCCGGGAGCGTATCGAAGAATGGCTGATTCTTATAAGCCTCGTCCCATTTCGGAAGCTGAGCGATCTCTCCAAATGGCGCATGAGGAACTTGAAAGGCGATGAGCCCGAAGAATGGCTGTCCCGTCTGGTGAAAATTCTTGGCCTGGGTTCGGATAAAGTCTAGAGCCGCGAAGGCATACATGTCATCACAATAGGCCACTGAGGGATAGGCCGAATCATGTTGATAGACCGGCTTGTTAGGAAACCGACTACTATCCGAGTAACCAGACAACGAATTTGGCACCAGCTCGAGTCCTCCTATCGCCTTAGCACCTGCAGGAGCCCTCCAGAGGCTTGGTTGAAAAAAGGTATGCGCTCGAACATGATGTAGCTCCGCCAACACATGCTGGTATCCGTGCGTAGACGGAAGCGTCTGAATATTCTGGATCACCGGATTCTCCAAATCTTTCGATCCCCCATACCCCCATTTTCCCCAGTAACCCGTAACGTAGCCTACTTCGGACAGCAAATCACCCATCAAACGATCGTCGGCCCGCATCGCCTTCTTTGCATTGTTCGGATCATTCCGGTCCGCAAAAGTGTGTCCTTGGTGAAACCCACTCTGCTGAGAGGAACGCGCCGGTGAGCAAACGGTGCATCCGTAGGCCCGCGAAAAGTTGACTCCCTGTGCAGCCAAACGGTCGATATTCGGAGTCAATACGGAGGGGAGGTTTGCCGCCTTTCGAGCTGATTGCCCATTGGGCCCAATCGATCCCCACCCTAGATCATCCACATAGACATAGAGAATATTTGGTCGAGGAGCCGGACCGCCCAGTGCCACACATGAAATGAGAACGAGCAATACGGAAGATACTATGGCATTCATCGAGATTCTTAGCAGATTCTAGTCACAGACGATTCTTTTCGACCGGAAATCTAACCACATCGACCTCATTCAGCTGTTTGGGCCCAGGGCGACTCCGACCATCGTTGATGATAGTTTCGAATAACGAAGCCATCGAAGCCACTCTCTCAGGATTCTCAGCGGCAAGATTTCGCGTCTCCGATAGATCGCTTGAAAGATCATACAATTGGATCTTGCTGGCGTCCTCCCCCTTGGTCCATCCCCCCGAACCTTGCCCGGGGATGTATTTCCAAAGGCCACTTCGGAAAGAGGGCAACCCCTGGATCGAACAACTCACCGAATGTTCTCTCACCGCCCCCTGTTCGTCCCCCTTAAGAACGCTATAGAAGCTAAAACTATCTTCACCTGAATTGGGCGCTAGTTGAAGTCCAAGGATATCAGCGAAGGTTGCCATGAGGTCTGCCTGATGAATCAATCCCCGATATACGTTCCCGGGTGAGATTACCTCTGGCCAACGAACGATGAAAGGAATTCGATGTCCCCCTTCCCAGACATCTGACTTGTATCCCCGCAAAGGCCCGCTCGGATAGTGTCCTTTTCTCTCCAGCGCCTCCACGCCAATGTAGGGAGCACAGCCGTTGTCACTCGTAAACAAGACCAGCGTTTCATTCGCAATCCCCTGTTCAGCTAGAGAGCCTATTACCCGCCCGACGAGAGCATCAGTTTCCATCACGAAATCGGCGTACAGCCCTAAGCCACTTTTTCCTTTCCAAGATTCATTCACGGATAAGGGCGTGTGTGGCGACGTGAGAGACAAGTAGATTAGAAAGGGATCATCACTCTTAGCTTCCCGCTCAATCACCTCCACGGCGCGCTTCCCTAGCTCAGGAAGAATCGGCTCAAGTGTCCATTCTGCGAGCGCAGGCCCCTGAACACTCGCCTGATTCTTTGCAAAAAGCTTAGCTGCGGCGAACTCCGTTGGGATACCAAGCGTTCGATCTCCCTCGATAAAGCAGTAGGGAGGCCAATTCGGCACATCAACACCGAAGTATTCATCGAACCCGACCGCTGTCGGGCCGCCTGGTATTGCCTGAGAAAAAACCCGAGCCCAGGCACTCCGGTGACTTGCGCTGGCGACAATATCCTTCTTCCCGCCATAGCCCCCGGTCTGAAAATACGAGTTCTCAGTGGAATCAATTGGCCAATTCCAGCCAAGATGCCATTTTCCAATGCAGAAAGTCCTATAATCGCGTTTTCTCACAAGGCCCCCAAGGGTCAATCGATCCGAGTGAATCACGGGCTTGCCCCACAATCCGACTATCCCTCGTTGCAGTCGCGTTCTCCAATGATAACGCCCCGTTAAAAGCGTGTAGCGGGACGGTGAACATACCCCTGAAGACGAATGAGCATCCGTAAATCGCATTCCTGCAGCCGCAAGGGCATCAATATTTGGGGTCGGAATCATCCCCCGTTGCTCGTTGTAACACTGGACGTCACCGAAGCCTAAGTCGTCCGCATAGACTATCACAATATTGGGGCGCTTCCCCGACTCCTGAGAATCAGCACGACACCAAACACTGAGCGCCAGCAAACAAAGCGTCATAGATACTCTCATAGACGACTAGTCTGAACGATTTGAGTACGATTGTCCATCGAGTGAACAGACTTTTACCAACGACACAGACCTCAGACTTCGCCCCTTGTCTGAGCATCCCCTCTTAGATCAAGCCCCCTGAACTCCCGTATCGCCCCTACAAAACACATTCCCTACCACCGCGATCTCAAGCATTCCAGCGGCATCTCAGCAACGAACAACCCACTTGTCAAACCGGGACCGGAAACAAGCCTTGAATTCATTTCCGAGACGTTGGAGCATAGTTTTTTGACGAAACAAACTCTTAAGACGAACGAACACTTCATGAGCTCAAAACAAGATCGCCGAATGGCGGCAATCGGTTCCCTGTGTGGGATCATTTTACTGCTGGTGCTCGTCGGTGACCGTCTTTCGGAAACAATCAAGCTCCTGACGGTCGCTCTTTCACTGCAGAGCATCGCCGGCCTCCTCATCCACAGCGGCCTTCGAGTGTCAAAGACCGATCGCCTGTATCAGGTCAGCTACACAATATGCACTGTAATCTCGGGCCTGATTTTGGTTTCCATTATTCTTCTTGAACAACGTTATGGCGCCTCCCCACCAAAGCTCTTTGGAATGGAAGCCGCCACCACTCTCCTTGTTCTCGGGATCACACTGTGGCCCTTTTCGCTCGTAACCTTGTGGGTTCTTGGATTCTATCGAATTGTGCTTCCACCAGAAACTCGCGCGAAACTCGAAGATAAGAGCGCCTCTCTCTGAGCAACTGTATGGAAGATCGCACGCTCATCCTTAGTATCATTGGTGTCTATATGCTCAGCTGCATCGCAGTCGGCGCGTGGGCAGCAATGAGAACGAAGTCAGTAGGCGATTTTTTCGTCGCCGGCAAAGGGATCGGAACCATCCTGGTAGGCTTCGCTGCCTTTTCTACAACCATGAGCGGATTCGGGTTTATCGGTGGTCCGGGCTTAGTATATAAGTTTGGCACTTCGTCCTTTTGGATCTGCTGTCCGGCTATTCTCGGCTTCGCTATCACAGCCCTGTTAGTGGCGAAACGATTTCGAATCTTTTCACAATTATTCGAAATTTTGACTCTTCCTGACGCGGTCGCGATACGCTATCAGAGCGAACTCTGCCGATTCTTAACCGCCTTGGTTATTTTGCTTGGAGTCATTGCTTACCTCGGCACCAACATCCTTGCATTTGGAACCGTGGCTTCAACCTTCTTTGAAATTGACTTTACCGTGGCCGCCGCGGGAGGAATGACTGTCGTCATTTTATACGCCGTATTCGGTGGCATCATCGCCGGTTTGTACACGGATGTCATTCAAGGCTTTATCATGACCTTCGCCTCCGTCGCGCTCTTCTGGATTGCTCTATCGATTGCAGGCGAAGGAAGTTTTCTCGCAGGCCCAGGGAACATCACCCAAGCGTTTCACGATGCCAACATGGCAGATTCAGTAGGGCCTTGGGGTGTTCTGGGCCCCATGGCTTGTCTTGGCTATTTCTTCCTCTTCGCCATTGGGGGCAGTGGGCAGCCCCATGTCATCACCAAGTATTTCATGTTTCGTGATGATAAGGCTGTACGCTGGAGCCTTCCCTTAACCGCGGTCGCGTACACATTGTGCATCTTGCTTTGGATGAGCGTTGGCTTTGCCATGAAGTACCTTGTCATCACGGGAAAGACCTCCGCCCTTCCCATCGGCCATGAGGACAACGCCGCTCCCCTCTTTGTTCTCAATCATGCACCGGCCTGGTTGGCCGGAATCGTCTTTGCAGGTCTCTTCGCAGCAATCATGTCGACAGCCGATTCATTCTTAAACATTGGCGCTGGGGTTTTCGTCCGCGATATGCCAAGGGTCTTTCTTCGCCGCACCATCTCAAACGAGCTGTTCTGGGCACGCATCGCCACCGTTGCTCTAGCAATCTCAGCAACGCTATTCGCTCTCTGGGCACGCCAACACGGCGACCTGATCGCCATCTTGGGCACCTTCGGCTGGGGCCTTTTCGCCGCAGCCTTCGTCCCAGTGGTTGCAATTGGCTTTAACTGGAAACGAGCGACGTGGCAGGGTGCAGCTGCTGCCACCATTGTTGGCCTTGTGGCTAACCTTGGCTTGGATCTTGTCGGAAAATATCCCAAGGAAGCACCACTATACAAGATCCCAGGCTCCGTCAGCATCGGGGCGATCGCTCTCCTCGCTTCCATGGTTACTATTGTCCTTGTTAGTTTCCTAACGCCGCCACAGACGCCAAGCAAGGAATTGGAAACAGCGATTGATTGCTGAATGCCCGAACCCAACACACTCAAAATAGACTGGCAAAGACCTCCAATGTCCGACACGAGCATCCCAACTCCCATTGAAACGGGTGAGGCCTACATCGAAAGCCTGCGAAACCGCAATCTCAAGATTTTTTACCGTGGCGAGCAGATCTCGGATCCCGTTGACCATCCAGTCATCCGCCCTTCGATCAATGCTGTAGCCGCCACCTACGATATCGCCCAAACCCATCCCGAACTGGCACTTACCAATTCCCCGTTCACGGGTAACCCCGTGAACCGATTTCTTCATATCGCCACCTCCCAATCGGATCTTGTCCAGCAGAACAAGATGCAGCGGAAACTTGGCCAACTAACCGGAACGTGTTTCCAACGCTGCGTGGGCATGGATGCCTTGAACGCGCTTTTCTCCGTCACCTACGAGATCGATGAGAAAGAAGGAACAAACTACCATCAGCGTCTCAGTGCCTTCATCAAGCTGACCCAAGAAGCGAACCTAGTTATTGGCGGAGCCATGACCGATGTCAAAGGTGACCGAAGCAAAGCACCCCATGAACAATCAGATCCGGATCTGTTCGTCCGCATTGTCAAACGTGATGAATCAGGCGTCTGGATTTCAGGGGCAAAAGCACATCAAACGGGCTGTCTTAATTCGCACTGGCTCGTCGTCATGCCGACGATGAGACTCGGATTACACGATAAAGACTACGCAATCGTCGGAGCAATCCCTGTTGACGCTCCGGGAATCACATACATCTACGGGAGACAGTCCTGTGATCTTAGAAGCCTTGAAGAAGGAAGCATTGATGAGGGCAACGCCCAATTTGGGGGCCAGGAGGCAATGCTTGTGTTTGAAGACGTCTTTATTCCTTGGGAACGAGTCTTCATGGACGGAGAACATGAATTCGCCTCGATGCTAGTTGAGAGATTCACCTGCTACCACCGGCGCAGCTACGTCTGCAAGAGTGGCGTCGGGGATGTCTTGATCGGAGCGGCTGCCACCGTTGCAGATTACAACGGTGTCCCTAAAGCCTCTCACATCCGCGATAAGTTGGTCGAGATGACCCATCTCAACGAAACAATCTATGCGACTGGAATTGCCTCCTCCTTTCAGAGCCACGAGACGAAATCCGGTTGTTTTCTTAATGACGATATGATCGCGAACGTCTGCAAACATCATGTCACCAAGATTCCATTTGAGATCTCACGACTCGCACAAGATCTGGCAGGGGGGCTCATGGTCACAATGCCATCCGAAGCCGATCTTGAAAGCCCAGAGATCGGCCATCTTATCGAAAAGTTTCTCAAAGCTCGAGACGACGTGCCCACAAGAGATCGAATGAAGATCCTTCGATTGATTGAAAACATGACGCTTGGACGCAATGCTGTCGGATACCTAACTGAATCAATGCACGGCGCAGGATCTCCGCAAGCCCAGCGGATTCAAATTGGACGACAAATGCAACTAGACGAGAAAATGACTCTGGCCAAAGATTTGGCGAACATCAAGATGGACCAATCGAAATCGGTACACACAAAGCAATATCTAGATCGTGTATTTAGGCCTGAATCCCCCATCGATTGACCATGTCAGAGCGTATCCAACAGCCAGTGAAGCGAACCCTAACCATGGAGCAATTACCTCCGCTGGTTGGCAAGGAACTAGGCCTCTCAGAATGGCTCCCGATCTCTCAGGACCGAATCACTCGCTTCGCAAACTGCACGAACGACGATCAGTGGATTCATACCGATGGAACGCGTTGCGCCGCCGAATCCCCCTTCCGCACGACGATTGCCCATGGCTATCTCACGCTTTCTCTGATCTCCTTTTTCGTCGAACAAACCTTAGAGTTGTCAGACGCGTCGATCGCTCTCAATTACGGGCTAAACAAGGTTAGATTCCCCCATCCAGTGGTCGTCGAAAGCCAACTCAGAGGCAGGATTACACTCCAATCCTGTCAAGCGATCGAAGGCGGCATTCAATATGCACTCGCAGTAGTGATCGAACTTCAGGGAACCCAAAAACCAGCCTGTGCAGCCGAAGCTATCTTCAGAGCCCTTCGCTAACCTGCCATCTTTCGGCGTTCAGCTAGCAGAAGGCTATTCATCGGAAGAAAAACAGTAGACCGCATTCCATGAGCGAAGGTAGAGACGATTCCCTACTACGACCGGCGAGGCGTCCACTGTATCGTTAATGCGATTGACAGAAACCACATCCAACTGATGTCCAGCTCGCAAAACTGCGGTATTCCCTTCCCGATCCACAATGTAGACAAACCCATTCACCCCAATGGGAGACGCGTAGACGTTAGACAGCCCCGTTAGGGGCTCGGCCTCGACCAAAGGATCTCCGGTCTTGGCATCAAGAATACTTATCCGGTTACTGAGCCCCTTCGTCATGTAGATATGCCCACGATAGAGCAAGGGTGAGGCCACATAGGGAGTATTCCGATTCGAAACCCATCCCACCCGAGACGATCCAGTCAAGTCACCCACCGCTCCTCGAGGAATTGCAAAGGCGATTGACTTACGATAACCGCTCATACAATAGACGAATTGTTCGTCAAAAACCGGTGTAGGAATGGCATTGACACTGAGTGTCCCCACTTCCCAAATCGAACGGCCATTCGAAAGTGCGTAGCCACGGGCACGATTCGTCCCATTGAGGACAACCTGCATCCCTTCAGAACTCGGTAGAAACACTGGGGTTGACCAATTTGAAGGTTCATCACGAGCGACTTCCCAGAGGATGTCGCCGGATTTCGCATCCAAATTCACCAGACGAGACTGATCTTCTTGATCCCACGGAACGACGAGATTTGATCCGTAAACCGCTGGAGTCGATGCTTCCCCCCAGCCGCGCCGAGTTCGAATTTCGCCTAAATCTCTTTTCCACAGCACCTGCCCATCCAGATCAAAGGCATAGACCCCTCGCGACCCGAGGGAAAGATAGAGTCGATCGCCATCGGAAACGGGAGATCCACCAGCATAAGTATTGGTACGGTGATGTCCCTCGCGGGGCGCAGCTTCGACGATAATGTTCCGCCAACGTTCCCTCCCACTCTCTCGGTCGAGAGCAAGCAGCCAAAACCGATAGTGTTTTTGTGGAGGCTGAGTGCGAGCATCCGGATGCTTTTCCACCGGAGGCACCACCAAGCGATCGGTCTCCTCAGCGCTGACGATATACAAATTCTTCCCTACAATGATGGGCGTCGACGCCCCCGTCCCGGGCAATTGAGACACCCACGCTAAGTTCTCTGCGCCCCCCCAGGTCACCGGAGGGCTACCAACATCCACCACACCATTGGCATTTGGCCCTCGCCAGTGAGGCCAATGCATCGACTCACCAGCCGACGCTGGATTCGAACCAACATTCACGATACAAAAGGCAAGTCCGAGACCAAGAGCCCCATGCTGAATTATTATCCGAATCATTTCACTCATGGCTCACACCCTTTTCTCTGTTCTTATTCTCTAATTGTTTCTTCATGACAAAATCATCCATGACGAAGCCATTGCCAATGGAAGTCACTTTCGTCCCGGTCTTGACAAACCCCGTGCGAAGATAAAACTCAATTGCGGCGCCGTTATGTCGATTGACCGTCAACCAAACAGATAAGGCCCCTAGACGTTTCGATTCCGCCAGCAAGGTATCAAGCAAGGTCTGTCTCTTATACACATCTGACGCT
>OJGU01000758.1_pt1 | contig 15755 bp, 10 predicted proteins | sample 1594741 | NCBI WGS metagenome assembly OJGU01 (sample SAMN05416841, study PRJEB24817) | seawater metagenome | isolation source: Sea water | place: Canada:Atlantic | collected 2013-07
GCCAAGAGCCGCTCAAAGAGTGGCTAGATGAATAAGCGAATCACGAGTCTCGCCAAAACATCCCTTGGCGAGGAGTCGAACAGGACGCGAAGCTCCAGGCCGATTCTAGTAGGGTAGAAAGCGAGCAGAATGCCGTGTCACGATTCGCCATTGGTCGCCAAACTTAACCCAACAATGCATCGCTTGGGAGCGGGATTGATCTGGTTTGTCGGTGTGCCAGTAGTGAGCGTTGTGTAGGGCAATCACCATGTTACCAAATTGCCGAAGGGTCGTGCCCTTAAAATCTGTTTCAACAAAACCGGTGGAAAGTTCATGCATGAAATCGGCTTTGGTACTGGTGTGATCCGTGACGTGAACGTAGTGCAATGAGTTGTTCATCAGTCGATCCATGACAGCGGCATCGTTGTCGACCATCGCTTGGCACCAAGCGGCTTCATTGGCAGCAATCACCTTCGCGACCTCCAGAGTGGGCTTGGCGCCAATAGCGTGAGTATTGTTGACGCTGCCTTCCTGCGGGAGCTGGGCTCCGAGTGCAGGGCCCTTGTGGGATTCGTGCCGATGGGCCAGCACCCACTGACCTTCAGTCGTCAAGACCCATATGTGGGTCACGGCCGTGGGGGGATATTCCCGTTCCCCCTTCAGACGAAAATAGCCGCGGCTTACGGTAGTCACCGTGCCGCAGAACTGTCGCATCTTCTCTTTCGGTTCGAGGTGAACGTCTATGTAACCTTGGGGCAGATAGTCTCGAAAGAATTCCTCCTTAGTGCTGACTTGTCCGTTTTCATGCACGTAGGACATGGCATCCGCGAGCAAGGAATCAAGTTCCTCTTCATTTCCGGCTAGCACCCACTCCAACAAACGTTTCTCGTTGCGTTCGATGATTTTTCGCACCCCAGGCTCCGGTTCCGTACCATCGAGTTCTGGGCAGTCGACGCTGAAGGTTTGTTCGGGAGCGTCACCGGATTCAAGGTGGTAGGCAATGACTTGGTGGGAGAATAGTGTCGGCACGTAAACCATGCGGCTGGTGCGATTCATTCCGATATCCGCTGATTGGTTCCCTTCGGTACGTCGGTCTAATAGTGTCGATTTTTCACCTGTTACGACATTCACCTGATAGATAATCCCGCTTGAACAGGACACAATGAATTCATCGCCCTTCAAATACTCAATGCCGTCGACCTTGGGGTCGAGCCCCGTCACAACGGCCTTCACGCTCCCATCCACTTGGGCTTGATAAAGCACTCCAGCAGCAACAACGAAAAGATCGTTCTCGTGCCAGAGAATCCCATTGGGCTTGTTAAGCTCGGAGAGGTAGGCAGACACCTGTCCCTGCTCAATGGAGAAAATCGTTCCTACGGAATAGTCGGAGACAAAGGCAGTGCCTGCGTGATTCACCACCACGTCATTCAGACTCTTGGCGCCGTCGATCACGATGGTTTGGGTGATAGTCCCTCGTTCCGTGTCGATGAGATGGACTCGATCAATGTCGGCGACGAAAAGTTTGCCTTGGTGCAGTCCCAAGCCTTTGGGCGCGTTGAGCCCTGTAATCCAATTGGCCTCGATCACCTGGCCATCGAGTGCCACCTTGGCAATGGAGCCATCGCCATCTTTCTTCATCGGATCCTTGCTGGGGCCCATCTTCGACACGTATAGCAGCTGTCGCTCCGCTGAATAGAGCACGGATTCAGCAGAGTGAAGGACGGGCGCGCTTTCCCAACGCTTGACAAGGCCTTGCCCGCTCATGGGAGTAATCAAGGCGCACGATAAGGCGAGTATGACGACTGTGAGTTTCATTGATTGCAATTTAGATTTAGATTTATGCGACGCTCAATCCGCGCATCGAACCCGTGGATGAAGCAAAACGATCCGCGTCGATTCCTTGGCGTTGCAAGATGGAAACGAAGAGGTTGGGGAGGGGGTAGTTGTTCTCCCTGTCGAATACGAGATGTTGCCCATGTCGAAAACCACCTCCAGCAAAGAGAATGGGCAAATTGGTGGTTGAATGTGTTTGCGCACTGTTCATGTTGGATCCATGGACAATCATCGTTCGATCCAGAAGCGATTCTCCATCCTCCGTCACCGACTTCATGCCCTGCAAAAGGTCGCCGAAAAGATCCATATGCATTTCGTCGGCTGCTTTTAGAAGCTTGAGCTTCTGCTCGGACTTTCCGTGATGAGACATGGAGTGGTAGTCTGCGGTAAACTGATTCCCCTCAAAATTGATTGCCGGTGAATTCATGCTATCCAACATGAGTGCGATGGAACGGGTGGAATCCGTCTCAAACGCGAGTCGTGCCATGTCATACATGAGGCGGGTTTTCTCCATGTATTGGCGAGGGCTCCGGGGATCTACGGGCAGTTCGTAGTTTACCGTCGGCTTAGGGCGTTTCTCCCATTCCTTAGCCAGATTCATTCGCTGTTCCAAATCACGAACACTCGTAAAGTACTGATCCAGCCGTTCCCGGTCCGCCAGGGGGACACTTCGCTCTAATGCTTTCGCCTGATCACGGACCGCGTCAAGAATGCTATGGCCACGGTCTAGTTTGGCGAGCTGCTCCTTGACCTCGGCCTCGGTCCCTTGCACAAACATCCGTTGAAAAACCGCCGCTGCGCTGTTCTCACTCGGCAATAAAACACCGCCCCGAGTGTAGGAAAGACTGCGTTTGCCTTGATCCACATTGACTCCAAGCGTGAGCGACGCAAAGCGAGTCTGATGTCCAATTTGCGCGGCAATAAACTGATCCAGTGAGATCGTGTTCCGAAATCCGCTGCTAGCAGGGTGCGGCGCAGCGCTTAGAAAACACACGTCTGCTGGGTGCCCACCGTCCACTCCAGGATGTGAGACACCGGAGAACACTGTGAACTCGTTGCGGTGGCTTGCGAGACGCTCCAAGTAGGGAGAAGGGGCATAGTCGCGACCTTCACCGTGCGGAAAGAAATTCTCGGGTAGTAACCCAATGTTGTTACAGATTCCCAGAAAGCGCCGAGGTTTTGACTCGGAGGCCTGCGACCGAGTGGCGCTTCTGGCCGGGGACATCGAAAGGAGTAAGGGCAAGGATAGGGCAGCACCCGCACCGCGAAGAAATCGACGACGGGATAGCGCACGCCTTGACGATAGGTGAAATCCATCGGCGACGCGGGAACTGACAGGAAATATTTTCATGATCGCGATTATTTGTGCCGAAAGAGCTGGCTCTGTACGACTTCGTGCACGAGGGTACGAAAGCCGAATTCGCTTGCTTGAGCCCGGTCGAGAATTGCCTCAACGAGTGCTCGGTCACTAAAACGAACCGGCGTTCCGGTAGCGTAGACAATTAGCTGGGAAACCACGTTCCGCGCCAACTGTTGTTCGTCCCGTAGCAGGATCTTCTTGAACTCGTTGATGTTGGCAAACGAGGTGCCGTCCGGCATCTGCCCCTTTGAATCTACCGGCAAGGCATAGTGGAATTCAAATCGTTGCCCAACCCGTCCAACTCCGATTTCAGGGAGAACGCCGGCATTCACCCCTCGATAGCGCTCCCGGAATCCTCCAGCCACGTCAAAGCTTTCTAAAGCGAAGCCCGGAGGGTCAATATCCTTGTGGCAGGCCGCACACGAGACACTGTTTCGGTGCAATTGGAGTTGCTCCCGAATCGTCGTCGCTCCTCGTGTGTCTGCTTCTACGGCAGGCACACTTGCTGGGGGCGGTGACGGAGGACGACCGAGGATTCTATCGATGATCCATGCGCCGCGTTTCACCGGCGACGTCGTGTTGCCATCTGTAGTGATCTTGAGAACGCTCGCTTGCGTAAGAAGCCCCCCACGTGGGCTTCCGACGGGGACAGGGACGCGACGGATCGCAACGCCCTGCACGTCGGGGAGACCGTACAGAGCCGCCAGTTTTTCATTCACCATCAGGAAATCCGAATCGATCACATTGCGCACGGGAAGATCGTGACGGATTAGTTCGGCAACAAAGGCTCGGGTTTCGGCAACTGCCGATTCATTTAGCAAATCGTCCAGATAATAGTCCGCATACATTATCGGATCAGGCGAGATGGCGTGAACTTTTCGTAAATCGAGCCAGTAGTCTGTAAACGATTCGATAAATTGTGCCGCGCCTGGGCCGTTGAGAAGACGTTCTGTTTGCATTCGCAAGACATCCGATTCTGGCAACTCACGACGCTCTGCCACCAAGCGTAGTGTCTCGTCTGGCGACGTGTTCTGTAGAAAAAATGACAAGCGACTGGCGAGCGCATGGCTGTCGAGGGGGCCGGGATTCTCAATCAAGGTCAAGAAACGACTCGAGCTGAGAACGGCCGTGTAGGCGGTGATCATGGCGTCGGCAAATGAGCGGCCGTTCTGCCAATCTGAGCGAGCGACTCCAAGAAAGCGAATGACATCCTCATCGCTGACGGGCTGTCTATAAGCTTCGGTGAGAAATCGCCGTAGCAAACGTTCGGCGTCTTGTTCGTAGTTTTGCGAATCAACCGTCACGGTGACGCTGCCATCGTCCGGTGAAGGCAGCGCCTTCAGTGGCAATTCGCCGAAGAGAAGCCGATGCCCGGCAGGCGGCCATTCATCAATGATCGGGCCCTCAACTTCAAGCCATCGGAAGCCGACACCGGGTGAGCCTGATGGGGTGGCTAGGGGTCTACGAAAGCGAGAGGCTCCCTGCCTGGATCGAAAAAAACGGGATGCATCGGGATGAATCGTTTCGCCCTCCAATAACCACGCATTGATTTCATGAACCGACGGCTCAATCTGGGCATCTAGCTTCCCGATCATTCGGTATTTCCTCGGATAGGTTTCAGCGTAGACGGTAACCGGTTCCGTCCGGTGACTGGGCGTGACATTGGCTAAATCAGGAATCCACCAGCGATGAGGCATTCCTGGTTCCCGCCCGGAAGGCCCAATCCAAGCGGAAAACATGTTGAGCCGAATCTTGTAGCGACCGGCCACTGGCGCAGCGAATTTGTCAAACCACATTAAGTAGTTATTCGCCTGACTCGCGACCTCGACGAAACCTTCAATCTCTCGCGTCGCTGGATCGGAATCCCCGACGCTCATCGGACCCTTACTTCCGAAAAGCTGGTATTGAGATTTGAAACCATTCACCGGGATAACGCAGCGTTCTTGCTCGTTGGTGTGCTTCCAGGTCGCCCGGGTGAATGATTTTTGTTCGCGAGCATAGTAGCGCGTTACGTTGCTTGGTGGCGCTTCCAGGCGTTTGGCGATTACCTCGCGAAGGGCGAACTCAGCCGCTTTAAGATACGCCTCGAGTTGAACATGGGATATATCGAGAGCCTTTCCACTCTTCGGGTAGTGATGGGCGATCGCATCCTCGGGCAACCTACCTTTCAATGGCAACCATGGCGCATGGAGCAGATCGCGGAGAGCATTCTCGTATTCGTCGCGGTTGAGACGGCGGCGCGGGGCCCGACCGCTGCGGGATGTTTGAGTCTCCTCAAACTCGATGATCGTGTTGGCAATGGACTGAGTGACGTTTTTAAGGTGGGCCTGGTTCGGTCGTTCTCGTTTTTTGGGAGGCATCTCGCCCTTGCTGACCCGATCAAATACCTTGATCCAGGTCTTCAGGGTTTCTTGATGCTCCAGATCCAAGGTCAGAGCGGCTAAATCCAATCCGCCCTTCATCGACTCGCTGTCATGACAGTCGATACAGTATTGATCGAAAAAGGGACTGGACTGCCGTTTCAAGCCATCATTTTGAGCCGCGTCGAGTGATACCATCACCACCAACATCGCGAACAAGGGGCCAACACTAACAACCAGAGACGGGATAATACGGAGGCATAGCTTGTGGGTGGCCACAGTATCAATAGCGGTCTTCGCGGATTGGGTTCCCATTGAAGCTTCGAGCTTATTTGTTTTCCGGCTCCAGACAAGAAACATCATAAGCATTCGCCGAAGCCATGCGCTCCATGACGATACCCCTAGGTGCCACTGGCGCTTAGTTAAGGAAGACACTTTTGTGCAGCGTTGCTAGGATCGTCAAGGGAAGCGCTGACGCTAATGGAGTTTGACATGCCTCACCTCTGGGGCGGCCTGCCCTTGGATTCTGGCAGCTTGGCCCCTTCCCAATCCTTGGCTCCTGAACTGTTGCTGCGAGCGGACATTGACGGTTCACCGATCGAACTCCCAATGGGGTAGATTGTCCTGGTTCCATAGTTTCCGGATGGCTTCGTGGCGAAGATCAAAAAAATCTTTGAGGAGTCGTGAACGCACATGTCCGTCAGCAAAGGCCATGCCTTGTTTCCCTTGATGTCGTTGGGCTATTCCGGTGAGCGCTTTCCTCGATGATTCTGAAACATCATCGTCGATCTGGAGCGTTTGAAAGAAGCTGGCCTCTGGGGCTGATCGACGGAAGAGACCAAAGGCGAGCCTGCCGCTCAATGCCCCCGCGCTGGCATCTGGAATTGGGATAGAGTTATCACCACTCAGGTAGCCCAGAGAAGCGTCTCCAATGGAGATCATCTCCGATGGAGCACGGACTTGTGCCTCACGCACGGGACGATAGAGGCCGCGATTCGGATGGTTCTTGGCGTCCTCCCAATCGCCGCGAAGGCCTAGGTTTCGGCCGTCTGAGACCTGCGAAAAGGTAGGGCCAACGCCCGATCCATTGTAGCTATAGGCTCCCATCGAGGCCTCGAATTGCAGCGTTGATGGTATGACGGTCCCTTCTCGATCTCGGAGATCAGGGGTGTATGCTTGGTGCCTGGCGTAGATGCCGCCAAGTCGGGTGTAACTTGGACAAGCGAAAACGGAGCGCCGCGCAGTGCTTCGTGATGAAGGCCATTGGCTGCCCGAATTGGATTCCAGAAAATCAAACCAGAATTTTTGGTTGGTCGCATTCCGGCTGTCTCGAAGGAGTGGGTAGTGGCCATTGTCCGTGACGAAGAGACTGACTGCCAACATCTGTTGGCGAAGGTTGTTGGTGCAAACCGTTCGTTGAGCTGCGACGCGAGCTTGGGAAAGCACGGGGAGAAGGAGCGAAGCCAGAATGGTAATGATGGCGATCACCACCAGTAATTCGATGAGGGTGAATCCTCGAAGTCGAATTGCTGGGATTCGGCAAGGCGATTGAGTTCGGTTTGGTTGACCCGACATATCAGCTCCAGTGTCTATCCTATGTTCCGCGGGGAGGTGATGCAAGAAATGCTGTCTGATTGTTGTGCTCGTTTCACTCGGCCCTTGAAACCAATGAACGAAACACTTCGTCGTAACTTGTTGCCCCCCGATGTCATTCGGCAACGATGGAGGTCCTTGTATCCCACCGAACTATCATTCGAGGATTTGAGTCTCCGTCTGAACCCGAAAGAAATCAGGCGCCCCTGGCACAAAAGACGGGCGAAGAGAAGGCTTGATCATTCGGAGTAAGTACGAGTGAATTATGTTAAACAGTGTTTCCTCCATTATGATTAGCCGTAGGCAATCCATCCAAACGATCGCAGCCGGAATTGGAGCCATCGTTGGTTCCTCAATTCTCCCCGGAGTCAGCAACGCCGCAGGGGCTTCCTCGGGCGGTCCGAAGCGGGTGATCTTTTTTCTGCAAAACCAGGGGTTCGACCCTGCGACCTGTATCCCGGCAACGATGACGTCGAGCGGCTCTCTCGCCAAAGCCAAGCTGCCCGAGCCCATCAAGGCCTTGGAACCATTTAAAGAACGCTTGCACATTATCAACGGGCTGCACGGGCGACATACAAGTCCTAGTCACAGCGCTTTTTTCGGAGCGCTCGGAGGCTACCGCGGTAGCGACGGCGTCCCTCCCAGCGCGGCGACGATTGACTATGAGTTGAGTCACGTGCTTCCTAAGACGCTCCTGCCGCATCTTTGTATTGGGATGGATTCCATGGAAAACATGACCGCAAAACCAACGGTGGCGAATCTGTCCGCCAGTGGGGCTGGTCAACCTATTTTCATGCACTCGAATCCGAATCATCTCTACGAAATGCTATATGGAGGCATTTCCAAAGGTGACATTCGGCAGCAACACGAAGCCCGCTCGAAGCTCTTCGACCGCATCGAACAGCTGGCTTCTGCAAAAGGAGCCGCGCTGCCTTCCGCAACAAAACAGCGCTATGGTCAATTCGTTCAGGGCTTCCAGGATATCAACGGTCTTCGCGAACGTCTGAGTGGGGTCTCAGATCATCTCCAAAAATTTGCTCCCGAGGTAGATGATCGCTACACGAATCCAGAGTTTGAAACGGACTGGCACGATGTGCTCCTTGATCTCGGTGTCTCTGCCCTGAAATCTGGCATTACGAGCGTGCTGACGGTCGGCTCAGGCCGTGGTGAAATCTTTGGCGCCTGGAAGGGGCTCGGCGTTGAACAACAAGGGCACAATCTCGGTCACATGAAGCAGCCTGATAATCCGATCTGGGTGAAGATCCGCCAATACAATAGTCGGATGCTCGTGAAATTGATGGAAGAGTTGGAGAGCGTGCCGGAAGGGAGCGGCACGATGATGGACAACACTCTTATTGTTTATACGAGCAACAACGCCGATAGCCAACATACCAATGGCAAAACGTGGCCCGTCATGTTGCTCGGCAATTGCAATGGGGCCTTCAAGACCGGTTGTTTCACGCAACTCGATGGTACTCGTCCAATCAATGCGCTTTACACGAGCATCCTACAGGCTTCAGGAGTGAATTGCGATCGATTCAATATGGGTGAGAAACTCGCGAAGAAATTCGATTCCGGCAATGGTCCTCTCAGAGAAGTCTTGGTGTGAATCGATTCTTCTTCATCTCGGCAGCTATCGGTATCAGTTTGTTGAGCCAGACGGTGCTGGCTGGCGAGACGTATATTCCCGGGGAAACTATCCGTCAAAGCTTCGATGAATTTGCGAAGGGGTTTCTAGAAAATCATTGCTTCGATTGCCACGATAACGAATCGACCAAGGGCAGTCTCTCACTTGAAGATCTTGGGCCGGTAGACGAGACAAACGCCGCGATCTGGAAGTCTGTCTGGGCTCAATTGGCCCTGCAGGAAATGCCCCCCAAGAAGAAATCGCAACCAGACATCGTTGAGCGCTTGCGAATGTCCGATTGGATCGTCGGTGAACTACAACGCGCTATGAGTGACAAGGGCGGGTTTCATGCCCACCGTGATCCGCAGAAAGCGAATTTCTTGAATCACGATCTGCTCTTTGGGGCCCTTCCTCCGGGTATTCGGCTCATCCCCACCTCATCCCCAGCGCGGCTCTGGAGGCTGACGCCTCAAGAACACATCACTCGTCTCAATGAGCTCATCAACACAGAAGCACCCTACAACCCTGAAAAGCCCGGGCTACGAACCCATGGTGATGCCGTCCCGACGAACCACGGCGGCGAGCTCAAGCTCTACTTTGGGACGGATCGCATCATCCGCTGGGAAGGGGGCACCGTCGCTTATGCGACCGCTGTTAAGAGTGTGCCGGCTGTGCTTTCTACCGCCCGTAAACACGGCCTCGAAAACTACCCTGCTTTCTATTCCGTCAACAGCGCGGAAGCCACCCAAATTCTTGGTAAGGCAGAAGATCTGATCAAATACATGGCCTACGGTCCTCTCAGTTTAGCCAAGCCAGAACAGATCACGGACGATCCGAAATCTTACGATCGGGTCAAGCCAAAAGGGGATATTCGCGGACTCCCAACGGCCATTGTCTACAACACCAAAACCGTTCGCCCCATGACCCCTATTCAACGACTCATGGCGGTTCCTGAAGTCTCTGACGATCTACTTCAAGCCTCTGTGGCGCATCTGTTCGAAGCACTGACTTTCCGTCCTCCAAGCCTGCAAGAAGCAGATGATTACCTCCGAATGGTCAAAGATTCCATCGCCAAGATCGGCAAGGAAGATGGCGCGATCATGGGCCTCTCCGCCATTTTTCTCGACCGCGATGCGCTGTTTCGCCCTGAGTTGGTGGAATCAGGAGAAGCCGATGAACACGGTCGCTTAATGCTCCAAGATTGGGAACTTGGCCTCGCCGTCAACCATGCTCTCAGATACATCAAGCCTGATGCCGCGCTACGGCAAGCCATTCTTGATGGGCGCATGCGAACTCGGAAAGATGTGCGCCGTGAAGTCACCAGAATGCTGAACGACGAAAGTATCCGCAAACCACGCATTCTGCGCTTTTTCCGGGACTACTTCGATCACGATCTAGCTGGTTATATTTGCAAAGATACCAACGCGCTCGCTGAAACCGGTGCCTCTGCCCGGGGAGCAGCGCACTATCGCGCCATGTTTGATTCTGTCGCGAGTACTGACCGACTCATCGAATTGGTTCTGGAAAAAGACACCAACGTTCTCAGAGAACTGCTCACGACACAGCAGGTCGTGGCCACGAAGACTGACAATGTGTACTTCGGGCGAAGACACACTTCTGAAGAGGAAAAAGTAGCTCGCATTGCGAAACGAGAAGCAGACAAGGCGCTTGCCGAAAAGGAAACAGCGGATCTCGAGGCACTGGAAGCGGAGCTTGCCGAACTAACAGCCGTTCTGAAACAAGACCCAGAGGATAGCAAGACCGAGCGAAGTTTAGATCGAAAAAAGAAACAATTCAGCGCCGCTGAGAAACGGATCAAACGGGCGAAAACAAGGCGGCAGCGGGAGGGCAATACAAAGGTCGCTGTTGCCGATCTACAGGGATCCAAAATCTTTGCTCGCGTAAGTCGCCGCTCCTTTGGCAACGGATCCATGAAACCGGACCGCGTCTTGGCACTGGCTCCAGAAGGCCAGCGCATGGGCATTCTCACTCATCCCGCCTGGCTTGTCTCTCATTCCGACGCGATGGACAACCATGCGATTCACCGTGGGCGTTGGATTCGTGAACGATTGCTCGGTGGTGGCATTCCCGATGTTCCGATCACGGTCGACGCGATGCTCCCCGACGAATCCGAAACACCCCTTAGAGAACGAATGCGGGTAACACGGGAAGAATACTGCTGGACCTGCCATGAAAAAATGGATCCCCTGGGGCTTCCTTTTGAAATGTTCAACCATGCCGGACTTTTTCGCACTACGGAATGGGGCAAACCAGTGGATACGACAGGTGCGATCACTGACTCTGGAGATCCCGCGCTCGATGGACCAGTGGAGAACGCATTGGATTTGATCGGTCGCCTTGCCAATAGTGTGCGTGTTGAGCAGGTCTTCGTTCGTCATGCATTCCGGTTTTGGATGGGCCGCAATGAAACCCTGAATGATGCCCCGGTCCTTCAAGCCGCCCACCAGGCCTATCGCGAAGGCGGCGGAAGCATGAAAGCATTAATCACGTCTCTTCTGAGCTCAGATGCATTTCTATACCGGAGGACCGAAGACTAGGGCTTTCATTCCCTGAACCATTCAAGTGGCGTCCGTGAGAATCATGGCGACAGGCCTGCTGGAAAGACGAGATACGAATTCTTGTTAGAGAATTGAGGAATCGAGTTGCTCGATAGCGCAGGCCCCGAATCGAAACATCTGGGGGAACTCTTAGATCACGGATCTCCAGTGTTGAGTGAATACGGCCTCCTCGCACGAGCGCTCGAGACGAGTCGTTCGGGTTACGGACTCTTGCTTTCTTGTCGTCATCAGATGGATCGGCCAATCATCTCTGATTTGAAATGCAATGAATCGTTCCTCTGGTCGTTGCGGATGTGCGAGTGCGATGGCTCCAACCAGAACCCCTGTGATGAAAGATTGAATTGACGCGATCTTGTGCGAACTAGGAGAAACGGGTGTTCACTGTTCGAACGCCACACACATTCAACACGTCGTCTCGTGGGAGTAACTTCATTCCTCTTTCACCCAGAAAAACTGTTGTGACTTCAATGGCGATACCACCACTAGGTTGAGTCCATCCACCGTTGCCATGGGTACGATTGGGACAGTTGTGGAGAAATCGCGGACGGTAGCCGCTCCAAGCAATGTTGTTCCCTTCGGCCACGTGATTCGGAGTCGACCGTCCTCGGTACGTTGAAACTTGATAATCGAAACGCTGGATAGGGAGCTAGTCGATGTTGACCGAGGAATGTTCCAAGCAGTTAATCCGAATAGCTTGGTGGGGGGTGTTGGCGGAACGCCGGCTTGACCGAGCCTTACCTCAAAGATGTTGCTAATTAGCAGGTCGTCGCCAGCAGCATTCTGAACGGCTATCTTTATCTGAACAGTCGAGCCTCCCTGACGCTGAGGGACTACTCGCGCTCCTCCGGAAAAGAGCCCTCTAGTAAGAAACTCGGTTCGTTCACCAATCGCGGTACCGTCTGCCAATTGGAGTTCAGCGAAGTAGCCATTTCCTAGAAGCTCCCCGTTAAAGGCTGCCTCGGCGTCGCCGTTTGATGTGAATGGTGCATCAACACCGACATTTGAGAAATTTACGGTTCCCTGGCCCTGCATTGTTAGGGAGACAAGCGATAGCAGGGTTCCACATAAGAACGATGCCAGATTAGAACCTTCGAATGATCGTTTCATAATCGCTTGAGAAACAGACTGAGGTGGCCTCCTTGATTCAACCACTGTCCAGGGTAAGTTATGCTATGGCAGTCTCTTTGATCTTGGTTTCTAGGCTATCCCTTTTTCGAGGTCAAGTGACGTGAACAACAGAATTCGGGTTCATCATTCTCAGAGCTCATCCCTGCTGGTAACGATGCTGGGATGGACCAGAGTGGTTTCTCGGATTTAGAGGCACGATAGTGTGGGTTTCTTTCACCGATGATCTTCCCATAATGGCCTTCAAGCACTAGAATGATGAGACGAGAACGAAATGTCGGGAACAAGCTGTCCTCTGATTAAAGCGAATCAATTCTGCAATGAAAGGCCACAAATCCTTCCAGGTCACTGATTTCTCCCTGAGGGATCTACCATGGGCCGTTACTGCCTATCTCGTCCTTTCCGTTTTTTCCATCGGGCTTGGTCTTTTTTTCGAGTTGCTGCCGAACTTATGGAGCGGGTTGTTCTTGGGTGTTGGGGGTGCTTTGCTTGTTGCCTTTTTCTTTCTTCGCTCGCTCAAGAAAGAGGTTGATGTCGCTGCACTTCCGAGTCCATCAATCAAGGTCCGGGCTAAGTGTGATGATCCCTACGGATCATTTGTCGATGCGGTGAAAGCCTACCGAGAGGAGACGGGGCTGGGACTTCCGGAAGCGACGGCTGTTTTGCGCAACTACCAGAACAGCCAGCAGCAAGGTGAATCGACCGAATCGTGACATCATCTGAGCGCTTGGAATAATGGAAGGGCTCACGTTCCGTTCGATGGAATCTGATGCTGTGCCTACCAAATTCCGGGCCCGTCAGGGTGATCAGTACTGAGAAAATTGGACAGCCGGTTCTTTAATTGCATCAAAGTAGGATAGGCCTTCAAATAGCCCTAAACGCACGGTGCAGAGGAGGGAACATCGGTTCCGATAACATATCCCGAGGGACGGGATTAAACCTAATACAGGTTGTGCGAAAGAAGTGAATCTCGTGTCCACTTTTCTCAATCGATTCAGGCCTTATTTATGAGTCAACACGCTCCTATCGAATTCTGAAGAACTGAATCGATTGAGACGTCGAGATCTGTTGTGATAGATCTTGATTGGGGGTTTGGCTCCATGGGCCTTGCAGTTGTATAGCCGCTTCCAGGATGCCGTCACCATTCCATGTCAAGATGATACCTTCGGCGGTATTCTTGATACTTATTGGCGACGGGTTGTCCACTTTTACGATCGCAAGAGCGTTAGGAAGTTCCTCTGAACTGATTGTCAGAAGAAGCTCATTATTGTTGTTAATCGATCGAAACGGAGTTGTAGGAGAGTTGTCTGCATAGATATGGAATCCTGATGTCTTCGCCCCAGTTTCATCCCCGAGATTCAAGATTTCTCCAGCTTCAAGAATAGGGGAGTAACCCATTTCTTTGATACTGTATACTCCGTGCCCCACTTCACCTTCACTCGACTTCTGTCCTAAGTGCATGATTTTGGTGCGGCGTTCATTGGAGACTAGTGAGTGGTCTGAGAGTCCTCTGACGTTTTTGAAGGTTATCGTGGATCCTTCAGGTGCTCCAGGGAATGGCATGCCTTCATAGGCGACGATTCTTGCCCCAGTCTCGTCATCAACGAGGATAACCGTTTGGCACGTTGGGCGAGGTCTCACGGGCGCCTCCCCACAGGCACTATAGGTGACCAACCCACTAGCGGAGACTACCGAATGCAAGGAGATCGCCCTTGAAATTAGTTGATCGGGCACGAGTATTGTTTGTGAAATCGCCACTTCTTTTAGTTGCCCGTCTTTCCAATGCCAGATTGCACTGTCGTTCCTTGATTTCGTTTCGCCCCTGGTCTGCGCGCCAAATACAAGTGTGCCATTATCTTGAAGAACGGGCTGGCTAAACAATCGCCAATGGCTGTTAGAATCTTCGATTTTGTTGTCCTCGCGAGCAACTGTCGTCAAGGTAGCGTCTTTCCAAAAGTAAAGACTGTCCACGGCACCTTTTTCAATGAACGCTACCGCTCCGTCCGTTCCAATAGTCAAGGCGGGGAAGTGCCCTTTTTCGTGCTCTGCAGAGACTGGAGAAATGATCCGAGTCGTGTCGGTGTTGGTGAACCAAACGCCCCAAACTTCTGTGTTCGTTCCCTGGACCGCAGAGCTCCACGCTAGTTCTCCGGTGTCGCTGAGCGAAATCCGAGCTGATGTGCTAAGATTGAATTCGGTCTTAAACTCGAGTTTTCCGTTGATCATTTCAAATCCGATTGCTGGGTCTCCATCTTTTGCGACCATCCGAATGCTTCCTGATTTCCAGACAAACAGTGCCGTTCTTTTAGAGCCGTTAGTGGGTCTGATACTGGCAAAGAAGGCAATCTCGCCGCGGTTGTTGAAAGAGATCGGTTCGAGTAGTTCGAAGAATTTAAGCTCTGCATCCTCTCCCGGAATCGCTTCTCCTTCACGCATGACCATTTCGATCGATCCGGGTTTGCCAGTCCAGAGTCCTTTACCGGACTGGAACCAGTTTCCATTGGTGTTCTTCCTTGAAATATTTCCAGTAAATACGACGGTTCCTTGCTGGTTAATTCCTTTGGCGAGGTCCCAATTTTGAAGAATCTCATCCTCTTGGAGCCCGGCGATCCGTGATTGTTCGAAGGCAACTATGGAGATCTGAGGAGACTGGGCGAGAAGATGAGACGCAAGGAACGTAGTGATTGCTGCCAGGCATAAGCGACGGGTGATTTGAAGGGCGGCAAGGCATTGGATCGAAAGATGTTTGTCGGGGTTTGAAGTGTCCATGGGTATGCCAATATTCTTTTAAGGCCTTAGAGGGCATTTCACTGATGTCGAAAGTTGATATTCTATCTCTTTGAAAACGATCATAAACCTGGTTCCTTAGTTGAAAAAATCAGAATTACTCAGCGTTCGTCTTTTTCTTACAATGAGCCTAAATCGACTATGCCTGCTTGCTTCCGTCACGAAATCGGGGCAGGGGGGGGAGACTAAACCTAAGTGATCTTGTGCGAAATAAGAGAATCCCGTTTCCACTTTCCCCAGGGCATATCACTTTGTTTTAGCAGGCTTGAGAGAAAAGAGGTGACCGCTTTGCTTGTCTTTCTGACCGGGCTGGGCTTGTTACGCTACGATTTCGAGAATTCTGTAGGCGGTAATACTCTCTGCTCAGTCCCTAACTGGGGCAGTGATTGCCTCGATCGAAGAAACAGGCGGTATCTCGATTCTGAAGAGCTTTCCATGAAGCGAGGGGAAACGAAGAATTTTGTTCGCAATGGGATGCGTGCGTTTTCTGCTGATTAGGATGACAGTATCGT
>OJGU01000759.1_pt1 | contig 15748 bp, 11 predicted proteins | sample 1594741 | NCBI WGS metagenome assembly OJGU01 (sample SAMN05416841, study PRJEB24817) | seawater metagenome | isolation source: Sea water | place: Canada:Atlantic | collected 2013-07
TGTAGAGAGGTCTCGTGGGCTCGGAGATGTGTATAAGAGACAGGTTGCTGATGCTTCGCAGCTGCACCCACGGCACGCCGAACGCCTCGCACACCCGGGCGACCGCGGCGCCCTCCATCGTCTCGACCGCGGGCTGCGCTCGGTCGGCATACGCCTGTGCGAGCGCATCGGTTCCGCTGATCGTGGAGACTGTCGTGCCTCGCACGTGGACGACGTCGTCCAGCAACGCGCCAACCCGTTGCATCCACGCATCGTCAGCGTCCCAATCCGCGCGGTCGGCCAACTTCAGCGCGACGAGGTCTTCGAACCCATCCTCGGTCACCAGGCCTTCGTCCGCGAAGCTCTCCTGGGTCACCAGGCAAACATCGCCGACCTTCAGCCCAGCTCCTGGAAAGACCCCCGCGACGCCGAAGTTCACGACGACATCGGGCGTCTGTGCCGAGAGCCGGCGGGTGAGCGCAAGTGTGGCCTCGACCTTTCCGACGCCCAGCTGGACGCTTTGCGGAAGCTCGAGGCCCTCTGCCTCTTTGGGGTGGGCATAGGCCCACAGAACGTTCATGCGAGCATCGCGAGCGGCTGCTCGAGGTAGCCCCGTAGCGTGACCAAGAACTGCGCTCCAACAGCGCCGTCCATGACCCGGTGGTCGCAGGCGAGGTTGACCCGCATGCGCTTGCCGGGCTCGAGTTTGCCGTCCACCACGACCGCTTCGTCGCGAATGGCTCCGACGGCCAAGATGGCGCCCTCGCCCGGGTTGATGACGGCGAGGAACTGCTCGATGCCGAACATGCCCAGGTTAGACACGGTGAACGTGCTTCCGGTCATCTCGGCCGGCGAGAGTTTCTTGTCCCGCGCCTTGGTGCCGATAGCCCGCGTGGCCTTGGCAACCTCGGAGAGCGTGCGCTGCTCGGTGTGTCGCACCGGCGGCACGATGAGCCCGTCTTCGACCGCGACCGCCATGCCGACGTGAATGTCGCCGCGGCGGATGATGGTCTTGCCGTCCCAGTAGGCGTTGATCTCGGGGTGCTTCACCAGCGCCTTGGCCACGGCCAGGATGACCATGTCGTTGTACGAGATCTTGACGTCGGGCAGCGCGGCCTTGAGCTGCGTCCGCATCGCCACCGCGCCGCCCATGTCGGCATCGATGGTGAGATAGAAGTGCGGGATCTCGGCGTTGCTCTGGCCCATCCGCTTCGCGATGGTCTTGCGCATCTGCGAGAGCGACATCGTGGTGTCCGGTCGGGACACGAACGTACGCGCGCCGTCCGAGACCGTGGTGCCGGCTGCCGCTGCGCCGCCGCCAGCGATGGCCGCTTCGACGTCCGCTTTGACGACCCGCCCGTGCGGACCGCTTCCGGTGATCGCCGACAACGCGATGCCGGCCTCATGCGCCATGCGTCGGGCCAGCGGCGAGGCAGCCACCCGGCCATCCGCTGCGGTCGAGGCAGGCGCGGCAGCGGGGGCCGCTGCGGGTGCCGCTGGAGCAGGCGCGGCCGCAGGTGCCGGAGCCGACTCAGCCGCAGGTGCAGCGGGGGCAGCCGGAGCCGCACTGCCCGCCTTCGCGAGCGCCGCATCCACGTCCTCGCCCGGCTTGCCGAGCACCGCGATCGGCGTGCCGATCGCGTGGGTATCCCCCTCAGCCGCGATGATCTTCAACACCGTCCCGGCGTCGAAAGACTCGTACTCCATCGTGGCCTTGTCGGTCTCGACGTCCGCGATGATCTGGCCGCGTTTGACCTTGTCACCTTCGGCGATGTGCCACTTGGCGATGACGCCCTCCTCCATGGTGTCGGAGAGGCGGGGAAGCTCGACGATCGTTGCCATAACGCTTGTCCTGGTGCTGCCGGTTCAGGGGGTCTAAAGAGAGTGGTACGCGACCTTCGCGATGGCCTCGTAGATCTGCTTCGGCGAGGGGATCGCCAGCTGCTCGAGGTTCTCGGCGTAGGAGAAGTTGATGTCTTCGTAACAGACGCGCTCGACCGGCGCGTCGAGGTCGTAGAAGCACTCGCGAGCGATGAGGTCGGCGACCTCGGCTCCGGTGCCGCCATACGGCCACCCGTGATAGGAGACCACCACGCGGTTGGTCTTGCGGACGCTGTTCAAGATGGCGTCCTTGTCCAGCGGACGCAGCGTGCGAAGGTCGATGACCTCGGCGTCGATGCCGTTTTCTTCGGCCATCTTCGCGGCTTCAAGCGCCGTGGGCACCCCTTGCCCCCACGTGATCACCGTGACCTGATCGCCGGGGCGCTTGATGTCGGCCTCTCCGATCGGGATCAGATACTCGCCCTCGGGGACCTCCCCTTTGACGCCGTACATCACCTCGGACTCGAAGAAGATGACCGGGTTCTCGTCGCGCACGGCCGACTTGAGCAAGCCTTTCGCGTCGTACGGGGTGGCCACCGAGACCACCTTCACGCCCGGGAACCCGCAGTAGAAGCTCTCGAACGCCTGGCTGTGGGTCGAGCTGAGCATGTGCGCGGCCGCGTTGGGACCGCGGAACACCATCGGCACCGTGAACTGACCGCCGGTGAGGTGGCGCATCTTGGCCGCGTTGTTGAGGATCTGGTCGAAGGCGACCGCGGAGAAGTTGAAGGTCATGAACTCGATGATCGGACGCAAGCCCGCCATCGCAGCACCGACACCAACCCCCGCGAATCCGGCCTCGGCGATCGGGGTGTCGACCACCCGCTGCTCGCCATACTTCGCCAGCAGCCCCTGGGTGCACTTGTAGGCCCCCTCGTAGTAGCCGACCTCTTCGCCCATGACGAAGACGCGGTCGTCCCGGGCCATCTCCTCGTCCATGGCCTCTCGGAGCGCTTCTCGAATCTGTAGTGTGGGCATGGCTTAGTCGTCCTCGACGAGGTGGTTGCGGAAACGGTGCTCGGGGTCGGGCTGCGGAGACGCTTCGGCGAAGTCGACGGCGGCCTGCATCTCTTCGACGATGGCGTCATCGATGGCCTCGATCGCGTCGTCGCCAAACCCATGGTCTTCGCGAAGGCTCTGCTCGGTCCGGTACAGCGGGTCTTTTTTGCGCTGCACCTCGACCTCGTCCTTCGTGCGGTACTTGGCCGGGTCGCTCATGCTGTGACCGCGGAAGCGATACGTCAGCAGCTCGATCAACGCGGGCTGATTGTCGGTCCGCGCGCGCTCGACAGCCTCGGAGAGTCGGCGGCGCGTCTCGAACACGTCGGTGACCTCCCAGCGGTCAGACGTCATCCGATACGCGGGAGCCCGAACGGTGAGGTCATCCACCAGCGTCTGGCGCTTGAGCGGGGTGCCCATCGCGTACTGGTTGTTCTCGACCACAAACACGATCGGGAGCTTCCACAACCCGGCTAGGTGCATCCCCTCGTGGGTGGCACCAATGTGCATCGCGCCCTCGCCGAGGAAACACAGCGTGACCGCACCGTCGCCGGTGTACTTGGACGCGAACGCGTGGCCGGCCGCAACGGGGAGGTGGCCGCCGACGATCGCGTAGCCGCCCCACATGCCCTTGTCGCGATCAAAGAAGTGCATCGATCCACCGACGCCGCCGACCAAGCCGTCCTTCTTTCCGAACAGCTCGGCCATGCAGCGCTGCGGCTCACAACCGAGCGCGACCGCAAAGCCGTGATCGCGGTAGGTGGTGACGACGCGGTCGCCGTCTTTCATCAGATCCGCGGTGGCAACGGCGATGGCTTCCTGCCCGATATACAGGTGGAGGAAGCCACTGATCTTGCCCTGGGTGTACGCGCGCGAGGCGAGCTCCTCGAATCGACGGATTCGGAGCATCTCCTTGAAGACGCGCACCACCTCGTCCTTGTCGGGCGCCTGGGTGGGAGAGGTCGTGGGGGTCACGTGGGCGGGAAAATACCACCGCCGAGGCCCTGTGCGACCCCGCCCCTGTCGATCCTTGATATACGTGCTCGCATGTCGCTGGAGTCTCACGACACCGATGCACGTCCCGCCACCGAGACGTCCGAGGCTGGGGTTGGGCATGGATCCACGGTGCTCGCGCCGTCCGTCATCGCCGAGCGCATCGTCCGGGGCGACCTCCAGGCGCTCGACAGCGAGACCCTCCTCGCCTACCTGGGCTCAGAGGTGGACGTATGGTCACTGATGGCGGCCGCCGACACGGTCCGCAGGGCCCGATTCGGCAACTCCGTACACCTGTGCTCGATCGTCAACGCCAAGGAGGGGGGCTGCCCCGAGGACTGTGGATTCTGCGCCCAATCCCGGCACTTCAGCACGCACGTTCAGGCCAAGAAGTTCACGCCGGTCGACGAGATCGTCGAGCACAGCGAGCGCGCGGCGGGCCGCAACGCCAGCGCCCTCGGCCTGGTCACCGCGACCCGCGGCCTCGAACATGACACCAAGGCGCTCGATCACGTCGTCGCCGGGATCAAGGCCGTCCGCGACGCGGGTCATACCGAAGCCCACGCCTCGGTCGGCTTCCTCACCCCTGACGCGATGGACCGCATGGTCGAGGCGGGGCTCACCGAGCTCAACCACAACCTCGAAACCGGCCGCAGCTACTTCTCCAAGGTCGTCAGCACCCACACGTACGACGAGCGGATGGACACCATTCGTATGGCCAAGTCCAAGGGTCTGCGGACCTGCGTCGGCGGCATCTTCGGCATGGGCGAGGCGCCCTCCGACCGGGTCGAGTTGGCGCAGTCGCTGCGAGAACTCGATGTCGACGAGGTGCCGATGAACTTCCTGGTCAGCATCGAGGGCACCAAGCTCCCCCCCACCGATCCGCTCGAGCCCATGGAGATGCTGCGGATCATCGCCGCGTACCGGCTGTTCTTGCCCCGGCAGAACATCTTCATCGCCGCGGGCCGCACCCACTTGGGACAGCTGCTCCCGATGATGTTCAGCGCCGGCGCGTCGGGGATGATGGTCGGAGACTTCCTCACGACCGCCAACCGAACGGTCGACGACGACCTCGAGATGCTCCACGAACTCGGGCTCATCCCGCACCGCTGCGGCGACACGCGCCCCGAGCTGAAGCGCAAGGCTGCCCGGCTTCCAGTCCTCAGCTGAGGCTGACCCCGGCGGCCCCGTCACTCGGGCATCATCAGCAGCGAGACATGCACGTGCGCTCCGGCGTTGGCGAGGATGCTCTCGCTACCGTCGCAGTCCGCGTCGTTGTCCGCGATGCAGTACGTCAGCTCCCACGGCATCACGAAGGGGCGGCCGACGAATCCGTCAGGGGTCGGGGGTCCGAATGCGTACAACTCATGCGAGAAGCCGATCGGAGCACCGCCGTCGTCGGTGATGATCGCGCTGGGACCGAGCCCGATGCACGAGTCCTGGCCGCAGTCGCCACCGAACGGGGAAGCGCCGGCGCTGAAGCTGAAGCCGTAGAAACAAGCCCCGCCCCCGCACCCACCGGTGACCGCGAAGGCGGGGTCGCCCTCCCCACCGAACACGAGTGGCTCGCCAGCGGAGAAGGATCCGAGCAGCGGCTCGAGGAGGGCATCCACATCACCTCGCCGCGTCATGGTGACCTCGAAGCTGTCCTTCGGTGGCGTGTCTTGGGTGATGCAGAACGGCACATGCACCACAGCGCCCGCTTGACGCACCTCGGTAATCCACACCCAGGTGCCCCACTCCTCGGGCGTCGGTGTGCCTTCGATCTCGCAGGTCTCTTCGTGGACCGTCACAGCCTCCGGGCGGGTGCCGGCGCCGTTGCTCGAGGGCGTCGCGCAGGTGAGCGCTGAGCCGTCGCCCCCGACCAGGACATCGGTGACACTGTCTCCGGGTCCCAAACACGGACGCGCCAACACGGACAGGTCGACCGTGAGCGCCGCACCAACCTCGAGCATGCATGTGGCCTCCCCGGTGCCGTCCGGGCCATCGAGTGACACCGTGATCTCGAAGCTTCCTTCTTGCGTCGGGATGCCGGACAGCTCCCCGCCAAACGGGGAGAACGCCATCCCCTCGGGCAATCCTTCGACGCTCCACGTCCCCGACGCATCCGGCGGGTCGACGTCAAAGCCGTGCTCGTACTCCGCGCCCAGCGCTCCTGCGGGCATGTCGCCACAACCGATCTCGACGGTGGGTGCCGCGGTGGTGCCGCCGCCGCTGCCCTCGGCGAGTGTGTCGAAGCCGGTCGAGCTCTCGGCCGCGCCTGTCGATCCCGGGGCCATTCCCGCGGAGGCCGTCCCCGGAGTCCCCACCCCCGAATCTGCACTCGGGCAGCCGGTCAGCACCCAAAGGCCTCCAGCGACCGCCCCAAGCCGCTTCCCCACGATCCTCCAACCCATCGCCCCAGAGCATACCTTGGCGGAATCGAGGGCTTGTAGCCGTGTCGCGCGGCGCCGTCCCTGATACCGTCGCCCCGATGCGTGACACGTCCGCGCTCCGTCGCCGCCTGAGCCTCCTCGCGTGCATTCCCGTGCTTTTCGGGGGGTGTGGTGAACCGGCGCCCAAGCCCACCGCCACCGCGGCGAAGGGCAAGACCAAGCCCGTGCGCACGAATCCGCCCAGCGCGAAAGCGACCGAGACGGACGGAGCGACGAAGCCAGGCCCTGGACCGAGGGTCAACGCCGCTCCGCCACCGCCCCCGATGCCGACCGACCCGGACGAGCTGCGGATGATGCCGATCGACGGCGACCCTCCGTTCATCGACGGCTACAACCCCGAGGAAGACCCCTGCGTCTCGGGCAACTGGTGCGGCGCGATGGATGCCGCCCTGGCGATCGCACCGAAGGTCGGCGAGCCTCAACTGGAACTGGGCTGCCCGACGCGAGTCATCGGTGCACACACGCCCAGCCCAGTCACCTCGACCCCCGCCAAATACAAGGGCCTCTCCGACAAGAACTCGATGCAGGGCTCGCTCAACCAGCACGGCACCGAACTCAAACGCCAAGCGGGCGAGGAGAACGTGTGCTGCTACCACTGGTTTGAGTACTGCTCCGGCCGCCCTCTGGTCGAAGGGACCGAAGTCTTGGCGGCACCCGCGGTTCGCCGGACGGACTGGGCCGACCTGGCCTGCCCAGCCGCGGCTGGGGTCGCGGACGCGCTGTGCGACGCCTGGCTCGCGGACGCCGCGGCTGAGCACGCCTCCGTCGCCGCATTCAGCCGCGTCGTGATCGAGCTGATGGCGGTGGGCGCCCCCCCTGCCCTCCTCGACGACACGCTCCGCGCCGCGGCGGATGAGGTCCGGCACGCCCAGGCTTGTTACGGCATGGCCAGCCGCTTCACCGCCGCGATTCACGGACCCGGGCCGCTGCCCGCTGCCACCCCACGCTCGCCAACGCTGGTCCAGGTCGCCCTCGATGCGTTCCTCGAGGGTTGTGTTGGTGAGACCACGGCTGCGCTGGTCGCCGAGCGCGGTGCGGCCATCGCCGTCGATCCCCACGCCCAGGAGGTCCTGACGGGAATCGCCAAAGACGAGGCCGAGCACGCCGCGTTGGCATGGCGCACCGTGAAGTGGGCGCTCGAAGCCGGGGGCGCCGAGGTTGCAGGCGCGCTTCGGCGAGCCTTCGCCGACCTTCCCACCGCGAGCTTCGGACCCACGCCGGAGCATCCCCACTGGCACCACTACGGTCGGCTGTCCCAGGCCGAACTCACGGCAGCCGTCGCCGACGCCCGCCGCGAGATTGTGGCACCGATGCTGCGGACGGTCCTGGGGGGACGCGATCGTGTCCCGCCGCCGCGTGCCACCGCCTGAGCGTCCCGCACCAGCCGGGTAGAAAAGCAGGCCGACAACCACGGATCGGTCGGCCGGTGGCGTCTCGAGGTCAACATGCCTGGCTCGTCCAACACCGTCTCCATCGCCGCCGAGCGAAACTACCCGGCGCTCGTTGCGTTGGGTCGGCACCTCGCCGGCGCCGATGGAGCGGACCTCGTACAGGACACGCTGCTCGCCGCCATCGACAACACTCGCCCCGTCTCCAATCCGCTGGGTTGGCTGCGACAGGCGATCCGTAACCGCGCCATCTCGAAACACCGAAGCGCGCGGAGACGACAACAACGGGAACACTGGGCCAGTTCCACGCCGGAGCTGCCCCCGACCCCCGAAGAACAGGTGGCCCGCAGCCAGCTCCTCGACGCACTCCATGAGGAGTGGTCGGCTCTGCCTGCTCCCTATGAGGAGGCGCTGCGTTTGAGGTTCGAAGACGGGCTCACCGCCCGCGAGATCGGTCAACACCAGGGATGCCCGACCAACACCGCCAGCTGGCGGGTTCGGGAGGGACTCAAGCGGCTCCGCGAACGGCTCGACCGCCGATTCGAGGCCCGCAAGCACTGGCTCGGAGCCCTGGCCGCGGTCCCAGGCGTGACGAGCGGCATCCCTCCGGCCGCGCAAGCGCATCCGTGGACCATGAAGACACTCGCAGCCCTCATCACACTCAGTTCAGCCACAGCCGTCGGCATCACAGCGTATGCCGCGAACGACACGCAACCCGACACGGGCACAGCGACCGCCTCGGCCCCGTCGAACGGACCCGATTCGGGCGCGTCCCCAGACCCAGACGCGACCCCGTCCGTCGGGGTGGAGCGGCCCGGCGCAACCGCCGGAGTCGCGAAGCGATCCCCGCTCCACGATGACGCCGCCGACGCTCCGCAGTACGGAGCGCAGGTACAGACCCAGGGCACTGGTCGCGACAGCAGTGCGGACGAGATCCGCGAACTCACGTCGATGAGCCGTCTTCTCGCCCAGACCTGCGCCGCCGAACACCACGCCAACCCGGACACGAGCCTCGTCCTCGAAGCCGTGTTCGTCCGGGACGAGCAAGGCCGCAGCCAGCTGACCTCGGTCACCCATGACCCGGACGCCCGCGACTCACGGGCGACCGCTTGTCTCGCCGAGGCCCTCTTTCCCGATCCTGACACCGAATACGCGCCGGGCTTTGAAGGGTCGATGGAGTTCACGCTACGGCCACTGACCGAAGCGGAACTCTCTCCCACCCAGATCGTCGCCGGTATCCTGCGACGAGACCGATCCGCCCCACAGACGCAGGGGCTGGACTGGCGCGGCCACGCTGATGCCCCCACCGACGTGGTGGCATGCGTCGATCCCGACTGCCCGTACGCCCGAGCGTCCGCCTCGACCCTTGACCAGGTCCTCGACGTCTTCGCCGGCCGTGTCCGAGTCGCCCACCTGCAGTATCCGTTGGCCATGCACGACGGCGCGGAACGGAAGTCGCGCGCCCTCATCGTCGCCCGTAGCCACGGCGCGTACTGGCCGGCGTCGGACTACCTGCACATGCACGCGGGCCCGATGACGACCGAGGACTTCGTCACGATGGCCAACGAGCTGGAGCTCGACGCGAACGCATTCGTCTCGGAGATCGATAGCGACAAGGTCAAAGAGACCCTTGCCGATGAACAGCGCCGGTGCGAGAGGGCCGGGGGTCGAGGAAGTCCGACGTTCTTCGTCGAGGGCTACCGGGTCGCTGGTGCTCACCCCTTCGAAGTGTTCGAGCGACTGCTGGGCGAGCTCGGCGACTGACCCTGCGGTGGCTTGCCCCGGCATCGCCACCACAGCCAACCGGTCTGGGCCGCCCGACCCGCCGTGAAGCCGAGCACAGCCATGTAGACGCCCGGTGTTCCCTGCCAGGCGACCCCGACGCCAAGCACGGACCCGCACGCGATGCCGAACACCACGACCGCTTCGGTGATCGGGCGCGTGCGGTGCTCTGCGACCAGCAACCCTTGGTACCAACTCTGCAGCACCCGGGACGCGGGCTGAGGCGCCGCGATCACCAATCCCAGCAGCGCCGGCTCGACCAAGTCGGAGGGAAGATTCGCCACATGTTCGAACCACACCGCCGCGAGTGGCGAGAGTGAGAACGACAACCAGATCACGGTGAGTGTGAGCGCCAAACGCCAGGCAAAGCGCCACAGCACCTCCCGCGCTCCGGGACGAGCGACCAGCGCGACGACCACCTCGTTGAACGCCAGCCCCACGCTCTGCAGGACAAACCCAAGCCCCACGACCACGGGCCACACGGCGAGGGAGCCCAGCACCTCGGGCATCCGACTGATCGCTGCGGTGCCGATCGGTTGAATCACCAAGATGACCACCGGGGTCAGGGCGAGCGGCACGTAGAACGACAGGAACCCCGAGCCGGTCAAGGGTGGAGCTTCGGACGTCGCCGGCAGCTGGGTGGCGACAACGCGGCGCACGAACACGTGGACAAACGCCGCTTCGCTGAGCACGCCCACCGCGAGCGCGGCCGTCCCGATCTCCACGCCCGAGGCCGCCTGCGTCAGCACGCCGGTCGCCAACACAGTGGAGGAGACCAGCAGCCGCACGCCAGTGGCGAGGCCGACGATGCGGCTCTTGCCGGTCCGGATCAACAGCCCCTGCCCGGTGCGACGCGAAGCGATCGCCCACGACCACGGGATCATCAGCCACAGGCCCGGCCTGGATGCCTGCGCGACCTCTGAGGGAACCGAGAGGGCGGCCTCGATGAACCAGGGGCCCGCAGGGGTCGCCGCCACCACAATGTGAAGGCCGGTCAGCGCGATCCCCATGATCCGGGTGTAGCGAACCATTTGTGCGTAGCGGACCCGGTCGCGACTCAGCTCCGTGGACGCCGCGAGCAGCATGATGATCGGCGCTTCGATCAGCAGCGCGATCGGGAACACCACGCTGCCGTAGGCGGCGAGCTGAACCTTGGTGTCCGGGAGGCGAGCGATGACTGCCGCGATGGCCGGCTGCTCGATGCCCATCAGCAACCAGCTCGCGGCAAGCGGCCACCACGCTGCCCAGATCTGGGACGTTCTGAGCCGCTCCACGGGCGGGGCTATAGCAGGTTTGACGGGCGGATCACGCGGGACCGATTTGGCCGGCGATCCATCCGAAGGCCTCGCCGCGAGATTGATGGGGAGGCATCACCCCCAGGGAAACAACGATCCGGGCGAAAGCGATCGTGAGATGCAGCAGCATCCGATCGCGCCACAACTGGATGGGTGTCGCAGCAAGCTGGCACAAAAGCCACCGCCGACTCGAAACCGTGCAGATCCGAGTTGTGACCGACGGCTCCGCTTGTTAGCTCTGGACGCATGGGTAGACTTAGAACGACGTTGTTGGTCGCTGTGGCGGGGCTGATCGCTTGCGGTGACGACGGAGCCTCGGCCGATACCGACTCGGACGCGGGCACCTCGTCCTCCAACGGGACCACCAGCGCCGGGCCCTCCACCGGATCGACGACGCTGACGAGTACGACGACGGGCCCCGAATCCACGACGGACGGCACGGGCTCCACATCGGACGCCTCCACGTCCGAGAGCAGCGGCACCGCCGAGAGCAGCAGCACCGGCGAAGTCCCCGAGCTCCCCGTCGGCGCGTCGGGCTCCTACCTGTTCCCGTCGGATCTAAGCTTCACGGTCTTCGACGTCGAAGCGCACCCGGACGGCGGCGTGGTCCTCGTGGGCAACGTCCAGCGGGACGGCGTCCGCGAGGCCGCCATCGTCCACATCGCGGACGACGGTGAGATTCTGTGGGCGCGCCGGACCAACCTCCCCACCAATGAGCAGTTCTTCGGCGTGCTGGTCGAAGGCTCCGCCGTGTATGGGGTTGGGCTCACGCGCCGCGACACCGGAGGGGGCAACAGCAACGAGGTGCTGGTGGCCGAGTTCGCACTCGATGGAACCCACGTGCGCTCGGTGCTTGCGGGCAACCCGGGAACCGACGAACACGCGTGGGACATGATCGCGACCTCGGGCGGTGGGTTCGTGCTCACCGGGTACACCGACCAGACCGACTTCGGCGATCGCGATGGGCTGCTGATCGGCTTCGACGCGGACCTGCAGCTGCAGTGGAACATCGGCGTGGGTGGAGATGGCTTCGACCAGCTGTACGGAGCCCGCGAAGACGACGACGGAGGGTTCCTCGGCGTCGGTGTGCGCGGTCGCGGCCCAGAGGCCTCGGACAGCCTGCTGATCAAGGTCGATGCTGCTGGCGGCCTCGTGTACTCGGCATCGTTTGGCAACGGCGGTGCCGACGTTCTGCGCGGCGTCGCACCGCTCGCCTCCGGCGGCTACCTCCTGGTGGGCGAAACAAGCTCGTGGGGCGCGGGATCCGAGGACGGCTACTTCGGTGTTTTCAACCCGGATGGCGACCCGGCGATCTCGCTGTCGACGCTCGGCGGGCCCGGGTACGACGTGCTGCGGAGCCTCGTTCCGGCCGGTGGTGACCGCTTCATCGTCGGCGGACAGGCTGGGTCGGCCGCCACCTCGGAGGACACCTGGCTTGCCCGCATCGACGCCTCCGGGGAGCTCGCGCTCGACTGGCAGTTCGTCTACGACGCACCCCGAGACCAGCGCATGCCGACCGGAGCGACCGCCCAGCGAGCCGACGGAGGGATCGCGCTGGCAGTCTCCGACTTCGACAACCCCGGGGAGTTCGACCCCGCGGTCCTGTACACGGACAGCCTCGGGGGCATCGACGGCGACTGCCCGGCGGTCATCGACGATCCTTTCGCGCCGGCGGCGGTCGAAGAGGTCGTCATCGACTCCACGCTCAGCCAGGGCGTCTCCAGCTTCACCCGGACCGCACTGGCCCCCGGCGACGAGCCATTCGTTGCGCTGGACCTTGGCGCGGCCGCCGGGCTGTGCCGGTGAGGGGGTCTGGGGCCTCTGCCAACCCCCGCAACCTCGCCTATAGTCTGCAGCAGTGGACGACCCGTCCTGGATTTCCGTGCTCCCGCCCGTGCTCGCCATCGTCATGGCGATCGTCACGCGGCAGGTCTACCTCTCGCTCGGCGCGGGAATCTGGCTGGGCTCCACCTTTCTCACCCACTTCGATCCCATCGCCGGTCTCGGTGCCAGCCTCGAGCGCCTGGTCGCCGTCCTGGGCAGCGCCGGAGATGCGCGCGTCGTCCTGTTCACGCTCGTCGTCGGCGCCCTGATCACAACCCTGGAGGCCTCCGGCGGCGTGACGGGTTTCGTGAACCGCCTCGAGGAGCGGTCGTGGGTCGGCACGCCCAGGCGGGCCCAGCTTCTGGCGTGGACCTTGGGCGTGGTCATCTTCGTCGAGTCGAACGTGACCGTCCTCGTGGCGGGCACCGTCGCCCGCCCGCTGTTCGATCGCTTCAAGATCTCGCGCGAGAAGCTCGCGTACATCATCGATTCCACGTCGGCGCCGATCTGCATTCTGATCCCGCTCAACGCCTGGGGTGCCTACAACCTCAGCTTGCTCGAGGGTCTCGACGTGCCCAACGCGCTCGGCGTGTTCCTGGGCTCGTTGCTGTACAACTTCTACGCGCTCGCTGCCGTCGCGTTGGCGGTCGCCACGATCCTGTGGAACATCGACCTGGGGCCGATGAAGGCCGCGCAGGCCCGTGCCGCCGCCGGGACGCTGCACGCCGAGGGCTCCCACCCGCTGGCCGATGACGGGGCAAAGCTCGACCCGCAGCTGAAAATCGAGCCGCGCGCGCGCAACATGCTCGTGCCGATCGCGGTGCTCGTTGCCGCGATGCCCCTGGCCCTTTGGGTCACGGGCGATGGCGACATCATGAAGGGTTCCGGGTCGACCAGCGTGCTTTGGGCGGCCTCCGGAGCCCTGGCCACGGCGTGGATCATGCTTCTGGTTCAAGGAGCACTCAGCGTCGAGAGGCTCACCCGCCGCGCGCTCGAGGGCGCGGGCGCACTGCTGCCGCTGGCCATCATCTTGGTGTTGGCCCTCGCGCTCGGCGGACTCGCCAAGGAGCTCGGCACCGGGGTCTACATCGCCGCCATGGCGGCTGGCTCGATGCCCACCTTCGTGTTGCTCCCGGTGCTGTTCATGGTCGGGGCCGGCGTCGCCTTCTCGATCGGATCGAGCTGGGGCACCTTTGCGATCATGATCCCGATCGCAGTCCCCACCGCCGCCTCGATGGGCCTGCCCCTGGAGCCCTTCATCGCGGCCTCGTTGGCGGGCGGGGTGTTCGGCGACCATTGCTCTCCGATCAGCGACACCACCATCGTCGCTTCGCTCTCGGCCGCCACGGATCACATTCAACACGTGCGAACACAGCTGCCCTACGCCCTGCTTGGCGGCGCGATCGCGGCCGTGGCGTTCGCGGTCCTCGGCGCCTTGACCTGATCAGCCCGACGGACGGGGTGTCACAAACCACGGTCCGTGCGTCCATCCGATCGATGAAACGCACCCGACGCTTCTTCATGGCCGGCCTCCCAGCCGCCGCGGTTCTCGTTCACGCCCGGATGGCGGGCGCCGCACCCAGGATCGGCCCCAGCACGTCCGCTCGGCCGACCACCCGCCGGCCCACGGCACGGCCGCGGGCCGCCAAGGCGACCAAGCTCGACCGAACCACCGCACGGCTCGCAAAGACGCACGTGATCCGCCCGGCACACACCCGCGGCGTAGTCTGCGACACCGGGGTCTCGGCCAAGCTGCGCCGGGTCAAGCTCGGTCGCACCCTCCGCAAGATCGACACCACGCCCAAGCTCGACGTCGGTGCGTTCGGACCGGCGCTGCACGCCAAGCTCGCTCAGTCGGTGCAGGGCTACGCATGGCAGCTTCGGCGCGGCGGCGCGGTTGTCCACAACGGGCTGTGGGAGTGGGGCCGCAGCCCCGTCAATGGCGGTCAAGGCTGGACGATGGACACCCGGATGCACATCGCCTCGGTCAGCAAGCTGATGACCGCGATGGCCATGGTGCACAAGCTGCGAGGCGCCAACCGAAACCTCAACGACCGGATCTTCGACGACCTGCCCAAGTACTGGAACCTCGGCGCCAAGACCAAGGACATCACGTTCCGGCAGCTCCTCAACCACACCGCCGGCTTCCGTGTGCCGGGCTCTGCGACGGACTTCTCGACCATGAAGTCCAAGATCGCCGAGGGCGTCGCGTCCACCCACGGCAAGTACGCCTACGAGAACGTGAACTTCGCGCTGTGCCGGGTGCTGATCCCGGTGCTGCACGGTTGGATCAACAAGACCGATACCCATGGCGACGCCACCGACACCATCTGGGACGTCCGCAGCACCACGAGGTTCCGCGAGTACTGCAACAAGTACATCTTCGCGCCCAGCGGCGTGCCGGAGGTCGGATTCAAGCCCGCAGGCGGCGACGCACTCGCCTACAACGCCACCGGCGGCGGCTCCGGCTGGGACTCCGGCGACCTCACCACGGTCAGCGGTGGAGCCGGGTTCCGCATGTCGGTCAGCGAGGTGCTCGACGTGATGGGCACGTTCCGACGCTCCGGCACCATCGTCCCCACCTCCGAAGTGGACAGCTTCTTGAACAAGAGCCTGGGCATCGACCAACGCATCGAGACGCCGGCTGGGCGCCTGTACAACAAGAACGGCGCCTGGGGACCCGGCGACGGCCGGCTCGAGCAGAGCGTGGCGGTCTTCCTGCCCAAAGACATGGAACTGTGCCTGTTCGTGAACTCCGAGATCATCACCGGCGGCAGCAAGGTGTCGTTGCGCCAAACGGTCACCGACACCTACCTCGCCAACCTCCGCTGATGGGCCACGCTCCCGCAGCGAGCGGACTCAAAGGAACGGCTTGAGCGCCTTGGCCAACCCGGGCACGGCAGCCTGGACGTTGTCTTTGGCCGAGCCACGCAGCTTGCTGTAGGTCTTCTTGATCGTGGCGTTCTTCGCACGCTCGGCTTTGCCGTCGGTCACCTGCAAAAGCAGGTCGGCGGTCTCGGCCGCGTTGTCCGTGATGTAGCTGGCGAACTTGTCGGCATCTTCGTCGTTCTTGTCGAACAGCGGCTGCATGGCATCGGCGAACTCGGGGAGCAGGCCGTTGACTGCGCCGCCGACGAAGCCCGGCTTCAGCGCCTTGACGGCCTTGTAGCCG
>OJGU01000762.1_pt1 | contig 15704 bp, 11 predicted proteins | sample 1594741 | NCBI WGS metagenome assembly OJGU01 (sample SAMN05416841, study PRJEB24817) | seawater metagenome | isolation source: Sea water | place: Canada:Atlantic | collected 2013-07
GAGATGTAGAGAGGTCTCGTGGGCTCGGAGATGTGTATAAGAGACAGACCTGATACGCCAGATCGTTGCTGCTGTTCCCGGTCGCCAGGTCCGCCATCCAGCGCTGCACAAACGCCTTTCGCTCGGTTGCCGAAGCGCCGGTCTCTTCGAGGGCAACCACGCCCGCAATCGTTCGCAGTTGAAGCGGAAGCGGATGGTTCTCGGCCAGCAGAGACTCTCGAACCAACGGCAGCAACTCCTCACCATTTCGGCTCGAAAGCGCCGTCAACAAGGCGATCGAATCCCGAACGTGTGGCGGCACGTCATCCCGCATCATGAGCGTTCGAACGTGCTGCCAAAACGGCGTCTCGTGGATCCGAAGATGCGGTGCGACCTCGGCATAGACCTCGTACGTCGCGTGCATCCAACGGGGCCAGGGCTCCGGGTCGCTGTCGATGAACTGGGTCATCGACCGCCAATGATCCATTGCAGCGCCGGACAGCGTTGCGGGAACACGTGCCCCAGGGTCTTCGTAGCGCCGCATCAACAGGACCGCTTGTTCGGTCTCATACAAAATGTGGGGATCACGAAGGTCCCCGATCCCCGACAGCGGATACGGGCGTCGCGGAACCGATGCCAGCGCCTCCATGACGGGCGCCGGCGAGAACCTCAGCTTGTGGAGGAACTCTGCCGACGAACGCAGGAACCGCTCGCGCTCGGCTCCGGTATCGAGGATCGGGTGGCTGTCCCGGTTGGGCTGACGGTCGCGAAGGAAGGGGTGCAGCAGCTGCCGGTTGGCCACGATGAGCCCATCGATCTGACCGATGTCGTGAATGCCCAGAAGCGCGAAGCTCTCCTGCGCCCCCTCCCACGACAGCGGCGCATCCGACAGCGGCCCAATGCGCCCCTTGGGGGAGGAGAGAATCACCCAGTCACGCGCACCGATTCGGACGATGAGGTAGTCCTCAAACTCCTGGTCCAGGGCTGCGAGCACGCTGATCAGCAGGTCATCGGAGAGCTCATAACCCTGCAGCCATTGCGCCAGCACACCATCCTCGGCGAGGTACCGTTTCGTCTCCTGATAGAACTCGACCGTGAATAGGCTCGAGACCCCGCTGACCCAGGGGTTGGTGGGCTCGGAGACGATGAAGTCGTACTTGATCCCCGAGCTGGCGAAGAACGCCTTGGCGTCGTCGAAGTGAATGTGGCTGCGCGGGTCTTCGTACGCCCGCCAGTTAACCGCCCGGAAGAACTTGGAGCCCTCGACCATCTCCGGTTCGATCTCGACCGTATCGAGACGTTCCAAGGTGGGTGAGCCAAGCACCGTGTGGCACGTGACTCCAGATCCAAAGCCGATCAACGCCGCGTTCTTGGCGTCGGGTCGGACCATCAAGGGAACCAACCCGACGAGGAACTGGTTCGGCTCATCGCCGGCGATGTCCGGGCCCTCGAGCGGGTCGCGCCCCTCAGGCCAGCGATTGAGGATGACTGACGCGTCCGGTTTTCCGTTCGTGTAGATGATGCGGTAGCCGGGGTAGTGGATGTTCTCAACCACGGCCACGGTCGCCGTGCGCCCGTCGACGTAACTCAGCACCTCGAACGAGTCTGGTAGTGACGTTCGGCTCTTTCGGAAGACCGTCGAGGTCAGCACCATGGGATCGAGCTTGATCAGCAGGCCACAGACGGTGACCAACACCGCTCCAATCGTCGCCGATCGCAGAAGCTTCGGCGTGAGCGCGTTGGCCCTCCCGTGACGAATCTCTCCGCGGATCAGCGCGATTCCCAGCAGCATGTCCGCCAGGGCTCCGATCACGATCAGGCCCTGCAGGCGGAGCAGCGGCATGAGCACCAAGCCCCCCAGCGTCGCCCCGGTGATGGCACCCAACGTGTTCACGCCGTACACGCGACCGACGACCGACTCCGGCTGCCCTCGCCCCAGCATCACGTGGGTGAGCAGTGGAAGCGTCATGCCAGCGCAGAACGTCGCGGGGAGCATGATCAGCAGACACAGCAGATACCGAAGAACGTTGAACTGGTACCAGAGGGTGACCGTTCGTTCCGCCGGGCTCAGTAGCCACGCCATCGCCTCCACTGCCACCTCGTAGGCGGGCAGCGTCGCCACGGCGCACACGCCCATGATGATCTGCACGATCGCGAGCGTGATCTCCGGACGCTTGAATTTGTCCATCCGCTTGCGCACCCAAAACCCGCCGAGTGCGAGACCGAAGACGAACGCCGAGAGCATCACCTCGAAAGAGTGCGTCGCGCTCCCCAGGACCATCGACAGCAGCCGGATCCACCCGACCTCGTACAGGAACGAGGAGAGCCCGGTCCCGAAGGCCACCGCGAGGTACAGCAGCACCATGTCTCGGCTCTGCCCCGTGTTCCCGCTCGCGTCGGGGGTCGCGACGATGGGCTCGGCGACCTCCCGATCTCGCATGGCGAGCACCATGATCACCAAGTTCAACGCGGCGCCGACCATCAGAGCGCCGGGTAGCCCAAGCCACGGAACGAGGGCGAACCCGCTGAGCAGCGCGCCCAACGCGGCCCCGAGGGAGTTGGAGAAGTACAACACCGCCAACACCTCGCCAGAGCGCTGCTTCTCTCGCCGGAGGATCCCGACGGACATCAGTGGAAACGTCATCCCCAGCAGGAGGCATGGCGGAACGATCAACAGCGAGGCGATTCCCCACTTGGCGAGCATCACCGATGACCCGCCGCCCAACGCAGGGAACACCGTGTCGTAGGCGAGGCGAGAGGTGAACGTGAAGATGTAGGGGAAGGCGAGCGCGTACAGTCCGATCAAGCCTTCGATCACCCCGTAGACGACGATGGGGACGCGCACCCGCGCAAGCAGTCGACCCGAGAGCAAAGCTCCCAGGGACATGCCTCCCATGAACAGGCTCAGGACGAGGATCTGCGCCTCGGCGGCGCTTCCCACGAGTTGCTTGATGTACCGCGACCAGATCGATTCATAGATCAACCCGCTGATCCCCGAAGCGAAGAACAGCAGGAACAGCAAGCGCCATCGCTTGGAAGAATCCACCGAGGCCATGCCCGGCGCACGATAGCGCTCGCAGCGTGCTCTGAAACCCTGTGCGGCGAAGGATTTCCATGAATGAAGGGGGGAGGAGCACCCCAAGCTGGCTCCAATGGCTCCCGAGCGCTGCGGACGGGGTCTCAAATTCGCAGCTGTCGAACCGGTGCGCTCGGTTGCTATAGTTTCGCCAGGCGGCGTCTCGTGCCGCCTGGAACACGAACATGAAATACGTCACCAAGCACGGGATCGACGACCTCGACCGGGTGAAAACCGTCATCGAGAAGGCCTACGACTCCTACAAAGAGCGGCTTTCGGAGTACAACCCGAACCTCACCTGGAAGGACGACCGGAACGCCACCGTATCGTTCTCGGTGATGAAGAAGTCGCTCGATACCGACTTCGAGATCACGGAAGACGAGGTCCGCATCGAAGGCAAGATCCCGTTCATCTTCAAGCCGTTCGAGGGCAAGATCGAGAAAGTGGTCGGCGGCGAGATCGAGAAGTGGATCACCAAGGCTAAAAACGGCGAAGTCTAGCCGAGCGCTCCGCGTTCAACGAGGAGGCACCGGTGCACATGCACGGTGCCTCTTTTTTCTTGAGGGGTCCGTGGGCGCTCAGGCGGGCTCGGCGACTTTTCCCTCGTGCACCCAGGCAGGGAGACTCTCGCCGAGCAGGGCCGCCCACCCTTCGCGGAAACTGGCCTCAACATCCGCATTTGCTGCTCCGTGACAGTAGTGGTTGAACTGCAGCTCGGTGCCCTCGCCTTTGGCCTCCAGCGCGTAGCTGAACTTGCTGACGCCGGGCCCACCCAGTCCCATCCCTCCTTCGAGCGTGATCTTCTTGCCGGTGCGCATGAAGGTCACGGTTGCGTAGAGCTCGCCCTCACCGTCCCCCCAGCGTTCGATGAAGTGCCCCCCGACCCGCGGCTCGAGCGTGATCTTCGAGTCGTTCGGACCGATGTGAAAACCCCACCAAGACTCGATCTCGTGGGTGATCGCCCGCCACACCCGCTGTGGCGGCGCGTTGAGGGTGATGGACTGCTCGATGTGAAAACTGAACGTGGGTTGGTTGCTCATCGTGTCTTGCTCTCGTGATTGGTCGAGGTGAGCTTCGAGCGCGAGCAGACGCTGCGCCGAGTCTCGGGTGAGTCGCCCCATCCATCGCTGTGCGATGCGCTCGATCGGGACGGCATTGAGGTGATTGAACCGCTGTCGGCCCTGGCGACGGACGAGGACGAGTCCTGCGTCCTCGAGCTGCTTGAGGTGCTTCATCACCCCAAACCGGCTCATGTCGAACTCTGCACACAAGGCGCCCGTCGTTCTCGGACCGGCTCGAAGGTGATCGAGCAGCGCCCGACGGGTCGGGTCGCCGAGGGCCTTCCACAGCCCGTTGTCCTCCGCACTCAACATGTGACCATTTAGTCACATTAAAAAAGAGGGCGGTCAAGCTCCGAATTCGGAGGGCTATCGACAAGAGCCGTTGATGCGCCTCCTCGAGTCGTTCCTGTGCCTCCTGCTTTCGCCGGGCTGCGCGCCCACGCCCCCGAACTCGCCCGTGCGGCTCACGGCCCGCACCCGGTGGACGGCCTACTGCTGTGAGGGCGGCGATCTCGAGCACCCCCGGAGCTGTGTCGCAGCGCCCCCGTCATGCGAAGCGACCGCGCTCGAGATCGAATGCCGACCCGACGACGCGTGCGAAGGGGGCACGGCCCACTGCCACTGCTGTCGCGCTCCGGACACGCGGGCTTGCGTGCCCTCGGCACGCTCCAGACGGATTTCGCCCCCGCAAGAACCAGAGCCCGATCCAGAGCCACCGCCTTCGGCTCAGCACCGCCGAAGCGGCACCGTATGGAGTCCGTTCTGAGTCACAGCCGGGAACTCTCGCCGTGGTCTCCTCGTGACAAGAGCGACGTGGCCGCATTGAGAGAGCTGATCGCCGAGCATCGCCCGTACGTCCGCGCTTCGCTGCGGCATCTTGGTGTCGGCGCAGATCAGCTCGACGACGCGGAGCAGGATGTGTTTCTGGTGGTCGTCCGGCGCGAGGACGATTTCGATCCGAAGCGCGGGACGTCCTACCGCGGGTGGATCTGGGGCATGTGTAGAAACGTTGCGGCAACGCACCGTCGCAAGCGGCGAAAAGCCCTGCGTCACGACACGACGATCGAGCTCGGGGTCCGCCCTCTCTTCGAGGAACGTGTCGCCGCTCGTCAGGCGCTCGCAAGCCTCGATGAGCCCAGTCGCGCGGTTTGGCTCGGTCGCTGCGAAGGTCGGTCGGCACGAGAGCTCGCCGATGCGCTCGCGCTCCCGGTCACAACGGTTGAATGGAGGCTTCGACAGGCCCGACATGCGGTGAGAAAAGCCCTGCGGGGACTGGGCCGCCATGCGAGCGCATGGGTGGGATGGTTGCTGAGGCCGGAGCAGGGCCTGGCATCACTCGCCATCCCGGCACTCGCGGTGCTCGTGCTCGTCCCCTCCTCATCGGACGAACCGCCCGCCCCCGCAGCGCTGGCCCTCCTCCACGCAAAACCCGAGCCGCACCTGGCTGGGGCAACTCCGAGTACGGCGCCGCGGGCAAGCGCTCGCGCTCGGCCGCAACCAGTCGTTGCACACGTCGAAGAGCACGAGCCGCTCGTCCGCACCCACGAACCTCCCCCGCGCCTGCGCCGTCGGCGTACATCTGGACGGGTGGTGTTGGGCGACCCCAGCGTTGACCACCCGTGATATCGCCGCGTGCTGGCCCGGGCCAAGAGCGGGCCGGGGCGAGCATCGGCCTCGACGTCAGGATCGGAACGCCATGGTGGACTGCTAGTATGGCCGCGTGGACGAGGACACCCCTGCGACGCCCGATCCGGGGCCGGGAATCGAAACGCGGCGTCTGCAAGCCGCGCTCGAATCCAGGCTGTTCGGACACCGCGCCGCCCCCACGTTTGCAGGCCGGTTCGAGGTACTGGGACGGCTGGGACAGGGCGCGATGGGGACCGTCTACCGAGCCCGAGATCCCGAGCTCGACCGAGAACTCGCGGTCAAGGTGCTGCGCCCCGGGGCCGGCACGACGGCGGATACCGACGGAACCGCTCGCCTCCGGCGCGAGGCCCGAGCTCTCGCGAGGCTGAGCCATCCCAACGTCGTGGAGGTCCTCGACGTTGGGGTGCAAGACGGACAGGTCTTCGTCGCGATGGAGTTCGTCCGAGGGCGGACCCTCGCACAGTGGGCCGAGGCGACCCCACAAGACGTGCCCGACCGGTTGAGCCGGGTCCTGGGGTTCGCAATCGAGGCCGCGCAGGGTCTGAGCGCCGCGCATGCAGCCGACGTCGTGCACCGGGACGTCAAGCCACAGAACATGTTGGTCGGAGACGATGGAAGGCTTCGCCTCGCCGACTTCGGCCTGGCTCGCGGGACGCTCGATGACAGTCTCTCCGCGGAGGTCAGCACCACCGGCGGGGACGTCCCCGAACACGTCACGCTGTCTTCCACCGGCATGGTCGTTGGCACCCCTGCATACATGAGCCCGGAGCAATTCGAAGGGCGATTCGACGAGCGCAGCGACCAGTTTTCCCTGTGCGTCTCGTTCTGGGAGGCCGCGTTCGGTCCGCGACCCTTCCCTGGCGCGACGGTGCACGAGCTGATCGCCTCGGTCGTCGCACAACGGGTTCGAATGCCTTCATCACGGGATCCGGACACGCGCTGGTTCGCGTCGGTTCTCAAACGTGGCCTTGCAGAGAACCCCAGCGACCGCCATGCCTCCATGGCCGCCCTCGCCGAGGCGCTGGCCGAGGGGCCACCGTCCAGTCGAAAGCCCTGGCTGCTCTGGGGGACAGGTGCAGCCACCCTCGCCTGCGGAGCGCTTGCGGTTGCCGCTGCGTCCGCGGCGGCCCCTCCACAGCGCTGTGCGACGGTGGCCGAACCTGCGGACGCGGTCTGGACCGAGAAGAGAAGCGAGCTGCTGTCGGCGGCACCGGCCTTGTGGGAGCCGATCGATCGCTATGTGCAGTCCTGGGTCGGCATCCGCAAGACGTCGTGTGAGGCGGCCTGGAGAAACGACGCACCGGCGGTCGACCAACTGGACCCGACGATGCGCTGCCTGCAACGTCGCCTGGACCAGCTCGATGTGTTCCTCGCCGCGGTTGTCGCTCGGGGCACGGTTGAGCCGTCGGACGAACTCGCGAACGTCGTGCGAGCCTGGCCGAGTCCGCAGACCTGCACCCACTCCGACGCCGTCCGGGCCGAGTTCACCCTCCCCGCAGACCCTGCGCTTGCACAGCAGGTGCGGTTGCTGGAGCGGGACCTGATGGAGGACACCGTCCGCGAGACTGTCGATCCAGCCACCGTCAGCCATGCACGGTCCAGTGAGCTCGTGCAGCGGGCTCGGAGGATCGGACACGAGCCACTCCTGTCCCTCGCGTTGGAACATCTCGGCGAACGCCAGATTCTCGCTCGTGACGTGGCCGCGGCGCAGACCTTGACCGAGGCCTCTCAGATCGCCGCCCGGCTCGGCCTGTTCCGCGCGGCCGTACGCGCGTCCACCTCCGCGGCCTCGGCCTTCGCCGTGGTCGAGAATCGACATGAGGACGCCGAACGCTCGCTCCGGGAGGCCGAAGCTCTGCTGCAACGCGTCGACGAACCCCGGACGGCAGAGCAGGTTGAGCTCACCTACGTTCGGGCCTCATCGTTTCTCGCCCAAGGCCGTGCCGCCGACGCAGCCGAGTCTCTACAGGCGCAGCTACGCAACGAGCATCGCCCCCTCGATGAAGCGCGCCTCCGTGAAGCCCTCGGCAGCGCGCTGGCGAAGCTGGGCCGCTACGACGAGTCCATTGCGACCTCGAGCCGCGCCGCCGAGCTCTACCGGCTCAAGCTCGGACCCGACCACCACGTCGTGGCCAGCGCACTCAACGCGATCGCCCTCGTTGAGATGGAGCGCGGCAACCCCAACGCGGCAATCGCCGGGTTCACGGAAGTGCGGCGCATCGTCTCGAAACTCGTCGGGGAACAGCACCCGATCTTCGCAGGAGTCGAAGGCAACCTGGGGACCGCATACATGGCTCTCGGCGACCGCGACCGGGCTGAAGTCGCGCACCGACACGCCCTCGAAGTTTTCGACGCCACCTTGGGTGAGGCAGACCCTCAGCGCTCGGTGGCCCGAGTCCACGTGGCGGCGTTTCTTCCTCCACAGGAGGCCGAGGTCATGCTCAACCAAGCCCTGGCCCTGGCCGAAGAACACTCCGGCGCCGACAGCGTTCCGGCCACGTCTGCGCGCTCCTCGCTTGGAGAGCTCTACCTTCACCAGAAACGGTTCGAGCGGGCGGAAGCTGCGCTGCGGCGGTCTCTCGAGCATCACGAGAGGTTTCAACGAAAACTCCGCGTGGCGTTCGATCAAGCGAGCCTCGCCAGAGCCCTGGCGCTGCAGGACAAGCTCGTCGAGGCCCGACCCCTGGCGGAGAAGGCCCTGACCACGGCAGAGGAACTCCTCAGCGCCGATGCTCCCGAGCTGATCGGCCCGCTCTTCGCAGCCGCGGTCGCACACCGCGATCAGCCGGAACGCGCGCGGGCTTGGCTCACGCGAGCCTTGGCCCTCCCCAACGTCGCCTCCATGCAGAAGACCACGCACGAAGACGCGACGGCGTTCTTGTCGAATCTCGACGGCTGAGACGCCGCGTTGTACGCTCGTTCGCCTAGGGATGGCCGAGGACGACGATCGAACACTGCTGGAGCGGTGGCGGGCAGGCGACGCGGAAGCTGGCAACGCGCTGTTTCGCAGCCACTTTGCGTCTGTGCGGCGATTCTTTCGCAACAAGGTCTCGCCCGACGAGGTCGAGGACCTCATCCAGCGGACCTTCGTGGGATGCGTCGAGAGTCAGGAGCGCTTTCGCGAGGACGCTTCGTTTCGCACGTTCCTGTTTGCGATCGCCCGCAACCAGCTGTTCAAGTTCTTCCGGTCCCGCACGAGCCAGCGCAACCAGGTGGATGCCGACCTTGGTGTGTCCTCCGTCGCCGCGATGGGCATGACCCCAAGCTCGGTCGTGGCGGCACGGCAGGAACACGAGCTGCTTCTGATGGCCCTTCAGCAGGTCTCGGTCGACGACCAAACCCTGCTCGAGCTGTTCTATTGGGAAGCGCTCAGTGGCCCGGAGATCGCCACCGTCCTCGACATCTCAGCCGGCGCTGTCCGAGTCCGCCTGCACCGTGCGCGGGGCAAGCTTCAAGACGCGATCGAGAAGCTGATGAACCCGGGCCAGAGCTTCGATCTCGAGGCGGCCGCGGGCACGTTGCGCGGGCTTTGAATCAGTCCGTTTTCGCCTTGGCTTCGTGCGCTTCGAGGCTGAGTAGCCACTGCCGAACGGTCCAGTCGCGGTCGACCTCTTCGCGAATCGCCTCGCGCATGTTGTCGATGATCTCCTGCCGGTTCGCCTTCGGGATCGGACCCGGGCCCGACAGATAGTCGGCGACCAACTCCTTCGTCGTCCGAGGATCCTTCGGCATGTACTTCTGGGCGGCGTCCATGCCAACGATGGCGTTGATGAGCATGGCTCTTCGGGGCAGCGCGGGCTTGCGCGGCATCGATGCCAGCTGCAGCGTGTACTGCCCGCGGGTCTGGCCCCGCATGCTCGGCGGGTAGACCGACATGGCCTCGTCCAGCCGCTTGAGGAGCTCGGCCTCGTCGAGTTCGATCAACGCCTTGTAGGCCTTGGGAAGCGTGGCGACGTAGGCGGGATCAAAGTTCTCCAGCTCATCCGCCACGGGGTCTGGCACGTGGAGCGCGACCTTCGCTGGCGTCTGCCCTTCGTTCGAATCCGACTCCGACGGAGGATCGTCTGCAGACGCCGCGACCTCGGCTTCGGAATCCGTTCTCCACCTCGAGACCCCCCAAAACACCAACCCGCCCAGGACGGCAACACCCAGTCCCGTCGCGAGGAGCACCGGCAGGAAAGAGGACTTGGGGGGTGCGGGCGCAGGGGCGTACAGCGAGGCTCGCAGCGCGTCCGCAAAGGCCGACGCGCTGTGGGGGCGAGCGCCAGGGTCTTTGGCCAACGCCGAGAGCACCACCTGTTCGACGGCCGGAGGGACCATGCCGGGCACGATCTCCTGGATGCTCGGCACCGCGGAGTAGACGTGGCTGTGCACGTAGCTCATCGGGTTGTCGGAAACGAACGGGGTCCGACCGCACAACATCTCGTAGGTGATGAGCCCAAGCGCGTAGATGTCGGTCCGCGCATCGATCGGCGCGCCGGTGAACTGCTCCGGCGCCATGTAGCGGGGCGTGCCCACCCACCCGCGAGTCTGGGTTCCCGTGCCCGCATCCAGCTTGGCGATGCCGAAATCCAGCAGCTTGGCCACGTCGCCATCCGCACCACGGACGACCATGATGTTGCCCGGCTTGAGGTCGCGGTGGATGACCCCCTTGCGGTGGGCCTCGTCGAGGCCGCGTGCAATCTGCTGCACCAGATCTGCCACCTGTTCGAGCGGAAGCCGACCGTATGTGGCGAGCTCGGCGTGCAGCGTCCGCCCCTGGAGGAACTCCATGGCGAGGTACAACTCGCCCGACTCGAGCCGACCAAAGTTGTAGACCGAGACGATGTGCGGGCTTGCAAGTCGCGCGGCGGCCTCGGCCTCGACCTGAAACCGCCGTGCCGCGTCGGGTTCGGCGCTGACCTCCGCATGCAGGACCTTGATCGCAACCTGGCGGTTCATGCCGGGCTGTTCGGCCAAGAACACCGTGCCCATGCCTCCTCGGCCCAGCTTCGAGATCACCCGGTACTGACCCAGGATCTCCTGTCCGATGATTCCGGCCGTCGTGGGCCCCATCGGCGACACGCGATCCTGGGTCGCGTCGGACTGCGGCACATCAGCGACGGTCGCGACGTCGCTACCCGCCACCGTCCCCACGTCGCGTTGCCCGCTCATGCGCGGGCATCATGACACGGCCCCCCTACGGGCGCTGCGCGAAGAAGGCTCCACGCGCGCCATCTTGGGGGACGAATAGGTCCAAGTGGCCGACTCACCCCTCGGAGGGCGGGAGGCCGCACACGGCGTCGGTGTCGAACTCGGCTTCGTAATCGACGCCGGGGATGTCGAAGCCCCGGGTCTTTCCGTACTCCGACATGAAGCGGTCGTAGAGCCCGTCATCGAAGTTGGAACCGACGGCCGCGGCCTCATAGCGGGACGCAAGCTCGGACTGGAATGCCTCCTGCAGCTCGACATCATCCATGCGGACCAGGCCTTCGTCGTCCGTGGCAAGGCCACCTTCGGAGAAGTGTCCGGCGAACATGCGCTGCATCGATGCGAGCGGGTCCTCGAACTTGTCGCCCATCACCTCGAGCATGTGCGCGAGGTAAAACGGAACGCCGGGAATGCCGCCCGATGCCTCGGTGACCACGGCGGGTCCTTCGACGGCCAACGCCTTCCCACCCACGCGCTCTGCGAGCTGCGCGTTGAGAACCGAGGTCTCGAACTCGAGATCAGCCTTGGCCAGCCCGATCAGTCCGTCTCGGTACATGCCAGCGTTGAGCGGGTTTCCGCGGTAGCTGATCGTGTAGAGCGTGAAGCCTTCGGCGAGTACGTCCGCCGCGATCAGGACATCGATCCACTGACGAACGATGCCACCGCCCATGACGAAGATCGTGGAGATGGCTTCTTCGGGATTGCCCGGAGGAAGCTCCATCTCCACGACTTGCGGTACCTTGCCACGCTTCTCGTCGCGTCCCGTAAACGTCTTGACGCTCAGCGACTTCCCCAGCGGCTTGAGCGCGCTGGTGACCGCCTTGCCCGTACGCGGGTCGGTGGCGCGCGGAGCCGCAAGCGCCCACACCAGCCCGTTGATCTTGCCACCGAAGCTCTCGCGAACCGTGGCCACGACCTCGTCCCGAATCGCCGGGTCGAACGCGTCGCCGATGATCGAGCCCGCCTTGGTGCCGCGCTCGGTCAGGCCGCGCTCGAGCGCCAAGTTGCGGTGAAAGCCGGGCGACCCGATCTTGCGAATCTTGTTGTTGCTCTCGGGAGTGGGCTGGGCATCGAGCGAGACATTGAGGGTGTTCGCGCCATGCCGCCCGCCGAGGACCGCACGCGCGGCACTTCCAAAACCGCCCGATCCGCCTACGATCAACCAGTTTTCCCCACCTTCCGACACGGACGCTCCAACACGCTCGAGCATGGCGTCGGCGGCCTTCTGAGTGCCGACCGGATGGAAGTTGCCCGGGAACACCACGTTGCCCATCGAAGGGATAAAGCGGAACTGGAAAGATGGGATTGCGAGCTTCATCGCTTCGCCCGTGTACCATGGAACCATGACGGTTCGTAGAGCGGCGTTCGGCGCTCTGACTGCACTCTTCCTCGGTTTGCCGACCGCTTGCGCGGGCACCCAAGACCACGTGTTGTCATTCGAACAGGGCGAACACCAGGCGCGTGTTCACGACGTGCGCATCGACGTGGTGGAGGCCCGCTATGCAGAGCGTCAACTCACTGTGCAGTGCGCCATCGCCAACGCAGGGGAGAGGGCCGTGACCATCGACCGCGAGGGGATCCTGCTGGACGACGCCGGCCTCGAGATTCCGCCTGTCGCGCTGACCGGCCAGCCTCCCGAGTTCGTTGTTCCCGCGGGAGGCTCAACCGTAGTCCAGTTTGCGTTTCCGATCGGTGGGCTCGAGCCCCGCATCCGCACCCTTGGGCTGTGGGCGATCCGCTCCCCGAGCGCCTCGCTTCCGCCCCTGCGCGTCGTGGTTCCCGGGATTCGAAGCCAGTCTACGTGACGCCGATGACGATGGACTTCGACACGCTCCAGATCGAGACGCCCGGCGGGCCCCGCACCGCGTTGGTCATTACTCCCGTCGAGGACACGGTCGTCGCGGCGCGGCGCCACTTTCCAAGCAACAAGGCGATGTCCGAGTCGGACCAACGGATCCTCGACGGTGCACGCGACGCACGGTCGGCAGCCGCCTCCGTCTGCATTTTTCGTGCGAAGGCCCCGGTCGGTGACGGGGCGTATCGTTTTGAGCAATCGATGAGCGACCCTGACGCGGTGTCGACGGCTCTGGGCATGCTCGACGGGCAGCTTCGGGTCTACCGGGAGATGCTCAGGCTCGGCATCTGCCTGTTCCTTCACACCGACCTCGACCCGGTCGCCGTTCACGGGTTTCGGGGTGCGGTCGATATCCGAGTCGAGGAACTCGAGCCGCTCACCTTTGGCGTGGGCCCCGACGCGAAGAAGGCCCAGCTCGACCTGTGGCTCCTGCGCAACCTCAACTTCTTCTTCTCGCTCGGATTCGACAAGCTGATCGCGACGATCCTTCCCGACAAGCTGATCCTCATGGAGAAGCGCATGGAACGAATCCGGCGCTTGGCCCAAGAGGTGGAGTAGAGCTCGAGTTGGGTCGACTCGGGGCGTCGCGGCTTGAGACGAGCTGATCGTCCTGCCGAGCGAACTCAGGGCACCGCGCCCTGGCCTTCGCGAAGCACTTCGATCTGATCGTCGAACAGTCGAAGCACGGTGCTCGGCTCGGGCCACAACGGCCCAGCATCGATGATCACCGAGACGTCTTGACCGTGGATTCGTTCCAGGTCTTCGGGCTCCTCGAGGCCTGGTTCGCTCTCCCCGGGGGTGACCGATCCGGTCAGCAGCGGCTCCTCCAGCAACTCGACCAGCATGGTGCAGATCGCAGACTTCGGCATGCGGAGTCCGACCTCATGGTTGCGGTTCTTCATGCTGCGCGGGATGTCCTGCGTCGCGGGAAGAATCATCGTGTACGGGCCAGGCAGAAGCCGCCGCACGACACGGAAGTGCTTGTTGCCCATGTGTCCGTACCGACCGATCTGCGACAGGTCGTTGACCAGCATCGTCAGCGGCTTCGCGTGCTTCTCGTGGATGCCCTTGAGCTTGCGGAGCGATGCGATGCCCTTCTTGCTCGACATGGCGCAGCCGAACGCGTAGCCGGTGTCGGTCGGGTAGATGATCACATTGCCTCGGCGCAGCGCGTCGACAGCAGGGGCGAGTTTCCGCGGAGCGGGGCGTTCGGGGTGAATTCGAAGGCGCATGTGCCTCACTCGGATTCAGCTTCGGAATCGGATACGGGCCCAGGTTCGGGATCGGGTTCGGCCTTCAGTGCCGCCGCGGCGCGATACGCCTGGACGCGCAGATAGACCACTGCGAAGACCTCGGCGGCCAAGATGATCGCGTAGATGTCGTAGGGCGTCCGCAGGCGGATCGACCCGAAGAACAGCCCCGCGATGGCGGTGGATGTGAAGGTCTGAAATGCGATCAGCGACATCGACGGACGACGCCGCACCCAAGCCATGAACCACGCCATCGCGACGAGCGAGGGGATCCAAATGGCGACTTGGTAGAAGTGCTTGAAACCTTCGACCGGCGGCAAGAACCACTTGCGGCCCTTCTCCTTCTCGGGCCACTGCTGCCCGACAAACCACAACAGCGACATGTTCACGAGGCTGTAGCGGGCCTGCTCCACCACCCCGGTCCGCTCGTAGCACTGGGTGCGAATCTCTCGGTGGATCTCGGGGTCGCCGATGTAGCCGACCATGCGGATCGTCTGGCCGCCCAAGGCCGGCCGAAGTCCGAGGATGCTGTCGTCAGGGATCCTCTTGGCGATGAGTCGATAGCCCGGCAGGCTGACCCGCCGCCCGTCTCGCGTGTTCTGGCGCCGCTCGCTGCGTTTCTTGAGGTGCTCGGTGCGGAAAGCCTGCGTGACGATGTTGTGGCACCGCGCAGCGGTCAGGTTCATGTTGGCGTTTTCGGCGACTCCGGGCCCGTACCCCGTGTGTTGCTCGAAACGCCACATTGAGAACCCGAGCATCGCGATGATCGGAGCGGCGATCGCCACGAGGTGAAACCACCGCACGTGTCGCAGTCGCTTGACGTTGACCAGCCACGCGATGAACACCAAGAGGAAGAAGAGCGCGCACTGAGGACGAACCGCGAGCGCCACCGCCGACACGAGGCCAGCACCAAGGGCACGTTTGCCATCCTGCAGCGTGCACAGCAGCCAATAGGTCGACCACAACTGGAAGAACAGGAACGGCGTCTCCGACAGGAAGCTGCCCGAGTTGCTCAGGCTCGGGAGCCAGACCAGGGCGGCCACGCCAGCGACCTTCGCCAGCAACGGTGTGCTGCAGACCCGGCAGCCCACCAGGTATGCCAGCGGTACGGTCAGCCCACCCATCGTCGCCCACAACACCGAGCCGGCGACGAGGTTGTCCTTGCCGAACAGCCGAAGCGGGATCGCAAGGATGTAGTGCGTGCCCCAAGCCTGCCAAGCGAGCGTGCGGTCGCCCCAGACGAACCCGTGCTCGGCCAACGCTTGTGCCCGGTGCACGTACTTCGCCATGTCCGAGAACACGTAATCCACCGGGGGGTGAATCCACAGGACCCACACGAAGCGAGTGGCAAGTCCCAAGACCAGAAGCAGCAACAAGAAGCGACGCTCGGGCGGATGACGCGACAGGAAACCCGGCCGCTGCGGGGGCGCGGTCTGGGCTTCGGCGTTCTCTGGCGACGCGTCAGGCTGCTCGCTCACGGTGCGGGAGGGTAACAGCCTGGCGCCGCGGGCGGAAAACCGCTCTGGCTATCGTCTAGGCGCCGATCCAAGTACCCTGCGGGCATGTCGGGCCAGCTTCCGGTGCAGTCGCCCCAGGTCCTGTCTCTTATACACATCTCCGAGCCCACGAGACCTCTCTACATCTCG
>OJGU01000763.1_pt1 | contig 15700 bp, 15 predicted proteins | sample 1594741 | NCBI WGS metagenome assembly OJGU01 (sample SAMN05416841, study PRJEB24817) | seawater metagenome | isolation source: Sea water | place: Canada:Atlantic | collected 2013-07
GCAGCGTCAGATGTGTATAAGAGACAGGGGAAGCTACTGGGGCTCGGATACCCCGGAGGTCCGGTCATCGACAGGCTCGCCGCCGAGGGCAACCCGAAGGCGCACGCCTTTCCGCGGCCGATGCTCAAGCAACCCGGGTTCGAGTTTTCTTTCGCCGGCCTCAAGACGGCGGTGCTGGTTCATGTCGAGCGCAACGGGCCGCCCGATTCGCGGCAGGCATTGGCCGATGTGTGCGCTTCGTTCCAAGCGGCGGTCTCAGACATCCTGGTTGCGAAGGCGGCTGCCGCACTCGAGCGCACGGGGCTCAAGCGGCTGAACATCGTCGGGGGAGTCGCGGCGAACCGGGGCCTCCGTGATTGCGCCGCCGCGCGCGGTGCCGCCGACGGCTTCGAGGTTCGGGTTCCGCCCCTGCGCTACTGTGGCGACAACGCTGCCATGATTGGGGCGGCGGCGGCGGCTCGTGTGCAGGCCGGCGTCGAGCCGAGCGTCGACGTCTACACCAACCTCCCCATCGACGACGACCGAGTGGTGTTCGCATGATCGAATCTCCCGTTACCGTTCTGCGCCGCCACGGCCTCGAGGCTCGCAAGAGTTGGGGGCAGCACTTCCTGCATGCCATGCATGTGCACGCGAGTATCGCGAGGAGTGTGGGCGCTCGCGAGGGGCAGCGCGTGGTGGAGATTGGCTCGGGCCTTGGCACCCTCACCGCGCATCTCCTCGAAGCTGGCGCGGATGTGTGGTCGATCGAGCGGGACCGCGATCTGTGCGAGGTGCTTCGCAAGGAGTTTGGCGACCAGCCCAACTTCAAGCTCCACGAGGCAGATGCGGTCAAGTTCGACTACGCGTCCGCGGCCGAAGACGGCATCCGCCCCAACATCGCGGGCAACCTCCCCTACCACCTCACGGGCCCCCTGCTCTTCCGCATGTTGGAAGCACAAGCGGTGACGGGAACCTGGGTGATCCTGATTCAGAAGGAGGTCGCACAGCGCCTGTGTGCACCACCGGGCAACAAGACGTACGGGGGCATCACAGTGGGGCTATCCCGGGTACGGGACATCTCGATGGTCATGCCGGTTCCCCCCGGAGCCTTTGCGCCGCCGCCCAGGGTGGACTCCGCCGTGGTGATGCTGGCTCGCCGAGAAGCCCCTCGTGGCGAAGTGCCTGATGAAGCTCGCTTTCTCTCCCTGGTCCGCACCGCGTTCCAGATGCGGAGAAAGACCCTGAGCAACGCGTTGCGTCCCCTGGGCAGTCGCGAGGAGGTCGAGGCCTGGTGCGCGACTGCTGATGTCGACCCCAAGCTGCGTCCGGAACGGATCACGGTTGAAGGCTTCGCGGCCATCGCTCGAGCGCGCGATGCCTGAGCTGCCCGAGGTCGAGTGCGTCCGGCGGGGACTCGCCCGCGCCGACCTGTCCTCAAAGGTCATATCGTCGATCTGGAGATCGGACCTCGCGCTCCGGACGGGAGCGTTCTGGCGAGATGAGCGGCTCCACTTGCTGGAGCGGGCCCGCACTGGGGAGTTCGAGCGACGCGGGAAGTTCCTGGTCTGGCGACTGACCTCCGCGAAGAAGGAGGCGCTTGGTGCGGTGATTCACCTCGGGATGACCGGCCGCGTCACGGTCTGTGCTCCGGGGGCCGAGCGGGCCCGGCACACGCATCTGGAGATCGCTCTCGCAGGAGGCCCGTGCATCCACTACACCGACGCTCGCCGGTTTGGTGGGGTGCACGTGGACACGATGGCCCTGCTCGACGAATCCGGGCCGCTTGCGTCGTTGGGGCCAGAACCGCTCAGCCGGGCCTTCAACGCGCAGGTTCTGCAGGACCGTGGAGGCCGATCGAAACGCGCGATTCGTGAGGTGCTTCTGGATCAGCGCGTGGTCGCTGGTCTCGGCAACATCTACGTCAGCGAGGCGCTGCACCTCGCCGGAGTGCCCCCGCTCGCACCCGCGGTCGAGCTGCGAGCCTCGGCTTGGGAGCGGCTTTGTGTCGCCATCCGGGACGTGCTTCGGCAGGGCGTGCGAAACGGAGGGACCACGCTTCGGGATTATCGCGGCTCGCGAGGCGAGCGAGGTCGCAACCAGTCTGCGCTGGCTGTCTACGGCCGCGCGGGACAGCCGTGCACGACCTGCGGAAAGAACCTGCACGGGTATGTGCACGCTGGCCGCAGTGGGGTCACCTGCCGCTCCTGCCAACCCGTCCGCCGCCGGGCCTGAACCAAACGAAAACCCCCTCATCGGGAGGGGGCTTTCGGTCAGGGTGCCGCGAAGGGGAAGGCCGGGGGAGACATCGACCCGTCCGGGGCACAGGGTTGTGGTTTCGGTTTGTGTTGCAGGGCTCCCATCCGTGTCGGGAGACGGGACATATCTTCTGCACCTGCCGTACCAACTCGGATCTGGACGGCCCAACATGTCTTTCTTGGGGCCTACCTCGATCGCATCGCGCTCCGGCCACCCGATCGTTCTGATCTTGACGCCAGCAACCTGACGGTTGACGGTCCCAAACCGGGCCTCGTCAAAGATCTGACGGCCCGGGTTGGAACGCTGACGGTGTCTTGGGCGCTTTTGACGCTCGCGTCAGGATTTTGACCGCTGATCGCCGAAAGCATGCCGGCGCGACCAACGTTCGCATTGGGACAGATCAACCCCGGAACTTGCCCGTTGGTAGCCGCAGAGCTTGCGTCATGTCCGCCACGGTCGCCACCTGGGAGTCCTTTATCCCCCTGAAAACGCCCTCTGTCCGCACAGAGCCGCGCCGTCCCGCGAAATCCATGTCCCCCGCCAGCAAACCAGCCCCCACCACGCTTCAGCCGCGAAGCGAGACCGACGTCCGCTCGGACGAGTCGTTGATGGAGGCCTTCGCCGATGGGGAGGCAGAGGCGCTGGATCACCTCATTCGGCGCCACAGCCGCGGTTTGTACAACTTCCTACTCCGGAGCGTGCAAAACGCGCCGAGGGCCGAGGAGCTTCTGCAGGACGTCCTGGTCCGCGTGATTCGCTCGAAGCACCGCTACCGCCGCTCTGCGAAGTTCACGACCTGGATGTACACCATCGCCAGAAACCTCTGCGTCGACGAGAGCCGCCGGGCGCGGTTTCGCGACCATGAGTCGCTGGACGCGCCCCGGGGCGCAGACGGCAGCCGCTCCCTCATGTCTGGACTCCAGGCGCAGGCGGTTCCCACCGATGCACGCGCCGAGGCCGTGCGCCTGCGCGCTCACCTCGCCGCCGCGGTGAGCCGTCTCCCGCCCGACCAGCGCGAGGTTTTCTTGATGCGGCAGCTTGGTGGCCTATCGTTCCGCGAGATCGGCGATGCTGTTGGCGCGCCCGAAAACACCGTGAAGAGCCGCATGCGATACGCCCTGGAGAAACTCCGGGGAGAGCTCGAAGAGCTCCACGCCGGGATCGTCGCCGTTCCTGGCGGCGTGACCGAAGGATGGTCGCATGGCTGAGCCACGCCTTGGACCCGACGAGCTCGATCGGCTCGAAGACGCGCTCGAGGGCCTCGAAGCGCTGGAAGACCTACACGACCCGTCCGAGGCCGTGTCGAGTCGCCTCGCCGACTTTCAGTTCATCCTGCAGGCCTCGCGCGACGCCCTGCCCCTAGAGGACGTGCGACCTGGTTTGCTGGACGGGGTGCTCTCTGAGGCCAGGATGTCTTCGACAGACATCCGTACGCCGGCTGCCGAACCCCCTGCAACTCCGAGCTTCTGGGCACGCATGCGAGGGGCGTGGCTGATCCCAGGTCTTGCCGTCGCTGGCTCGGCGGCGCTGGTCTTGATCCTCGTCCGGCCCATGGCTGCGGACAGCCCTCCGACCGAGACGGCGGGAGCCGTGGCGGTCAAGGAGGACACCTCGCGGGTCCAGGCTGAATCCGCGCCGAGCCCCGCAGCGGGGTACGAGCGCGCCGAAGAAAACAAGGACTCGATGCCCGCGGGCAAGGCCGTCGCGGGACAAGCCAAGTCGGATAGCGCTCCGCCGCCGCCAGCGGAACCTGCCGCAGCGGCAGCAACGTCGAGAACACGACGCGGACTCGAGCAGAGCGACGCGCCGGCCAGGCCGATGCCTGAGCCGATGCCCGAAGCCGAGCCGAGCCCCGATCTCCCCGGGGCCGCCGCCGATGCCGGCGTCACCGACGAGAAGCCGGCCGTCTCCGAAAAGGGTTGGAACGCGATCGAGCAGGGGGATTCGGCCCGAGAAGGGGGAGACTGCTTCTCTGCCCGAAACCACTACGCGCGGGCGCTCGATGATGGCAACGACAGTGTTCGAGCTCGCGCTTATGCCGGGATGGGGTTGTGCAAACGCAAAGACGGAAACACCGCCGCGGCCGATGAGTACTTCGACAAAGCGCGTGAACTCGACGAAGACGCGATCCGGTTTGCAGACACGCGGGCCGAGGACAAACCGTCCAAGCCAGGGTCGCGCAGACCCAAGAAGAAGGCCTCGCGCAAGCGAAAGAAGTCGATGGACTTCGACGAGTCCATGGACCCGTTCAAGTAGGCTCTCGCCGCGAGCTCGTCGAGTCGAACAGGCCGACCTGAGGGGAGGGCACCTTCTGCGCTCCCCAGCTCTTGCGAGCCTCGGGCGGTAGCGCGCCATGTTTGTCTTGGTACGCATCGAGGAACGTGCGGGTCGCCGCGTTGAGGTAGCCGCCCCCGCGCAGGGTTCCGAACTCGCCCTCGTAGCGGGCCGCGATCTCAGCGAACGCGTCGTCGCGAGCGTCTTTCGCAAGGATGGACGCGGCGGCGACAGAGACGTGCTTTGACTCGCCCTGGTTCACGGCCTCGAGCTGCGGGAAAAACTTCCGGAGCGGGGCGAACATGTTGGCGCCGTCGCACACGATGCGATCGACCGGGTTGGCACCGAGCTCGACGAGGAGGTCGTGCACGACCTCGCGCTCCAAAGCGTTGAGCAGTCCGCGAAAGGTGTACCGGTCGACCTCGTCGGCGTCGATCACCCGGACACTGTGAAGTGGCGCGCGTTCCCGGACGATCTGGGCCAGCTCGCGCCGCTTCTGCCGGGCGCTGGCGCCGGCTCCAAATCCCTTGCTGTCGCAGACTCCGCGTTTGGAGAGGGAAATGGACGCCCCGCGGTCGAGGCCGACCACCGCGATGACCATGGGACCAAGAATCGGTCCACGCCCAGCCTCGTCGGCGCCAAACGTGCGCTTCCCGCTCATCGGCCGCGAGCCTGCGATGGTTCGTGCCGGCGGTCAAAGCCACCATGACATTCGTGCCGCACGCGCCCCCCAAGCGCGGCCGCAAACGGCCGAAAACAGGCGTTGGCGCGGGCGTTGCTACATACGTTCCCATGGCTTGGACGTCGGACTCGTTGTCGAAACTGTTCGTGGGATTGCTGGCGACCGGGGCAGGGGGCTGCAGCGAGGAGACCGGCATCGACCTCGCGCGCTTCGACATGGACCTCTGCGGCGAGGACGGATGGCAGGCCCTCCAGGCGGTCGAGCCCCAGGAGGCGGTCGACTACCTCGAGCTACGCCGGGTGGAAGAGGTCCAGTTCACCGAGGCCGAGGACCCTTTCGGTGAGCCCAGGGTCCTGGATGCGGATGGTGACAAGTGCGGCGCGGCATCGGACGTCGAAGCCTGCGTCGCAGAGTTCGACGCGCTGCCCGTCGCATCCGAGATCGTCACCTATGACGGATTTGGCGACCTCAAGTTTCACGACTCGCTGGCGTACACGCGAGCCGAAACCGCCGCCGTTCTGGGCTCGACCGACGGCATCAAGAGCTTTCTGGGAGACATCGACGCTCCCGGGGACGCGGCGCTCTGGGCCCGGGTGCAAGGACACCGGATCGTGTGCGGGGAGGGAAACGACGTCGGTGCGCACGCCGACGGCTTTGTGCTCCACACGAAAAACGGCAGCGATGGCTGCGGTGCGGATGTCGTGGAGAGTGTGATTCTGGTTCGCCCCGACGGAGAGATCTCAGTCATTCAAACGGTCGTCGTTCAAGAGGGCGACCCAAACTGTTCGGTGGGACGCATTCCCGATGGCTTCTGTCGAGGGCGGCGGTCCCCCGGACGGAATCCTGTGGGTCGTTTCCTGGCCCGGGTCGCGGAACTCGAAGCCGCGTCGGTCGAAGCGTTCGCCCAGTTTGGAGCCGAGCTCTCCGCCCACCGGGCTCCTCGCGCGTTCGTGGCCGCCGCCGCGTCGGCCCGACAAGACGAGGTTCGACACGCCGCGGCAACCCGCCGGCTCGCCCGTCGGTACGGGTCGGGTGTGGCCTCCTCTCCCGTGCCCGCCGCGCCGCTCAAGGGTTTGGTCGCGATGGCGTCGGACAACGCCGCAGAAGGCTGCGTTCGGGAGACCTTTGGCGCCCTGGTCGCTCACGCCCAAGCGCGGCAGGCCCGGGACCCTCAGGTGCGGCGGGTCATGCAAACCATCGCGCGAGACGAGACCCGGCACGCAGCGCTGAGCTGGCGGGTTGCCGCGTGGGCGCGAACTCGCATGGGTTCGGCCGAGCGGGCGCGTGTGACCCGTAGTGCTCGGCAGAGCGTGGAGCGACTGCGGGAGGAGCTGACCGCACCCCTTCATCCCCAGGTTCACGCGGTCCTCGGCATGCCAGAACCAGCAGAAGCCGGCGCCCTGTTCGGCGGTTTGCATGCGGGGCTCCTCCGCCAGCTCGAGGCGTGAGCACCACGAGTGCGGGGACCTGTCCTCGGTGTACACCCGGAAAAAGATCGGAGATTCGGGTGGCGGCTTCAAGTTGGGCTGCAGTGAGTCGCGGACCCTCCGGCTTTCGGAAGGGGTGAAGTCCCGGGGTGAGACGGGTGCTTTGCAAGCATCAGGCGGCGGGTTCGACTCCCGCTACCCCTATTCCGGCCCCTCGTGGTTTGGACGCTCGGCTCTGAACCGAGAGGTACGGGCTTAGCAGCCCGTGGTGAAACCCGACACGGCGTCTCGCTCGTGTTTTTCGCTCCTGGCGGTGTCGCCAAAACTGGCAGTACACCCCGTACAGCGGCGTTTTGGCTCCTACCCTGGAGCGAAAAATCCTTCGCGATCCGCCGCGCCGGGTTTCACCACGGGCTGCTAGAGCGGCGACCGGTTTGAATTCGACCCGCAATGCACGCCTCTGGCCACTTGTGGCCGCGTTGCTCGGCGCTCGACGGACCTCCAGTCCGTCTTCGACCTCCCGTCTTGCCACAAGCGTCCAGCGACGCACCTTGCGAGCCGTTTCAAACCGATCGACGCTCTAGGGGCGCGCGGCGACGGCAGCCGCGTCGACGTCCAGGTGCTCGATCGAGCGTCCGCGGGCCTTGAGATCGGCTTCGAGGGTTTCTCGGAGCGCGTGGCGAGCCCGGTGGAGCCGGGTTCGCACGGTGGCTGGCGCAACGTCGCAGACCTCGGCGATCTCCTCGGTGGAGAGTTGCTCCCAGTAGTGCAGCTCCAGCACGGTCTGGTGGTCGACGCTGATGCGCTGGAGCGCTTGCAGCATCAGCGCCTGCTCCTGCTGCGCGCCCATGATGGAGCTCGGGGTCCGGCCGAGCTCCGCCACCGAGGTGACGCTGAGGTCGTCGGAACGTCGGCCCTCCTTCACACGCTGGTCGCGGAAGTGCTTGTAGAGCTGACGCCGCCCGATGGCGAACAGGAACGTGCGGAAGGAAGAGTCGCCGCGAAAGCGTTCGACCGCCTCGACGCAGCCCATGAAGCTTCGCTGCATGAGGTCTTCCACCTCGTGGAGGTCGACCTTGTTGGCGAAGAATCGGCGGAGCGCGGTGAAGTGGCGCTCGAAGAGCTCCTTGCCCGCCCGCGTATCACCGTCCCGCCAAGCGGCGAGGAGCTCGTTGTCGCTCCGCATGGACGCAGGAGTCTACACGAGGCCCGCGAGCCGCTTCGGCGTGGCAGACGCTGGCCGACGCGTCGAGGAAAGACCCCGCCTCAGCCGCCCGCGAGAGGACGCGCCATCTCGGCGAGCCCATCGAGCGTCGTCACCAGGGACGTCCGCAGGCGAAGGGCCTCGGCCCGCGGTTTGGAGGCAGCCGACCGGTCGAACCGTTGACGCGCGCGCTCGACCTCTTGCACGAGGGTGCGGGCGTGGGAGGCCCAACCTTCGGCGAGCGGAACGAGGGCTTCTCGGAAGGCCTTTCTCGCCGCGGTTTCCCCTTCGGCGATCGACTTGCCGCGCTCATCCAGGAGGTCGGTGATGTACCCCGCGGACATGAGGCCGTCGAGGTGGCCGCGTGCCCAAGGGAGAAACTGCTGGTCGAGAACCTCGCTGGCGGCGGGGTCGATGGCCGCAACCTCCATCAGAGCCTTTTGCAGGGCGCCGAGCACCGACTCGCGGATGCAGGCGCCGAGATACTCGGCGTCGAGCGGATCGAGCGGCCCTTTGGCGAGCCCTTTCTTGGTTTGCAGAATGCCCAATCCCAGACCCTCGCGCACGAGCACGTCGTCGGCGCCGAGGAACGCCGGGATGATGCTGTCCCCGAAGGACATCAGGAGGGATGCGGCGGACGGGCGGTCCTGAGCCGCGGACCTGGTCGCCTCGTCTGCCCCTTTCTCGAGCGCGTGAACCGCCTCCAGCGTCGCGAGCTTGGCGGCCTCGAGAGCTTCCTGTAGGCGGCGAGCGGTGAGTGTTCGCTTGAGTTCCCGGGCCTTGCGCAGGAAGTGGGTATCGAGCGCGGTCTCGATGCCGGCGAAGGGGTCTTTGCCCTCACCGCCTTCGGTCCGGAACTTCAGGGCTTCGTTGCCTCGCAGCGGGACGACCTCGACCAAGACGTCTCCAAGCTGCTCTCGGAGATAGGTGGCGAGTTCGGTCTGCTCACTCTCATCGAGCGTGTCGACCTTGTTCAGCACGCCGAGAACCTGGCGGCCCGACTCGCGGAGCTCGGTGAGCATGCCGACCTCGGACGCGGCGCCGCTGCGGGTTGCGGAGAACACCCAAACCACGGCATCGGCTTCGTCGAGGAACTCTCGCGCGACTTGCTCGTGGTATTCGTCCAGCGCGTTGAGGCCTGGGGTGTCCACAACCGCGGCATCGCCCATGCGCCCACCGCTGCGCTCGATCTCCATGTGCCGGATGCGTTGGGCCTCGGCGTCGTCGAGGCCGTGGAGGAACTCCTGCACGTCGGCTTTGTCGATGATCCCAATCCGACCGTCACGATAGTGAACGCGAGCACCGCCACCGGTACCGCGCCGAAACACGTTGATCGTCGTGGTCGTGGGGAGCACGCCCATCGGCGCGATCGCCTCGCCGAGCAGAGCGTTGACGAAGGTGCTCTTGCCGGCCGAGAACTCGCCCATCGTGGCGATGGTGAGCGGGCGCGCGAGCCGCTCCCGGGCCGCGACGACCCGGGTCATCGCCTGCTCGACGCCATCGAGAGACACCCCATGAATTCGCCCTGGAACGCTCGCCAACAGGCTTGTAGCAGCGGTGAGGAGGTCCTCGAGGCGCGGCTTGGTGTCGACGGGGAGCTTGAGGGTGGCCTCGCCCAGCAACATGCGGGCGCGGCCGTTCTCGGGGCGAACAACCAGCGAGTCGACGAGCAGGTCTCCCGCGAGATCGTGGAGTTCATCGTCGCGCAGGCAGGCCTGCGCCGCGACCAACTTGCGCTCACTCGCGAGGACCGAGCTGCGGAGGTCGGCATTGCGCAGGGGGCTTTGCGGATCGGGACCCCACGGGCCACCGATCTCGGGGTCGGCCCGGAACACGGGCGGAACGGTGGGCAGAAGGTCGGGCCCGACGGCGTCACCGTCCTGTTGGCGCCGCCGCGCGGCAAGCAGCCGAAGCTCCTCCGGGGGGGGCTCCGGCGCATCTTCCTTGAGTCGGCGCAACACGGGGCCGACGGCATCGTCGTCGAGACAATCCAGGCGCAGCGCAGCGTGAGCGAGCTCGGCCAGGTGACGGTCGCGATTTCCGACGGACGCTTTGGCAGCCGTTTCGGCGAGCGCGGCGATGACCTCGGTGATGCCTTCTGCGGACAGGTCGTCGCGGCGGGCACCGTCGAGCTCCGTGAGTGCCCACAGCCGACGGCCTTGCGGGTTGTCGGGTTCGGTTTGAAGCAGCCGGAGCGTGACCTCGCGCAGCGGCGGTGCGTCGTGGGGCAAGCCGACGCTCAGCCCAACCCAGACATAGGTTCGGGCATGCTCGGCGATGGTCAGCTTCTCCAGCAGCGCGTGCGCGGCGATCGAGTCTCCTTTGGCGGCCATCACCCGAGCGAGGGTGGCCAGGAGGGTGTCGTCGTCCGGGTTCTCTCGCAGGGCCTCGCGGACCCAGGACTCGGCGTCCACAAGTTGGCCTCCGACGAGCGCCAACTCGACGCCGTGCTTGAGGATCAGCTTTCGGAGTCCGCCGGCGACCTCGGACGGCGTACGGGCTCGGGCTTTCTGAAGCTCGCGAAGGGAGCGTTCTTCGTAGCCTAGCCGGAGCTGGGCGATGCCTGCCATCACGTGGGCAAGCCAGATGGCCTCGCTCTCGACGGGGTCGGGTAGCCGACGAAGCTCTGGCATGGCGCGTCGGATCAGGTCGAGCGCGCGGCCGGGGTCGTCCTGTCCGAGGAAGGGGCCGGCAGAGATCAGCAAGGGAGCCCCACGTCCGAGCGCATCGCCAAGCGCCTCACCCAGCTCCTCGAGGGCCTTGATGGGTCGTCCGCCCTCGAGCAGGTCGTGCAGGTGGGTGAGGGCCATCGCGAGGGCCACGAAGGGCTCGCCGGGATGGTCGAGGTTGGTGGCGCGGAGCCGGGCAAGGGATCTGCCGCGGTCACCTTCGTACCGGAGCGCGCGCGCAGCGGCGAGCGGCTCCCGGAGTTCTTCCGGGATGACGGGGCGTCCGGCTGCCGAGGATGCAAACGCACCCACTCGCCGCGCGAAACCGCCAAGCGCTTGGCCGACCGCTCGGAACGCACCGGCCGCGTCGGAGCTGTCCTCTCCGGTCGCCTGGGCTTCGGTGTCTTCAGGGGGCTCGGGGGTCTTCGAGTCTTCGTCCGCCATCCGCGCTCCGCAACCGTAGCAGGCTGTGGCCTCTCGCGGCCCACAGAAAACCGTCCGGAGAGAGCAATCGATTCTCCCGCGCCGGCAACGAAGGGCCAGAGCGTGATGTCCCCGTCGATCTTACTCAGCCCCGCCTTGATCTCAGCCCTTGCCGCGCCTGCCGAAGAACCGGAGCCCGCCCCCGCGCCAGCCCTCGAATCGGCGCACGGACCCGCCCTCGGCCTGCAGGTCCGGTCGGTTGGGGTGGACACCGGGACAGAGCAGTACGCGCTGACCCCTCGGGTGTGGTCCGACGTCGTGGCGGAGAATCCTTCACTCCTCCGAGACCAGCGGCGGGCCGAGTTGTTCGCCCCCGGTTTGGCTGGCGTCGGACTCGGGTCGGTATGGCTGGTCATCGCCACCTCGGTCGCGGTCGATGAGGCTCTCGTCGCGCGGCGCAACGGAGGGGACGAAGGCCGCCTCTTCAGCGAGGACCAGGGCTTGTCCGCGACCCAGGTGACGTTTCGTTTCGTCATTCCCTCGGCGATCCTGATCACCGGGGCTGTCCTCACATCGATGGGAGGCCGCGCCCGCCGCCGAATCGATCGGGCTCAAGATGCGCTCTACCTGGGCCCGCAGCTCTCTGAGGGTGGGGGCGGCGTGTCCGTAGGAGGCAGGTTTTGAACGCTCCGCTGGCCGTTGGCGAGGCGCTCGCGCAGAGCCTGTTGCGGCGTCGCCCCCCGCACACACTGCCGTGGCGTTGGGATGCGAGCATGGCGATGGTGGGCCTCGGACACCTCATGGAGGCGAGCCCGTCCCTGCGTGACCGGCACCTCGGCGCGCTGGAGGACTATCAATCGAGACACCTGGCAACGCGTTCGATCTCGCTGTCGGATCAGTGCTTGGGGGCTCAGACCAGCGTGCGTCTGCTGGGCTGGACAGAGAGCACCGAGGCTCGTTTCGCGGCCTCCCGGGTGGTTCGATACCTTCGGACGGCACCCGAGAACGAACACGGGGTCTTGGAGCACCTTGGGCGGCACGCCTGGGTTCGGCACTTCGTCCGTCCGGGGGTCTGGGTGGACTCGATGATGATGTACGTCGCCACGGCGGCTCAGCTTGGCCACGCATCGCGGGAGCCGTGGCTCACCCGGATGTCCGTTCGACACGCGGAGGCGTTCTGTCTCCACCTGCAGGGTTCGAGTGGGCTCTTCCGGCACGCGAAGCTCTCTCCCGACCATCGAGCGCCGGTTCATTGGCTGCGCGGGAACGGTTGGGCTGCGGTTTGCCTGGCCGAGCTCTTGGCCCTAACCGACGCTCCTCGCCTCCGCGTGGCCTTCGAGCGGCAGGCCGGCGCGCTTCTCGAAGCACAGTCCGAGTCTGGGCTGTGGCCGACGGTTGTGGATGCGCCAACCAGTCCCTCAGAGACATCTGGGACTGCGCTGGTGGCATATGCGTTGGCCCTTGGGGCGCGACGGGGATGGTTGCCTCCGCAGGCTCGGCACTCGGCATGGCGTGCCTGGCGGGGGCTTTGTTCGAGGCTCGTCCCCTCACGCTTTGGCGTTACGATCTCCGGGATCTCTGCGCCCGTCATCCCGGCACCGGCAGCCGTGTACCGGTGGACCCCGCAGCTCTCCGGGCTGAGCTACGGCGTTGGCGCGATGATGATGCTCGCGGCAGAGCTCGGGCGAGAGGTCAGCGCAGGAGAGCCCACATGAACGCGGCTCCCAAACCCGCTGCGCCTGCGAGTCCGGCTCCGAGGGCGAGGAGCCGGCGTCTCTCGAACCGGCGGATCAACGTGTCCATCGACGCGTGCCGCTCGAGGGGGTCTTCTCGAAGTCCGCGCGCGATGATGGGCTTGGCCAAGGCCAGCCACCCCCGGGCGAGCCGACCGGTCGCCGGGCGCTTGAGGGTGAGGGCCTCGTGAAACGTGACGCAGAATCCGTACTGGTCGCTGAGCGCGGTGGGAACGTCGCCGCGACGCTGCTCCGGGGACATGTAGTCGGGCGTGCCTGCGGGCGGAGCGTCCGTGGAGGAGACGGCGGTCTGTGCGAGCCCAAAGTCCAACACTCGAACCCGGCCGTCGTCGCCGACCATGACGTTGTGGGGCTTGAAGTCCTGGTGAACGAGTCCTACCGCGTGGGCGGCATGCAGACCTCTGCCCGCATCGAGCATGACGCGAACCGTCTCTTGCTCACTTCGTGCTTCGTGGCTGAACCAGTCCCCAAGGGTCATGCCGCGGACCCACTCCATTGCGATGTAGACCGCATGATCCGTCTCACCGACGTCGTATACGGGGACCACGTTGGGGTGCGCCAGCTTCGCGAGAGCATGGGCTTCTGCAAGGACGGCGGTGACGCGTTCGGGTCCCGACGCGAGCACGAGTTTGAGGGCCACCTCGCGCTCGAGTTTCGGATCGTGGGCGCGATAGACAACCCCATGAGCTCCCTGCCCAAGACGGGCGCGAAGTGTGTAGCGACCCACCGTAGTGGCGTCGGGCTCCCTGCGTGCGAGGCGAGCATGCAGGGCCGCCCGTACGCGCGCCTTCTCCACCGGGACGAACACGGGGTCAGCCGCGGTGGCTTCGGTGACGGAGGGCACAGGGCGTGGGGCCGCGCAACCGGAGGGCCGCGGGGATGACCGGAGTGTATGTTGCCTCCGTGCCGGGCGAAAAGGAGCTGCTCGAGGCGTGGGATCGGGGAGACGAGCGGGCTGCCCAAGCGCTGCTTACTCGGCACTTCGATCGGCTGTTTCGGTTCTTCGAACTGTCGGCTCCGGGCGCGGCTGAAGACCTGGTCCAAGAGACCCTGCTCGCGGCGCTCGAAGGGCGCGAGAGGTACCGGGCGGACGCGAACTTCGGCGCGTACCTGATGGGCATCGCGCGCAAGAAGGTGCTGATGTACTGGCGAACGCGGTCGCGACGCCCGCGCGAGGTCGACGTGGGAGCCTTGAGTCTCGAGGCTCTGGGTGCGTCGGCGACCTCGGTGCTTGCCCATCGCGATGCCGAACGGAGGCTGCTGCTGGCGCTGCGCGTGATCCCGCTGGCGGACCAGCTCCTCCTTCAGATGCACTACTGGGACGCTCTCACCGGTCCTGAGCTGGCGAGCGCATTGGATGTCCCCGAGGGGACGGTCCGCAGTCGGCTCCGCAGTGCAAAGGCGCGGCTGCGCGAATGCGCGGAAGCGAACGGCTCCACCCGCGGTGCCGACGCCGACTCGTTCGACGACTGGGTCCGCAGCCTGCGTGAGCGGCTCCATCGTTGAGGCGTGAAAGTCGGCGCTGCTTGGACAGTGGGCCCACATTCCTGTACGACAATTGTGTGGCGGATCCGAGGCGCACTGGGACAGAGGTCTATCAGCAGGTGGTGGACATCGTGGGCCACCCGAAGCTCTGCAAGAAGGTCGACTCGCAGACGCGGGGACTTGTCGCGAGCTTGTTGAGGGACCAGGGCGTCAACTCTGGAGACGCGAACCAGGCGGGTCGGGCTGTTGCGGCCAACGTCGAGCAGTTCTGCACATCGATGACTCCGGAGGGCCGCACGGTGATCATTCTCGCCGGAGCTGCCGCCACCGTCGTCTACGGGGTGATGAACTGGGACGAGGTCGAGCCCAAGATTCAGGACGCGCTCCGGAACGCGAAAGTTCCGCTGACCGTTCCGATCGACAAGGTCCGACTCCCCGGGACGCTCAAGCTTGGAGTCAGCCTCGAAGAGTTCGAGGCCGACTACCGCCTGCAGCGGGGACCCGGCACGCTGCGCCTGCAGTTTGAGAACACCTACGACACCGGTGACTCGAACATGTCCGCGAGGTACAGCCAGCGGACGAACGCGGGCAACTTCAATGCTGGCGTCAGCCACAACACCGGAAACAACTCCACGAACTTCTCGGTGGGCCAAAGCGGCAACGCTCTGGGCGGTACCTACAACGCCCGCGCGGGCTACAACACCAAGACCGGTGGCTCGGTCTTCTTCGAGTTCAAGGTCACGTTCTAAAACCGCATTGCGGCGACAATCTGAGCGCCTTCGGGGGTTGGGATCGGCATCAGCGAGAGCCTGTTCCGCCTGCGGTGCTTGCTGAGGACCACCGCGCCGAACACGACCGCGGACGCGGACGCGATTTGGATCGCGCTGCTCGTGAGTCCCAGATATCCGCGGGTGTAGTTCGGGGCCAGCGGCGCGGCGAGGATTCCGCCGACGAGCGGTGCCTGGAGACGGCGGGCGAATGCATCGCCACCCTTGGCGCGGTCGCGCGAGAACCCGAACGTCATGCCCCAGGTGACCGACAGCCACATGACCCCTTGGGTCAGGGCGAGAACGCCGGTGGAATTGTTGGGCTTGGGAGGGCGGTCGTGCCCGAGTCGGCGGTGACGGGATAGGGAGACCGCGCCGATCGTCAGGAAGCTGAACCCGGCGCCCTGCATCATCCCGAGCGTCGCGACGTACTGCTGAGGGCGGTCTCCGATGGCCGCCGCCAAGATCGGGCCGGCAAACGGGATCGGGAGGACCCGCCCCATCGCTTGTTTCGTCGCGCTGCGGGAGTCGAGGTAGCGTGATGCCACCATCCCGGTCGACCAGGTGCTCAATGCGCTGAGCACGCCTCCGGCGACGAGGAACCCTCGTGCCGAATCCCGACTCAGTTTGGGGTTGGGTGTCCTCCGGCCTGCCCGGGCCTCGGTCTGAGGTGGGCGGGTCTGTACGTGTGGTGTTGGGTTCGGGGAGGGTGGCGCCATCGCCAGCGCTGTCGTCAACCTGTCTCTTATACACATCTGACGCTGCCGACGAGCGATCTAG
>OJGU01000764.1_pt1 | contig 15689 bp, 5 predicted proteins | sample 1594741 | NCBI WGS metagenome assembly OJGU01 (sample SAMN05416841, study PRJEB24817) | seawater metagenome | isolation source: Sea water | place: Canada:Atlantic | collected 2013-07
CAGACCAGCAGCCGTACTGTCCCCGCGTTGCCTCCCTCGCGAATCACCGTAATCGGGTGAATGGCCGTCCCTGATTCCATGACCTCGTATCCGAACTGATCAAACGAAAAAGTTCCCACCCCAACAACATTCCCCGAAATATCCCCAACCGGAGCCCCTTCGATCGCGGTTTGAAGATTCACATGAGTATTCTTTGCGAGAATATCCTGCAAATTCAAGGTACCCTGCCCGGCGGCGTGGAGATCGCTTGCGACTTCACTCTGCACCTGGACCTGAGATTGAACGATTCGCTGCACGGCTTGAGCCACAGGCAAGGTGCTGTCAGCGTAAGACTGCTTCAAAACAGCGTTGGCAACGATGATCTCTGCCGCCGTGTCCTTCTGCTTCACACTAAGTTTGTCGAACAACGCGCCATCGACCGCATCAATCAGCTCGCGGACCCGTCCCACGGAAGACAAATCAAGCGTTCGTCCAGCGACCAAATCTTCAACCAACTGATCCAAAGCCAACTCAATTGTCGGGGCACGAGCGACCCCATTCGCACCGCTCACCAGACTGCCAACTTGAACAATCGTGTCCTGCAACATCGCCACCGCCTTGATAATCGCCACAGCATCTGCATTTCCCTGATAAGCTTCGGCATACATATCGAAGCGCAACATTTCAACCCGAGCCGCCAACCCGGCATCCAAGCCCAAGGCCGTCTCCACCTGAGATTCCGCTACCGTCTCACTCAGATTCGGATCTCGAATCAGCAGAGCCGCGATCAAACTCGTCACTGGATGAATGACCGATGCGCCCAACGGCGCTCGAAAAGAAATCTCCAAAGGCAAGCCCGTTGCGATATCCATTCCTCCGCTCAAAACAAGCACCCCTTCGGCAGCCTGCAATTGACCATCGCCATTCTGATCAAAGGGTCCCGGCAAGACATTCAACTGATAATCCCCACTCCCATCCGTGAACACCCAGGGCTCAGGAGCATCCCGGTTCCCGTTCAAGTTCGCATCGAAAAACACCGTACCACCTGCAACCAAGCCATCGCTGGCTACCCCAGAAAACGGACTCACCGTTGCGTCGAGCTCAAACTCCAAGGCCCAATCCGTGAGAGTGACCAGACCTCCCGGTGAAACATCCGCGAGAAACAAGAGCCACTCCCCGTTCGGATCGATCCCATCAAATTGGTTCAGCATTGCCGAGCGTGCCTCAGTTCCGGTCACCAATGAAGGATCCACCAGGCGCCCATCCGGCTGCCAAGATCCAGTCCACGGCAAGCCGAAAATAGCGGATTCACCGATCACCGTCTCGTAATCACGAATATCCCCATTGCTCGCCTCGTCATCAAACACCAGACGTTGCAAACCAGCCCCAGCGCTCCCAAAAATGTTGCTCTGCGTCCGTCCCGGTCGATTCAACAAAATCGAAAAAGCGGCATTATCCGTCTTCGTCAAATAGGCATACAAATCCCCATTGAACCCAACCGTCCCGTCCACAGATAAAGTCACATTTAGATCCCGAATCCCTTGCCCGACAGGAACACCAGAAACGTTGATCCGAACCAATGTGCCCGCCAAATCGCCATCAGGAATGGCCAGCGACACATCATCCGCGATCGTAACCGTCCCTCCTTCCACTCGAATCCCGTCAATAAGCCCTACCAGGAGCAAGCAGGCCACCGCAGGCTTCAAAAACTCGATCAAACTGTGACTGCGAATACACATGTCCGGCTAAGGTTGCTGAGGGGCTTTAATGACCCGATAAATCCGCTGCTCAGGTGGCGGCTGGAGATCAGTAAACTGAAAATTTCCGTTTTGCGGCGAAGCCGTCAATGGCTGCCCGAGATCGTTCCAAACGGTACTAGGCGGGTTGAATTGATCGGTAAACTGAGCTTGGTAGCTCTGCCCAGGAATCCCGCGAACTCGAATAGTCACGGGCTGTCCCGGTCCTGCAGAAATCGTGGCTTCAATGGCACCAGAGCTTCCATTCGCCTCTTCTTCCTTGATGGTCACAATCGACGTCGCGAAAGCCCCCCGACCATCCGATAATTCATATTCGAATTGATCGTCTTGGACTTCATTGGGGACTCCTGGATAATAAACCAACCACTGATCATTCAAGATCTCAAGCGATCGACCACGAGCAGACACCGGAGCGACAAGCCCAGCGAATCGAACCATGTCCCCGTCTAGATCCCGATCATTGAACAAGAGATCGGCCACTCGAATTTTCACGGGTTCCAAGTCCACCGGACGCACGATCTCGTCGTTCGATCCATTGGGAGCGCGATTTCCGAAACCGCTCACACCAAATTCGAAGAATCCCTGCGGAAACCCAGGTCGAGCTAATCCGATGGATGCCACCCGATCCCCATGATCTTGTGGCTCGAAGGTCACCGTAAATGTGTCTGTCTCCCCCGGAGCCAGGGACATGGGCAATTCAACATCGCTCACAATGAAATCACCCGACGCGAGGCCACTCACATCAATGGCATTCAGCGTCAACCGAGACGAACGAGAAGGCGGCTGTCGCAGCAGGACCAAACCCGCCAATCTCTCCTCAGGAGTCCAGGTTTCAACCTCAGCGCTCAAGAGATCTAGCTGAGCGGATGAATCCGTAACAAAAGAGGTATTTGTGATCTCATAAACTTCGGTGACCATCCCTCCAGGAAACTCGGCATTCCCTAGTTCCGAGGCATTGGTCGCACCAAGCTCCGAGTCCCCACTCCCCTTGACCGAAATAGTAATCGCGCCGGCCTCCTCAATTGCGAGAGGCGATTCACCTGATGAGAGGGCGATAGCGTCCACTCCCACCACAATCATCCCCAAACTCTCGAGATCACCGCTAATTGGCAGTTTCCAGAGAAACCCTTGTCCCGCTTGTAGCTCGACTTGCGAAGTGGAGGTCCCATTCTGAATCAGATCCCCGCCGTTCACCGTGACTCGATAGCTGAGCGCTTCACCATCGACTTCAACCACTCCTGAAAGAAACGCAATATCTGAGTAGGTAAGCTCCAACGAATCTCCCAGAGAAGCCACAAAATTGAACCGATCCTCCGTCACGCTCGGTTGATTTTGGATCGCGGCTAAGGGCCCCGACTGAGCGGACACCGAGGCATCTATCGAATGGACTCCCCCGGAACTGAAGCCACCTGCAAAAGCGCCTTGGGATAGGATCCCCACAGCTTGCGACTCCGAAGCGCCACTCACGAAGCCGCCAATCGACTCTAGATCGGCAGCACCAACGCCCGCCACTGAGGCGAGGCTCGCCGCCAAGACTTGGAGTCCTCGTTGCTTCATGTCATCTGTTTCTTAGCCCCGCGAATCGTTCGCTTGACCGTCGACATGCTCCTCTTTGGGTTTCGCAACATCTTCGAAAAACTCACTCTTGACCGTCTCACCATCTGTCAGCTCCACCCGCGACTTCAATGCCCCACTCGGAAACCAAGCCTTCGCCACCCCATGCGCTTTCCCCTGCTTCATCGGTATCTCCTGGGACAACTGCCCATTCTCATGCCATTTCCGATACAAGCCCTCCCATTCGCCATCGGCCACCATCCCCTCAGACTGCTTTGTTCCGTCGGGCCACCATTTGGTTCGTGGCCCGTGAGAAACTCCGGCAACGAAAGACTCTGAAATCTGTTTCTGCCCGTTCGAATGCCACCCCTCAGAAAGCCCGTCGAGGAGGCCGTCCGCAACCACTGTTCGAGACTTTGGCGATCCGTCTTCATAACTCTCAACCACCATCCCCGAGAAGACATTCGTCTCACCGGCGATGTAGAATCGCCCGTCTACCTTCTTGAGTTCACTCAAGTCGAGCTCCGGGAGTGGCTCAACGGGTTGCTCCAGGGCTCCCTTCAACAAAAACACCACAGCAACGAGAATCGCAGCTGTTCCAAGAATGCCTAGCCACGCGGGAAAAGCACCGCGTGCGCCTTGCACTGATTTATCAGTTTGATCGCTTTCGTTCACTCGACTTTCACTTTCCAGTTATTCAACCTAGCGCCGGCCCAAACGCAGCAAAGAACAGAATTGCGGTAGTTCTTCTACTATCACTTCACCGGAGCCCTTCATTGGCTTACTGTCCACACAATCATTCGAAGTAGCCTTCCCGGCTTTCCGTCTCCTAGGATTTTCATCCCACCAAAGGAGACCTTGGTTTAGGTCCGAGAGGCAATCGCAGCCTTTCGACACCAGAGGAACAGCCTAGTTTACTTGGAGTTTGAAGAAGCGGTATTCTACCGCGCTCTCCTGAGCGGGCACCTCGATCTCCATCTCGGTTACACCCTCGGAATAAAATCCTTCCCGGAGCGGGGCATCGGCATCATCTGACGTCATGCGAAACGAAACAGGCGCCCACTCATTGAAGTCAGCTGATCCCAGAATTTCATAATTCCTCCCAGGCAAGGCCATAAAGCCCATCACAGGCATACCCTCCTCAACCCCCTTGATAACCAAATTAAACCCACTCTCGTCGTCGAAGGCATAGCTTCCGGCAAGATACTCCATGAGATTACTCAGCCCATCCCCATCGGAGTCATCATCGGGCCCCACACTCGCGAGATCTTCGGCCAGACCGCGATTCACCAGAGAACGTTCCCAGGCATCCGGAATCCCATCACCATCCAGGTCTTCGCCTAGGGTTAAATCCAACTGAGTTCGCTCCCCGGGTTTTCCCATCGATTGCGTTTTAGCACTCACTTCGATCGGAAGGAAGACGTCGCGCCCGATTCGGACCCGAATCGCAAAGGGCATTAGTGGACGCATCGCCGTCGGCCGATAGAGTTCCGAGGTCAATCCCGCATCCATAGGAACACGCAGGCGATAGTTTTGTCCAATCGCGAGTCCCGAAAGGATCTTGGTCGAAAGGACTCGTCCGGAAGCCGTCTGAAACAGCACCTCCGCATTGTCCGCTCGCACTGGATTCCCCCGCTCATCCCGAACCGTCCCATAAAAAGTATGATGGGGCGCCGGCGGAAACGCCTGCACAACCGTCAACGCTAGTAAAAGCATCGGTGGGGCGAGCATAATCGCGAGCCGCGCGCGCAGCGCGCCAAAGGTTCGAGTGAGCGCAATTGGGGCGGGAACGGCTCGCGAGTACGCTCGCCCCACCTTATCAGCACATGAATTTTGCTCGTCTGAAGTGTTCATACTAGTTTCCAGAGTAACTGTAGGTTTCAAAATGAAGCTTAATGTCGCTGACAGTGTCAATAAGGACGTCGAGTCCCTGCTCCGGATCATTCAGCAAGGTGCGCCCGGGAATGACGAGTTTCCATCGGGTGTTCCATATCGAACGACCAATCAGCCGGCTGTTAGTGTAGGTCGCTGGCAGCAGTTGCCCGTTCTCACCAAAGACCGAGACATCCGAAACGGGGCGGAATGCTTGGTGCTTGCGAATACTGAACAGATCCTCGGGTAAGGTATCGGCCGCCTGATAGAGTTTTTTGGAAGAAAAGTCCGAGGCACCGATGTTGAAAGGCAGCGGAATGGTCACATCGTCAACCGACCACGTCCGAATCACGCTCTGATCTCCCAGCGCCGGACTACGCATGGCATCCAAGCCCACAGGAATTAAGTAGACACTCGGTGTCGCCGAGAGCGTCGCCGTATCTAAGAATGCCGCCGTGGGATCCGATTGAGAACTCCCATCCGTGACCGAAGCGTTTGCCCCCGGATCGTCCATCCCATTGTAGCCTTCCATCGCCACACCTACCGAAAAGATCTTCGTGGCAAAGGCACTGATATCGAAGGCATGATCGCCTCCAGCGAGCGGCTGGCCAAAGAGATTATACCCGTCATTGATCTCCGTGCTGAACTCGATAATGATGCCCGGCACAGGCAAGCCATCGCCTTTGTCGATCTGCAAGCAGTGGCGAACCACATCCTCATCTTCGAGCACATTTGTTTTGCGGCCCGCATACAGAACATCGCGCCAATTGGAATCGCCATCGGAACCGGGTAAGACTCGAAAGTTCTCAGTCCGTAGGGAAACGGTCGTTCCGTAGACATCGGGATTGATAAGCCCTAAGCGCCCCTTCAGGACTTGGAAATCAGCCGCCATCTCCGCCAAGGCACTGGAGAGCCCTGGATCACCGGTATCGCTACCCGCAAACTGGGGTTCCCCATCCATGACAACCCCTAAAGAGCGAGACGCAACAATTCGATCCACGAAGCTAGTTCCCTCACCGGATCCGAGAAGACCGGTTTCGTAATCGTAGGCCTGGGCAGCAAGGAACGCATATCTCGCAGAGAGATCAAATAGAGCATTGTAGCGCTCCAGTTTCTCATCACGGAACACTCGGAAAGCGGCGTCGCGACTGCGGAACCCTTGAGTGGTCGCAGCAGTTTGCTTGCGGAAAACTTCTCGCTCCGACTGCAAACGGTTCCCCTTGGCGACTAACATGTAGAAACGACCGCGAGCATCCGCAAGTTCTTGCAGCGCTTGATTGATGGCGTGCATCTGGTTCTGCAATTCTTGAAATTTCAGGTCGATCGCCAAGACGGCGTCTAGTTGAAGAACCGTATCTTCAGCATCGGCAATATCGTTGAGGAGACTCTCACGAATCTGTTCATTTCGATTCATGACTCGACGTCCCAGCACTCCAGCCTGCTGAAGCTGAAGCTCACCGATAGCAACATTTCCACCAATCTCAGCGAGCTTCGCAGGAACGCTAATCCCCCCCGAAAAGTCACCCCCAGTTGCTAATCCGAAAACAGCATTCTTAGGGACTGCGTAAAACATCACTTCAAAAAGATCCTCCAGCACATTTCTGGCAGTGTCTGCTCTCAAATCGAGGAGGTCTCTTCGATATTCCGCCAAGTCAATTGAGGCTTCCCATGAATTGATGGTCGCTAGATGGCCATCGATCGTCCCGTCAAGGTCTAGCTGAGCACTGTACACCTCGATCATCCGGTCAACTTCGTATTTCAACGATTCTTGACCACGAAGCGCGGCATGAGCGCGATTACGTGCCTTGATTACATCGGCAACCGCAAACTGAATTTCACCCGGCGATTCTCGTCGACCGATCCAATCGGAGGGTTTGCTGAAGAACCCGTGTGAGTCCAGTGTATACTTCAAATGGCTTACGTTCAGATCATCTGAATCGACATTCGGAAGGAAAGATTCCACGAAGTTGGCCTCCGTCTTCTCAATTCCACTCAGCGCGGAGTAGGTCGAATTGTATTCTTGAATATCGAGGATAAACTCACTGGACTCAAGGGGATCAACCCCCGGCCCGGATAACTCGTTGTCGTCCACATAAACATAGTGCGTCAGGTCCGGCCCCTCATAGCCCGTGGCATAAGTCTTGCCTACACCAATATCGTCCGAGTAAGGAGTTCCGTAGAGCTCGATCAGCGCGTTGGTATAGGCAATTTCCTGATTTAGGACGATCGCTTCATTCGCCAACTGGGAATCAGCCTCACGACGCATCAGCTGGGTTACCGATTTCGCATCATCAAAGGCGGTCACTGCATTGTTCAAGGCAGCTGTCGCCCTTTCATAGATTTGCTCGAAGTGAGACGAATCGCCTCCTAACCAGAAGGAGTAGGTGCTCGGGTTGACGTCGAACGCCATGCTGGAATCGCTGAGTCCCAATGGATTCAGATGAGCGTCCGCATTGTCGGCGGATGTTTGCAATTCCTTCACGATATCAACAATCTCCGTCAGTTCAGGCACTGTCGATCGATCAATGATCTGAATTCCCTCGTGACTGGGATCGTCGTCCACTTCAGGCAACATCGCGTTTCCGGTCACCCAATGAACAAAGGCGCCCTGCCCGGTCCTTGAGGCCCAATGATCCGCACCCCAGTAACGGGTGGTCCCTCGCGACGTGTTCTCACGAATCGCTTCCGCCCCAAAGTGTTCCCATCCAACCTCATCGCCCGAGACATAGTCCTGACGCCACGTTAAATCAAAGGCTTGTTTACCGGCCTCCGCCGTTGCGGCTGCCGCAGCAGCGAATTTCCGCTCATCGGTGTAGTCGACTTGCACCGTTTGTCCCAGGATCGTCACGCCTTCGGTCCGTGGCACCCACTCGAAATCGGTATCAATCAAGAGTGAATAGTAGTTCTTTAGAGCCGTAAGATAGTGTCCATAGGCATCCCCGTGACCTTGAGGATAAAGAACCGCCGCATCCTCAGCATCGATGACGCCATCGAGACTGCTGGTGTCCGCCTCCTGGATATTGTAGTTCAATGCATAGATGATCTCCCCGGAATCGATCCCACGGGTGTAATTCCAGAAGAGACGATTGTAGATGGGATTCGCCTCGACACCGGGTGGCAGAAAATCGTCCCGCCCACGCATCAGGGCCAACTCTTCTTCGAGCAAGGTGGCCGTTTGGCCCTTGAAGGCAAAGAGCGATGTCGCAATGTCTCCAAAGACACCATCCGCAGTGCTGATCCCAATCGTCGGATTGAGAGCATCGGAATACGCATCATTACCCAAGAACATGTACAAGTCATTGATGTATCCAGCCGCGAGTAGCAGCGCATCGTTAGCCGGGCCATAATTGATATCGGCATCAATGCTCAAGCCTCTCCCACGATTGAGCACGGTCTCGTAGATCTCTATCAAACCAAAGTCGTCAATGGTTTCCGAGTTGAGCGCCACATTCCCCTCCCAACGAGATCCAGCCAAAGTCAGCATGCTCGCATCGGTGTCAACGGCATTATTGAACAAGTCGCTGGTTCGCTGATTGAAGGGATTGATGCCCGCGAGAACTCGTTTAATCCAGCCCTCAACCAGGACGGGCTCAGTCCATTCGGACCAGTTGATGTTAACACCGTTTCCGTCGTCGATCCAAGAGGCGTGGGTGTCCAAGTTGGCTCGATAACGCATGATGATGTGCTGATCAGACAATGATTGCACATCAGCGGTATCGCCTACGATGGAACGGATCTTTTCCTCGAACTTAGCGGTATCCATGTCCAACCACCCAGTCCCAGGATTGTCATTAAAGGGGTCCACCGCCGGCGCTAATCCATCGACCGGTGCCCCGGTTTTCCATTGGACATCGTAGTTCTCGGTTAGCGATGCCAGGTCAATCACCTGCTGTAGCGTCACCTTTTCTGCAAGCGGACTGTCGGAGAGAATGATCTTCAGTTCTCCCGGATGCAGATTCGGATCCACTTTCAGAATCAATATCGACACAGGATCATCGATCGCGCTAAACGCTTCACCGTCCCCGGCTATGAGCGAAATATAGCCTGATCCTGGTCCCATCGCTGTAAGAGCATAGGAGTCCACGGCTTCATCATCATCTACAATCGAGACCAGGTCTTGAGCGGTCCGGGCAATTCCCGAATGATATTCATCCAGACCCGATATCGCGAGCTCAGCGGCATCGCCGATGCCAGTACGGCCCCCGGTTTCGTTGTCGTAGTAGTCTTCATCTGGGGTTTCTGAACTACCTGAATCGAGCTTTGCTTTGATCGACGCCACCGACACATGAGTGCCCGGCACCGCCGGATCCTCAACAAAGAGATCTACAAGCGCGCTCAGATTCTCGATAGCGAAGTCCCAATTGTTCTTGATGCTTGCCTCCTCTTCATCGGGAACGACCGCTTTCAGAGTCGCTAGATCTTTGTCACTCAGGATATTGAGCAAGACATAATCCTCGCCCACCGTTTCGTCTCGGTATTCTCCTCGAAAAACGAGCGCTCCGTCCGTTCCTCGATTTGGATCAAAGAAGAACCGACTCTCCAAATGAGGCGGCAAGCCAGTGAAGAAAACATCCCCATTATAGGTTTCAGTTGCCGCCGATGAAGGCACCTCCAACAGGTAGAAATCGACTCCACTTACAACATTGGTTTTTCCAAAGAAGTACTCCTTTTCTCGGGTAGAATCATGAAGTACAATGGTCTGTTGCCCATTAATTTGGGATTGTTCATAGATAACTTCTAAACTTGAATTTCCGCGAATGGCTGGAAGACCGTTGATTGTGGTCGTGAGAGTCTGCGCCATGTTCATCACGGGGACGTCATCCGGCCATACCGGGCGAAAGGCAATCGGCAAGCCTTGGTCTGCATGTTCTCCAGTAACTGGGTCGATCGCATAGACCCCATCCCCTTGAAAAGTTCCATCGGCTTTCTCTATCCGCAAGTATGGCGTCAATGTACCCAGAGGGGGTTGTTCCCCCCCATCGATCGCTAGAGACGGGAACCAGAATCCTGTTTGGGTGGCGTAGTAGAATTGCATGTCCAACCCCGGTGCGTCGTCATCTGAATGAGGCCCTCGATAGATCCACGTATTTCCTTTTCGATCTTGTCTTGTAAAACCCGTGTAGAGGACACGCAGTTCACTATCGTTCACCTCAACTGGCACCAAACTCCGGCTCAATACCCAATTGTTGAACTGATTATCAACGATCGTCACATCTGGAATGATAATGACGGGAAGAACCTCAAAATCACCCTGAATGGCCTCTGCGATCGGTAGATCAATAAAAAGCTTACCGTCTTCAGATCCCAGTGCTTCTACCGTGACCGTCGTAACGGATTGAGTCGCCTCTGATGCAATGTGCACTTTTGTCAAGCCGGCAACAAGGCCTCCATGATCCGGAATCGCCAATCTTAGGGTTGCAGTGGGATCATTTGGCATCGTCAATTCCCACGACGAAAGCGCAAGGGGCACACTTGTTGAGATATATGCGACCACGCTATCCGTCGAATAATCGGCAGTCGTCACATAGATCCATCGAGAATCCGTCAATTCTGAATCCTGGACAGCGTAAATGTTGAAAGGCACGATAGCATGGTCCGTTGCGATATCTATCGAGGCCTGTCCATTGGGCATATCACTAACCGTTGTTGTTTCGACGGCATAACTGCCCACTTCGGTATTGAGGCTCGCATCTTCATCCTCTGGAACGGGGTTTGGCAACAAGGGTAGTGGCATTGGGGCCTGGAGAACGATTCCCGCCTCACGTTCAAACTTGAAGGTCACTCCCTCCTCTGGCTTCTCTCGCAGCACCTTAAACGGAACCATTGCAAGACGACCATCCGATTCGGTGTATTCAAGAAGCACGAACGGATCTGATGTGTAGTTGTCACCTGAAGTGATATTCAAATCATCGCGCAAGGCGAAAACCTCTCCACCACTCATCAAGGCATGTTCTTCGTTGGGGTTGTAGCCCACCTCCGAACGAAGGTTTTGAGTGTAAACGGTCCCTTTCTCCTCCTGGCTATCGAGGCCGCCGCCTTCAACACCGTAACGCCCGTCGTTACTGCCATCATTACTCGCCAATACGATTTCTCTCGGATTCGAAGGCCATTCGATCGTATATCGTCCAATCACCGATGGCCAATAGACCGTATGAAACCCGTTCGCAGTATCGGCCCCATTTGAACGCATCCACCAGACCTCTAGAAGATTATCTCCAGGAATGGCGTTCACCGGGATAATGGCCCCTTCGTTCGCCAAAGCAAAACCGTTCTCTACCTTCAGAGGATCGAGATATGCGTTACTGCTAAAGGACGTTCCGACGTCTTGATTGATATGGCCGGCCAAGTAATTGTCTTCCGATCCAGATCCTGACTCGCCTAGAGGTGCGGAGACACGCTTGCCAACCTCTACAGTTTCATAAACAATTCGCGGTGCCGCGATCGATGAATCAAGGGACCAGATTTGAAGCGATTCCACTGACACATCGCTTGCATCGCTAGCTTCCGATCCGAGAAGGATCGATTCCACTTTGCCACTGACCCCGACAAGATTAGGCCCTTCCCCAACTAACGTGCCATCCATGTAGAGTCGGCATTGATCTCCATCGCCAACATAGGTTACCAAGGTACTTTCGCTTAGGGCCAATTCCGATGTGGCAGTAGCAAAGGCATTTCCATCGCTAATCCGAGTCACCCGAAGATTCCGCAATTCACCACTCCCACCGAACGAATAAGCCCGGAAATAATTATCCGCATACCCGCCACTTTTCGAATACGTATGGAGGGCTGTAGGGCTCAGACTAGAATATACATCGACCTGTGTCGCACCAACGCCGTCAAAAGGGTTCCCATCTGAGCCAGTCGCGAGAATATCAATTCGGTGAAAGAGACCATCATTTGCTGTGAGTGCGGAGTAATGAACTTCCGAATCGCCCGTTACATCCACATTACCATCAAAGACAGCAACAACCCCGGTCCCTCGAAATACAATCCCATAGTTTTCTATGCTCGATAACACCGAGAGACCACTTTCAGCAGCACCAACTAAAACCCCCTGCCACCGGATAAGATCAGAGAACCCCTCTACGACTGGCATGATATCGGAGCGGTATCGCAGACCTCCTTCCGACAGTTCTCCATTTACATTCGCAGTCTCGATATTGTCGATTACTTCTCCATACACATCAAGATACGGAAAAGGTTGTTCCGCACTGATGCTGAGCCCAAGATCAACGGTAGCAAGCGAATCATCCGACTCGCGAACGACCAACTGCAACAATCGATCGAAGTCCCCTCGAGTATCCAAGGTCACCTGAGCCTCCACCGTGAAGGCTTGACTATCAAAACTAAAACCCTCTGAAATACTTCCGGAAGCCGCCCCCAATTCAGCCACTAGAACGGCATTCTCATTAAGCGAACTGTTATTCTCTGAAACCGCGACTCCACCAAGACCAGTCAGGAGCTGATCGTCCAACCAAGAATACACCCGTTCGAAAGCCACCTTATCGTCAATATTGAAACGCAAGAGCGAACGGTGTCTAGGGTGTGAAGAATCTAAAACGGTATAAAAGAGACCCTCATCGGTCAATTTGGCACGAGGCGCATCCAATGAATCTTGATATTCGAGCGTCGGCGAGTCTTCCCCATCAAATTGCACTGCGCTCGCGACGGCCTCTTCTTCAGAATCGACTTCTGGTCGAATATAGTGGCTAAACCAGCTAAGATCAGTCGGCCACACCAATTCGTAACGAACAAAGAGATCCGGCCAGCGAATTCCCTCCACTCCCTCGATTAACCAATACAGCAACAAATCGTTGGCATTTATTGTTTCACGGATGGCATAAATCGTCGGAGTATCGACTCCCGTCACGTAGTGTTCATGATAGAACTCCGACATGGAAACTTGATCCGCCGCCTTGGCAAGGAGGTCTGAAGCCCCGTTTCCAGGAGTGATCTCTTCACCCAATTCGACAATGAGATTCTCCGGAACAGGGAACTTCAATACATCGATCACTTCAAATCCCAAGTGTGTCCGAACCTCTCGCTCAATTCCGGAATCGTCAACATACTTGTCACCGGTGGTATCCCCCAGAATTTCCATAAAGATACGGCCCTCCACATTTTGAGCCCGGATCTGAAAACTGACAGTGCTCCGCTCCGCCCAAATCGTCTTAATAAACGAGATGTCTGAACGGGACAGCAATGGATCTGCAACATCCGAAATGGGGAATCCTGTATCCGAGTCAATTTCGTGATCAACATTCTCTGGAACATCACTGTTGTAGGCGAAATAGACATCACCAATTCTCGAACTTGGAATATCAACAGACGCTCCAGTAAATGGAGACGTATTCCAATAAATCGTTTGAATGTCTTTGACGGCACTTCCAGAAACGACATAAGTCTTCGTATACTTACGAAAATAGGAATTACCCACCTGTAGCCATTTTTCCGCATCTCCGGAATCAGCTGGGATCGACGCCTCCTTGTCTCTCTTAACCCAAACCACGTTAAGGTTTCCGGGTTCCACTGCATAGAGTTTCCCTGCATGCGGACTCCAATAGGCAGTCCCGGTTTCATTTGGCTCAAGAAACCAGTATTCTTCAGCGCTGACGCCTGATGGCAAATGATCCCCTTCTTCTGTCTCTTCAGGAACAGATATAACGCCACCGATCAAAAAGCTCGAGGATCGGGCAATATACGGCGCCCCGATAGTCGCTCGACTCAATACGACAGAGGGAGTCTCTGCCGCGTCATTTGAAGCGTAAGTGTCACTAGGGCGATCATCTGAACTCTCGAATTGTTTCAACACATGTCCAAACGTCGCCACACCACGCCACTGAAACTCACCAGTATCCTCCAATCCACTGGACGGTCCGTCCCCGTTCGAACCGTAGTCAGTATCATCATCGGAAATTGGAAGCCCGCCTTCCGACGACAGGTTGTAGTTGACATCGTCCTGCTTTAGTTCTAGCGGATAAGTCTGTGCGATGGCGTCATTTACCAAGAAGCCCGATAGCATACTCGAGCAGACCAAAACACCTAGGATCAATGAAAGGCATTTTGACGGAAGCGTTTTCCCTGCTCGCAGCTCTCTTGAAGATCTTTTCACCTGTCCCTTGTTTCTACTTTGTGACTCCTGCGACTTCCAGCCAGGAGGCACTGGCGTGGCGATCCCAGGAATTTGGTTTCCACTATCTGGTCTCATACGGGATTCCTTATTGCCACGCTATTCAGTTTTATTCGTGTCGAACAGCTACCAATGGCTGATCCGATTCCTCAACGCCGGCCATCAACGATTCGATTCTTTCGACCCGCTGGAGAACGCTCATCAAATGCTCAGTCAGCCGACTGTTCTCCTCCTTCAGCGAGACCACGTCTGACTCTAGTTTTTTGTTACTCTCCTGAAGTTCAATATTAGTTTGGTCAAGTTTGTGGTTAACCTCTTGCAAGGCGGCAATCCCGGTAAGGAAAACATGATCGTAATCTACCGTCCGGAGGTCTTTTACCTCCCGACCGTAAACAAAGATCTCTTCAACTGAATGCTCCCATTCTCCAACCTTAAAACTCTCTGAATCAGGGACAACTAACACCTCTTTCTCAACTTGTTCACTTCCCATGATTAGCCTCACAACTTCGCCAGGCCTAAGTCCGTGATCTTGTCCCAGTTGCACCAAGAGAGATTGAGATTCTCTATCAAATTGAACATCCTTTGTCGCAAGGTAGATATCCGGAACAAACCCCTCGCTCATCTGAACTGCATTGGGCATGACTTTTTCCAATTCCTGAGCAATCACACCAAATTGCACCCCGTCGCCGAATTTCACGACATCCCGCATAACATAATCCGTTATCCTTAGATCCTGAATCGCAGTCAAAGCTTCGGCGGACGACACTCTGTGCTGAATATCCTTCAGACGTTCATCGGACTGAATCCAAAGGTGTTGCGCACAGACAATGCCGCCACTCGTTCGAAGTGAGATGGGTTGAGTCGTGTTCGAATTGTCAGAATTATCAGTATTTCCATACCTCGCAATTCGGTCGAAATTGTAATCGCTTGTCGACCCAATTTCCAATGGCACCGCGGGTGTGCTGTCTCCAATCCCTAGTTTATTTGGAATATAAATATTTCCATCGGATTTAAGAATGAATCGAGTGGCTCCTACAGTCCGATCAACGAGATTGAAACCGCCCGGATAACTACCACTATTGCCGTTGCTCTGGAGTTCCCACGCGTGCCCCGACGAATCCGTACTAGTAAGGCCTATGCGAGCGTAATCCGAACCTTTGATATCAAGTAAGTGACTTGGACTACTGGTTCCTATTCCAACCCTGTTCTGGATGTAAACATTGCCATCATCCTTAATCGTCATACGCCGATTCCCCTCCTCGTGAATAAAGCTAAGCCCTCCAGTGAATGAATCAGACGGACCTCCGCTCTGCACTTGCCACGCAGCGCCTCCCGTTCCTGTACTATCTCTGTCTCTTATACACATCTCCGAGCCCACGAGACCTCTCTACATCTCG
>OJGU01000766.1_pt1 | contig 15631 bp, 13 predicted proteins | sample 1594741 | NCBI WGS metagenome assembly OJGU01 (sample SAMN05416841, study PRJEB24817) | seawater metagenome | isolation source: Sea water | place: Canada:Atlantic | collected 2013-07
CGAGATGTAGAGAGGTCTCGTGGGCTCGGAGATGTGTATAAGAGACAGTATTAAAATATTCTAAGTTTTTGAATACTAAGAAATCATTATGTCCATCACCATTAGGAGTAAATATATTAGGAATAATAATATCAGAAAGTATTAAATATTCTAAAGAAACACCATCCTGACAACCTTCTGCAGTTGTAATCAAAAGACTAACATTCATGAACCCTTGTGTAGTATAAATATGAGTTGGGTTTTGGATAGTACTTCCATTGCCATCACCAAAATTCCATTGCCAACTTATAGGATTTCCTGAAGACAAGTCGGTAAATGTAATTGGCATACCAGGCTGACCCTGAGTTGGTGGATCAATTGAGAATGCTGCTGTTGGCACAGGATATCCATGTACAGTCGCATAAGCAGTGTCATTACATCCAAAATTATCTGTAACTATAACACTTACACCACCTATGGTCGCACTCGTTGTTGAGTTAGTATCATTGTTGAACCACATATAATCATTAAATGAAGGAAAAACAGAAAGGGTAGTAAAATCTCCTGGACAAACAGTATCGTTTCCAAGTATTGTTGCTTGAGGATCTGAATTAGTTACTGTTACTGCAGGAGAAGTTCCTGTACAGCCATTAGAATCAGTTACCGTTACAGTATATGTTCCTGTTCCGGTTGTAATATTTGAAGTATTTTGTCCACCAGGGTTCCATGTATAATTAGTATAGTTTCCTGACACTCCTAATGTTGTTAATTCATTATTACAATAAAAATCATCACCTGTAATAGTCGGTGTTGGAGATGGAGCTTGACTTACAACAAAAGTATCTGTCATTGTACAAACTAAAGTATCAACAGAAACGATATAAGTACCGGGAACTGTAATGGTAGCAAATTGACCAACACAACAAGCAGGAGACCAAGTATAATTAGTATATCCAGCACCTGCATCAATAACAACAGATCCTCCGGCACAAATAGCAGTATCGGAAATTTGAGGACCTACTGCATTTAATACGGTAATAGTTACAGTATCTGTTAAGTTACAAAGACCAGGTACAGAATCACTAGTTACAACATAAGTGGTAGTTTGGCTCGGAGTAATAATAGGGTTTACACAAGAATCACAACTTATATTTGTCCCAACATTTATAGGGTCTCCAGCTATAGATGTCCAAACAGGATTGGTAGCATTGGCTACTTGTAATTGGTGGGTATTTCCCGTACAGATAGTTTGATCTGCTCCTGCATAAACTCCTGTACCAATATTAAATGTAACGGAGAAAGAGGTTTGTCCTGCAATTGGACAGAATTGATCTCTAGCAATAAAGTTTACAACAGAACCTGAAAACCCTCCCGTAGCTACCCAACAAAAGGTTCCTGTTTTAGGATTAGTACCAGTTTGAGTAAATGTTGCTCCAGGAAGTATGGTTGTTCCGTTAGTGGTAATATATAAAGAATCATTAGGATCGGCATCGTTGAATACAACATCAAAACATACGTTATCACCTATACATAAATCAATAGTGTTGTTATTAATATTCGCAGAACCTGATACATTAGTAATAACAGGAGGTGGTGTAGGAGCTTGATTAGAACAACTTAACACAATAACTTGGAAATCATGATTAACATAACCAGTCATATTACCAAAAGCATCAAAAGATTGAATCTGAATGTTTACCACAAAATTTCCCGTAGTTGGTTGATTAAAAGTTAAACAACCTGTAGTTGGATCCCATGTAGAATTTTGAAGAGGACTATTAATAGAATATGGAGATGGATGTGTAATAACAGCACCTACTCCTCCTTGTGGAGCTACTAAAACATAATATAAGCTATCACCTTCAAGGTCAGTTGAGGTTACACAATAAGTTGAAGTTTGTCCTGCACAATAGTAAGGAATAGGTTGTGCTGTTACTACAGATGAGTTGTTACATGGAGCAGTTACGGTGTTTAGTTGAGATTGAACATAAACATTATTTCCTGAACCACCATTTGTATTGGTAGAAGCATCTCTGCAACATAAGTCAAAACTTATACCCCAAGAGTTACAATTTGCAGGAAAAGTTATTGTTGCTTGATAAGTGTACATCCACGTACCAGGGTTAGTTGAGGGTCCTCCTGAACAACTACTTAATTGCCCTGGGCAAATTTGGTTAATATCAACAGCTTGTCCTACTTGAGTAAAAGTGGGTGCTATAGGATTGGTTAATCCACAAGTATTAGTGATATTGAAATAGGAAGCGGCCATTGTTGCTGGATGCGTACCTGGACAAGTTCTAAATAACGTTAACGTAAAGGTATATTCTAAAGGGTTGTTTGGATTACAAGTCCATGTTATGTTTGCTCCTGGAATGTGAGATGCGTAAGCATTGTTAGTTATAAAAAAAGCCGAAAATAAACTTAATATTAAAAGAATTTTTTTCATTTGTATAGTTTTAGAGTTTATGTTATTTTATTAACCAAAATTTATATTTTTAACAGAGACGCTCTTTTTTTTGTATTGGTTGCGTGAATATAAAATTTTTTTAGCGACAAAAATAGTAGATAATTTATTAGTATTGGATTATTTTATGAAATTAGTAAAATTACTAGGTGATATTTTATTGATTATCAGTTGTTAGTTAAATAAAAAAAATCCGAAGACAACTTCGGATTTTTTTATGAATGAGAAAATAATTCTATTTATTAACCACATTTAGAATGACCACAGCTTTTACAGTTTAAGCATCCTTCTTCATAAACTAAAGATGGCTCTTTACAGCTTGGGCAAGTGTTTTCTGCTGGTTTTGTTCCATCTGGAATGAATTTTTTAAGTGATCTAACTACACCTTTTTTCCAAGTGTTTAAGGTTTCTTCACTTAAGTGTAAATTATCAACCATATCAACCACAAAGCTTAATGGCATTCCGTGACGTAATACACCTGAAATTAATTTAGCATAGTTCCAATATTCTTCATTAAAGGTTCTTGATAGTCCTTCAATCGTAGTTTTGTAACCATGGCTATCTTCATATTGGAAATCGTATCTGGTTTTACCATCTTCAGATTTGCTTTTAATTACCCATCCTTTTTTTACTTGAGATAAAATAGAGAATGATTCTCTTGATGCCCCTGTAAAAATTTCATAAGGTCTTCCGTCTAGTAACCCAATTACAGCAATCCATTTTTCATTTTCGTTGTTAAATTGAATAATTTCTGCTTCTAATTTTTCCGGACGTTTTGGAGCATTTGTTTCTAAAAACTGATTGATGATTTCTTCTTTTTCAGATTTTTTATCATTAGAAATCAATACACCACTTCTAGAACCATCTCTGTAAACAGTAATTCCTTTACAACCACTTTCCCATCCTGTTAGGTAAATTTGACTTACCATATCTTCTGGCACATCATTAGGAACATTAACGGTTACGCTAATGGAGTGATCTATCCATTTTTGAACAGCTCCTTGTAAACGAACTTTTTCAACCCAATCAACATCGTTTGCTGTTGCTCCGTGGTAAGGAGATTTAGCAATAATTTTGTTTAGTTCTTCCTCTTCCATTTTAGATACTTCATCAGCATTGTATCCATTTACTTCTAACCAAGTAACAAATTTGTGGTGAAAAACGTGGAATTCTTCCCAAGAATCGCCAACTTCATCAACAAAGTCAACTTTAACTTTTTTATCGTTAGGGTTTACTTTTCTTCTTCTTTTGTAAGAAACCATAAATACAGGTTCAATTCCTGAAGATGTTTGTGTCATTAAACTTGTTGTTCCTGTTGGAGCTATAGTTAATAAAGCGATGTTTCTTCTTCCGAATTTAATCATATCATTATAAAGAGCAGTATCTGCATCTTTAATACGATTAATCATTGGATTTTTTTCCTCTCTGATGCTGTCATAAATAGGGAAAGCACCTCTTTCCTTAGCCATTTCAACTGAAGCACGATAAGCTGATAAGGCAAACTTTTTGTGTACATCAGTAGAAAATTCTGTAGCTTCTTTTGTGCCGTATTTTAATCCTAAAGCAGCTAACATATCTCCTTCAGCAGTAATACCAACACCTGTTCTTCTTCCTTGAATAGATTTGGTTTTAATTTTTTGCCAAAGGTTTAATTCTGTTCTTTTTACTTCAGGACTTTCAGGGTCAGCTTCAATTTTCTCAATTATTCTGTTAACTTTTTCAATTTCTAAATCAACAATATCATCCATTATACGTTGTGCAATTTGTGTATGTTTATTGAATTTTTCGTAGTTAAAAGTTGCCTGTTCTGTAAATGGATTTTCTACATAACTATATAAATTAACGGCTAATAATCTACAGCTATCATAAGGACATAATGGAATTTCTCCACATGGGTTGGTAGAAACGGTTCTAAAACCTAAGTCAGCATAACTATCAGGAATAGATTCATTGATTACCGTATCCCAAAATAAAATTCCTGGTTCTGCAGATTTCCATGCATTGTGTATGATTTTATCCCATACTTCTTTTGCATTTATTGTTTTTGTGTATAAAGGATTATCTGAATGAATTGGATATTGTTGTTTGTATTCTGAGTTACTTTTTACGGCTCTCATAAATTCATCATCTATTCTAACAGAAACATTTGCCCCAGTTACTTTAGTTCCATCCATTTTTGCATCAATAAAATGTTGTGCATCCGGATGTTTAATGGATATAGAAAGCATTAAAGCACCTCTTCTTCCATCTTGAGCTACTTCTCTGGTAGAATTAGAATATCTTTCCATAAAAGGAACAACTCCTGTAGATGTTAACGCACTGTTTTTAACAGGACTTCCTTTTGGACGAATGTGAGATAAATCATGACCAACACCACCTCTTCTTTTCATTAATTGAACTTGTTCTTCATCAATTTTCATAACACCACCATACGAATCAGAATTTCCCTCGTTACCAATAACAAAACAGTTAGATAATGAACCTATTTGAAAGTCATTACCAATACCTGTCATTGGTCCACCTTGAGGAACGATGTACTTAAACCCCTTTAAAACATCGTAAATCTCATCTTCAGTATAAGGATTAGCGTACTTGCTTTCTATACGAGCAATTTCTCTTGCTAATCTTCTGTGCATTTGATCAGGATTCGACTCATATATATTACCTTCAGAATCTTTTAAGGCATATTTATTAAGCCATACATTAGCAGCTAGCTCATCACCATTAAAATATTTTGCTGCTTCAGCTAATGCTTCCTCGTGTGAATAGGTCTTCATACCGTTTTCTTCATTTTTTTCGATTTCGTTCACTAAAATTTCATCGTTTGTTTTTGTAGTTTCGTCTACATTAATTACTGTTTTCTCCATTCTGATAAGGGGTTTTAAGGGTTATTAAATTCATGCACTTTTCATCAAAAAACGCTTGTGCAATTTAGAAAGAGTATTGGCATTTTTTAGCATCTTTTGGAGCATTTTTTTATCAACACTAAGATAAGTTTTAATCTGTGGGGACTTCAACTTGTTTTTGGATTTTTTATTAACAACTACATCTTAATAGCGGAATTTTTTATATATGAATTTTAGTAATTAACAGACAAAATATTGACGTTTAACGATGAATACTGACGCAGCGATAGTAATTAGAAGAAGAAAATAAATTTTATCTATTTTGAAAAACTTAATTTTGATTTTTATAAAAGGCATTTTATCTTTAGTAAATCGCATAAACCATTTCTTCAATGAAAAAATTTGACATTCCTATATATTATAAAAGCTCATTTATTTCTGCTATTAAAAATTTACGTAAAGATGCCGATCCACGAAAAAAAGATTTTTCCCCTACGTTATTAGATTTTGGTTCGGTGCAGTTCCTTATTGCCCGTCATTTTGGGTTTTGTTACGGGGTAGAAAATGCCATAGAAATTGCCTACAAAGCAGTGGATGAAAATCCGGGAAAAAGAATTTTTTTGTTGAGCCAGATGATTCATAATCCTATAGTCAACCAAGATTTACAAGAAAAAGGCATTCAGTTTATTATGGATACGGAAGGTAATCAATTGGTTGAATGGGAAACACTTAATAGTAATGATATTATTCTTATTCCTGCTTTTGGGACTACCATAGAGATTGAAGAAAAAATTAATGCCATTGGATTACAAACCGAAAAATACAATACTACTTGCCCTTTTGTGGAGAAGGTTTGGAAACAATCAGAAAAATTAGGCAAAACCAACCACACTATTATTATTCACGGAAAACATAAGCACGAAGAAACGAGAGCTACTTTTTCGCATAGCTACCAAAACGCTCCTTCCATTATTATTAAGGATATGAATGATGCTGCATTTATTGCTAAGGTAATTTTAGGCGAAATTCCTGCTGACGATTTTTATGAAAAGTTTAAAGGAAGACTTTCTGAAGGTTTTGATGTAGAAAAACATTTTGAAAAAATAGGTGTAGTAAACCAAACTACTATGTTGGCAGCAGAAACACAAGCCATTGCAGATTATTTTAAACAAGTGATGTTGCAAAAATATGGTGAAGCAACTATTAAAAATCATTTTGCAGATACCAGAGATACCCTGTGTTATGCTACTAACGATAACCAACAAGCAACTTATGCTTTGTTAAAAGAAACAGCCGATTTTGCTATAGTGGTTGGAGGTTATAATAGCTCTAATACTTCGCACATAGTGGAGCTGTGTGAGGAAAAATTGCCTACTTATTTTATTAGTTCAGCTAATGAAATAGAAAGCCAACACACCATACATCATTTTAATTATAATGCAAAGCAATTAGAAACTACCAATAACTTTATTCCTGAAAAACAACCTGTAAAAATTATATTGACCAGTGGAGCATCTTGTCCCGATACCTTAGTAGATGCTGTATTGGATAAGTTACTTTCTTATTTTAACAATACAAAAACGAAAGAAGAAGTATTGGCTGTGCAGGGGGTAAAAGATAAAACCTAGCCTTTTAATACTTCTATCATAGCTTTGGCTTTAAGTAAACATTCTTCGTATTCTTTTTCAGGAATTGATAAAGCAGTTATTGCTCCCCCAACCATAAAGGATAAATATTTTCGGCTATCATTATAAGTGATGCTACGAATTACCACATTAAAGTCAATATTTTTTTCGGGAGTGATGTAGCCTACCGTTCCAGAGTAGATACCTCTTTTGGTGGTTTCATATTTTTCTATCAGCTGCATGGCACTAATTTTTGGAGCTCCTGTCATAGAACCCATCGGAAAAAGTGCTTGTATGATTTCTTTAAAAGAAGTGTTTTCTTCTACTATTGCTCTAACGGTAGAAATCATTTGGTGTACCTGCGGAAAGGTATAGATACCACAAAGTTCATCTACTTTTACGGAATTTTTTTGCGCAATTTTAGATAAATCATTACGTACCAAATCTACTATCATTATGTTTTCGCTACGTTCTTTTTGGTCGTTAAAAAGGGCTTTTTTTAGCTGCTCATCTTCTTGCTGGTCTTTACCTCTTTTTATGGTGCCTTTTATAGGTTGAGAAATGATGTCATTTTCTGTTTTTTGAATAAATCGTTCGGGAGAAGCACAAAGTAAATATTTGTCATCTTGTTTTACAAAACAAGAGAAAGGCGTAGGTGACTTTTTATTTAATAAGAAATAATAGTCAATAGGGTTAATTTGTATGTCTTCAGCATAAAATTCCTGACAAAAATTTACTTCATAAATATCGCCTAACTGAATGTGGTTTTTTAGTGCTGATACTTTATCTAAATAGTCTGCTTTAGTAATTCTGGATTTAACGGTAATGGGTTGTTTTGCTTCATCATTAGCTAATTTATAAGTTGAAATGTTGTTGAGTATTTCATTGATTTCATCACTAGAGTAATTTTCTTTATTATAATGTAGTTGACTATTATCTCCTTCTAATACAAATAATAATTGTGGAGTAAAAAAATGTTTCTCAGGAAACTGAATACCATCAGGGTGATTGGAGCTTAATTTTTCAATCTGATTTTTATAATCGTAGCTGATAAAGCCAAATTGCCAACTGTTTTCGTCACACTCGTTGTTATCGGAAATAGCAATAAAACTTTTGGTTGAGGGATGATTGCTGTTAAGAAAAACAACATTTTTTACATCGCTAAAATAGTGCAATAGTTGTTGCTGAAAAATAATTGTATTGGGTATTTTAATGTCTAAACAGTTCACTTACTTACGGAAACAAGTTGTAAATGTCATTTCTTTTAACAAATCTTGCTAAGATTACAGTACTATCTTCATAATAAAAGCCTAAACGGTAATCGCCTATTCTAATTCGGTAAGCTGTGGGGTGACCTTTCATTTTTTTAAGATTTTTAATGTCTTCTATTTTTTTAACCTCGCTAATATTGTTAATTACAGCAATAATTTTATCAATAAGCTTTTGGTCTTTGATTTTCTTTACATCTTTAGTAATAGCTTTAGAATAAATTATTTTCATTTGACTTTAAGTATAAGTTTACTTTTCATTCAACGCTTTAAAAAACTCGTCTTTACTCACAGTATCGTCAACATCTACTTGTTGCATTAACATTAGCAAGCCTAAATCTTCTTTTTCTTCTATACTGAGATTTTTATAACGTTGTTTTTCTTTTTGTTGAACAAACCAACTTACTGCCTGTTCCATTAAGCCTTTAACACTCATGTCTTCTAGTGCCGCAATAATTTTAAGCTTAGTTAAAGTGGTTTCGTCTATGTCGATGTTTTTTCTCATAAATTATGAATTTAATACACAAATATACATAATATATATTATGTATACAATATATACTTTGCATTTTTTTAAGATTGGTATTAGCTAAATTTAAAGTGAATGGTTATTCATTTTCTTTTCAATTGCTCGTCAATTATTGCCAACCCTTCTTCAAAAGAGCAAGGGTTATAACCTAGTTCATTAATGGCTTTATCTAAAATAAACCCTGTTTTTGGAGGTCTTTTAGCAGCTTGATTTAAAGAACTTGATTTTATGGGTTGTACATTACTTTTGTCGTAGCCATAGAAATTTGCTACACGATACACTAATTCAATGATGCTCATTAAGTCTTTACCTGAAAGATGAAAAACTCCCGTAGCTTGTTTTTCCGCGATGAGCCAACAACCCATTGCTAAATCTTCTGCTAATGTTGGCGAACGAAATTGGTCATCTACAATAGTAAGTGGATCACCTTTTTCTAGGGCTTGTTTTGCCCAAAGCACAATGTTAGAACGGCTCATGTTTTCTGCTACTCCATAAACAATTATAGTACGGACTATGCTCCATTTAGTGTTGGCTTGTTGTACTAATTTTTCGGCTGCCAGTTTAGATTTTCCGTAATAACTCAGTGGATTAGCTTGATCGGTTTCTTTGTAAGGGCCATTTTTTCCATCAAAAATAAAATCGGTTGATAAATGAATAAGATGTGCTTGATGTTTTTCAGAATATTTTATTAGATATTCCACCGCAGTAACATTCAATTCCCAACATTCTTTTTGTAGCGATTCGCAGCTATCCACATTGGTCATGGCAGCAGTATTGATTATGGTATCTGGTTTAAAAGTATTAAAAATAGCAGCTACTTCAAGTTCATTTGTAATATCTAAACTTTGGTATTGATAACCGTTTGTATTGTTTATTCTGTTTGCTCCTTTAGAAGTTGCCAGCAGCGTAATTCCTTCTTTATTAGCTAATAAAGTAACTAATTTCTGTCCTAAAAGTCCGTTACTACCGGTTATTAAAATTTTCATATGTAGATATTTATTGTTTTTTATATGTCATATGGAATAGCCTTATCTTAATTGGTGTTTGTTTGTAACAAACAAGTTGTTAGTGGCTATTTCATATAAGTTTTTTAAAAAGTAAATCTCAATTGAATTTTCACGTCCGAACGATGATTTCCTTGAATTTCTTCTAGTCCGCTACCAATGGCATCAACATTTTCGAAATAAGTAAGAGCATACCTCAACCACAAATCTATCCCTTTTCTAAATTGATACCTTGTAGTAAGATACGTTCTAACCCCTCTATTATAATATGCCGGAATAGAAAAAGAATACAATACATCGTTTTCATAAGCATAAATTCTACTGTTATAAGAGTCGGTATCAAAAAGTCCGTATCGGAATGAGAATGAAAGTGGACTGCTTTTGGCTTTGTAAATGATATCCTGATAAACCAAATAACCAGTTTCAAATGGGGATTCTTGTAAATCGTAATTAATTAATTCTACTCTTCCTTTAAGCCTGATAGATTCAGTAATTTGATAGGAGTAATTGAAACGATAATTGGTTTGTGTTTCATCTACTAAATAATCTATATCATCTAAATCTACCTGAGTGCTTTTATCTCTCAAACGTTGTCTTATTCTTACATACATTTCCATTTTTCGTGATGGCCGGTAATTCAGTTGCGTAATGTATTGATGTCCTTTAGAAGGAGCGTCAATTCCGAAACGCAGCCATCCAAAACTAAACTGATCGTAATAGGCTGTTAGCGAAAAGTTTTTCCCCATTTTGGCGATAATACCAGTGTATAATCCTTTTTCGTTTTCATTTACAGAGTTCTCTCCAATGGCAGCACTGGAAATAGGCTGAAAATCTCTATCAAAATCTCTGTATAAAACAGCTAAAGAAAGTTTCGGGTCGAGCATTACAATTGCACCTGATGTAATCGCTTTTCCAGCATCAATGCTTTGACTTATTTCTCCAAAGAAGTTAAAATTTTTATAAATCCAATTGTAATCTAAGCCCATTTTGGCTTGTTCGCTTTCTTGGTTTCTAAATTGACTATAAGGCTGTAAAGTTCTTTCAAATTTTGCATCTATTTTGCTGAAAATCCCTGTAGCTCCAATATTTAAGCTTCTAGTTTTATAAGCAATGTGTCCGCCTATTTGTTGTTGTGTAATGGCATCTTGATCCTCTAGTTCGTTCAGAGTTCTATGAAAGCCTGTTTGTTGTAGTGAGGAAATAGATAAGCCTTCCTGATTGATGGCTTCAATTTCTTCTTGTGCTAACCCTGAAGTATCTTGAATAATTACGTTTCCATCTACTTTTTTGTAAGAATAAAACCCTGTTATTTCAAACTTTCCGAGTTCATAGGTTAATCCTCCGCCTCTTAAAAATAAAGTTTCATCAACGGAAGCGTAAGGTTTAAGTCCAATAGCATTTCTCTTAATCATTAAAATGTCAGCACCTTTGCCAAAAGCTCTTCCCGACCAAAAGGTTAATCCTTGTCCGAATTGTGCTTGGTAATCGCCCAAAGCAATTTGCTTAAATTTTCCTCTGTCTCTTAAGAATAAGTGTGCTGAATAAAAATCAAAACCATTTTTTTGTGTTCCTGTAAAAAATTCTTCACCGGGGTCTTTTTCAGCTGTAATTCCTATGCTAACATGGTTACCGTATTTATAACGATAACGAGTAAAAATCCGCTCATTAGAACCTAAATAACGTGAGTTAGGGCTTGCTGCCAAAGCTGAATCGGTAGTTGTACTATAGCCTTTTTTCTCTTCCAACACTTTTTCAACTCTCACAAAATATTGGTTGGTACCGTTTTTCAGAAGTTCTTTAAAAGTAAGTTGAGCAGTATTGATATCAGCACTTACCTTTACAAAGGGTAATATTAATTTAATGCTTTCTAAATCAAAACCTTCAATAGTTTGTAACTCTTCTAAAGTCATTAATTTGCCATTTTTTTCTATGTGGACAAGCAGGTTATTAATTTGAATATCATTAAGTAAATTAAGAGAACTTAGCTCATCAAAATCAGCTCTGTTGAGGTTGAGCGGTTTATCGTAATAAAATGAAAGTTGATCAAAAATAGTGGTATAATCAGCATCGGGATTTTCATCAGTTTCTGACAAATACTCTACTCGTGTTTCTATAATTTGATTTTTTTCATCCTCACGATTTTGTGCCAGCGTTTGGTTCAAGCAAAAAATAAGAAAAAACAAAAAGAATAGTATGTTTTTTAAGTTCTTCAACATTTAAAAATCTGTTTTTACTTTGTTAGAAGATTTCGAGTCAGATTTTTTGTATATCAGCGAAATTCCGGGAGTCATCCCCAATGTTTGGTGGAAAGAGGAAGAAGCTTCCAGAATAAAGTTTTTCATAATTAAACCAAAACCAAAAGCACTAGAAGTTGGGTTGTTAGAAATACCACCTCTTATATATAGAATATCTATTATACGGTATTCAATTCCGAATTTCACAACAGGATCAAAATCAATGTCTTTTTCTGTTTCTAAAGCAAAAATCAATTTATCAGAAAAACGATAATCTAAACCTAACTTCATTACTGTGGGAATACGTTCGTTGTCGTATTCGGCTAATTTGCTTCTGGTAGGATTGTAAATGTGAGCTCCTAATGTAATCTCGTTACTTAATTTCCCAATAAGTCCAACTGCTCCGGTAACACTATTTTTACTACCAAACTCTTGTGTTAAGCTGGTTCTTAAATAGTTCATTTGCACACCAACGGCAAATTTTTGGCTAAAGCGTAACCCATACGATAAACCTGCTCGGGTTTCCATAAATTCGGTAAAGCCAAAAGAAGCTACACTTACTCCAAAAGCTCCTGTTTTGGTAGGCAAAACAAAAGCTCCAGCTTTGTAACTGGTTTCTTTTAGTAAAAATCTGTTTTCGTAATACAATCCGGCACTTAAATCTTCAACAAAACCTAATCCTGCTTGGTTGTTGTTGGTTGACCACAAATCGGAAAGTGTAGTGGTAATTCCGCCCATAGCTGTAGAACGTGCTCCAATAGGGTCGTTTATTACTTGAGCAGTAGCATTGTTAATACTTGCAAAGCATAAAAGTGCGGTTATCAGTAAAAATTTATTCATTAGCAGCTTTTTCTTTTTTCTTACTAAGAATGTAAATAATAGGTAAAATGCCAACGGTATTAAAAATGGCGATACAAACAAACCACACTAAATCGTTGTTTCTGGCAGATTTCCATAAGCCTATTAATTTCCAAATGGCATCCCAAATGGCAACAATAACAATTAATGTAATGATTAAAGGATTGGTAAGTAGTTCAAGGTTTTCCATAGTTGTAGTTATTAAGGGTTAGTTTTAATTTTATTCCAGGTTTCGTACATTTTTTCTTGTTGAGGTCGGTTAGCTTCTTCTTCGGTAAGCGGTTCGCAAGGTTTTAAAGTAGCATACGCTTCTTTCGGTAATGCTTGATAAAGTTGAGTTCCTTTGGTTTTCCAAGCCATCATTTCATCACTTACTTTTTTAATGATTTTAGCGGGGTTTCCTACCACTAAACTTCTTCTTTCAATTTCCATTTTGGCGGGAACAAAACACAATGCACCAATAATGCATTCATCTTCAATCATTACATCATCCATTACTACGCTGTTCATGCCTACCAAGCAATTTTTGCCTATGGTTGCTCCGTGGATAATGGCTCCATGACCGATATGAGCTCCTTCATGAAGCGTAACGGTTGTTCCCGGAAACATGTGTATAGTGCAGTTTTCTTGCACATTACAACCATCTTTAATGATTATTTTTCCCCAATCGCCACGAATGGCAGCTCCCGGACCAACATATACATCTGCTCCGATAATTACATTGCCTGTTACTGCTGCCTGAGGATGCACAAAAGCCGTTGGATGAATCACAGGCTTAAAACCATTAAACTCGTAAATAGCCATTTATCGTTTTTTTATAACTGTAAATGTAAATAAAAGGAATCTTTTATGGAAGAAGCAAGGTTATTTTTTTGTTATGGATGTTTTTTTGGAAAACAACAACTAATACCACTCACTTGGTACAGCCGAGCAAGTGTACAGAAATTTAACCACATAGATACGTAGTGTTAAACACCAAAATAGATTAATCATAGTTTCATATAGCTTGTTTCCATTTTATGGAAACACTTTGTGTTGCTATGAATTTTTGTTTTCATCTTTTTTGCTAACATCCTTAAGCAAATCGTATTTTTTTTGTTTGCTTTTCCATCTGTCTAGCGCATATTTTTGCATGTCGTCAACCCTGTCTTTTTCGTCAATAATTTCAAAACCTAATAATGATTCTATAATATCTTCAAGGGTAGTTATGCCGTCCATTCCGCCATAATTATCAATAACTAATGAGATGTGTTCACGTTTGGCTAACATTTCATCCCAAGCCTTAAATAGGGTGGTAGATTTGGGAAATGTTATTATTTCTCTTTTAATGTCTTTCAATTTTAAGTCAAACTGGTCTTCAGCTAATTTTTCAAATACTACTGTTCTTAACACATAACCACTTATATTATCTTTATTAGTTTGATATATTGGGATTCTTGAAAAATGTAAAAACTCCTTGTTTTTTAAGAATTCTTGTAGCGTCATTTCTTCGTTGGCAATAACTACTACCACTCTTGGAGTCATGATTTCAGAGACTTTTATGCTTTTTAGTTTAATTAAGTTCTGAATGATTTTATTTTCTTTATCTGCAAAAATGCCTTCTTGAGTTCCTATGCTTGCCAATGCTGAAATTTCTTCTCTACTTGTAGTTAATTCTACTTTACTTCGCGCTAATACCCTTGTAAGTAAAGAAGATATGATAACAAGCGGATAAGTTAGAATGATAGAAGCATTAATTAGTTTTGAAACAACTCCTACAAGCTCTTTGCTGTAATTAGCTCCTAATGTTTTAGGAATAATTTCGGTAAAAACTAAAATTAAAATGGTTAATACCGCTGAAACAATTCCAAAATAAGCATCTCCAAAAACAATCGTAGCTTGTGCTCCCACACCCGCAGCTCCTACAGTATGGGCAACAGTATTAAGAGAAAGTATGGCAGAGAGTGGTTTGTCAATGTCTTCTTTTAATTTAATCATGCTCTCGGCACTTCTATCTCCATTTTCAAGTTTTGATTTTAAGTAAGATATGGGAACAGATAATAATACTGCTTCCATTATGGAACACAAAAAGGAAATAAAGAGTGCTATGAATAGATAAATGAATAAAAGCGTCATTTTTAAGATTGGGTTTTAGTTATTTTTAAATACAGCTTTATTTCTTGCTAATTGCCTGCTGGAAACAACTTCGGCAAAGTGGTTCGTAAGTGTCGGTTTCTCCCAACTGAACCAACTTATCGCTAGCATTTATTCTGTGAGAATGATTAGCTAATTCTCCGCAATGCATACAAATAGCATGTACTTTGGTAATGTATTCGGCACAAGCCATAATTTGAGGCATTGGCCCAAAGGGTTTTCCTTTAAAATCCATATCTAATCCGGCAACAATAACCCGAATACCACTATTGGCCAATTGGTTACAAACTGCTACCAAGCCATCATCAAAAAACTGGGCTTCATCAATACCAACCACTTCCACATTATTGGCTAAAATAATAATATTGGAAGAAGAAGGAACAGGAGTAGAGTGAATTTCGTTGGCATCATGCGAAACCACTTTTTCTTCATCGTAGCGTGTATCTATTTCGGGTTTAAAAATCTCTACATTTTGCTTGGCAAACTTAGCACGCTTCATTCTACGGATAAGTTCCTCAGTTTTTCCTGAAAACATAGAACCACAGATAACTTCTATCCAGCCTTTCCTTTTTGATGAGTGTATGGTATTTTCTAAAAACATATATTTAATAAGTTGTAAAACTAATCGTTTTTTTACTATTTTTATAGTTCAAAATAGTAGCTGTCTCTTATACACATCTCCGAGCCCACG
>OJGU01000768.1_pt1 | contig 15577 bp, 12 predicted proteins | sample 1594741 | NCBI WGS metagenome assembly OJGU01 (sample SAMN05416841, study PRJEB24817) | seawater metagenome | isolation source: Sea water | place: Canada:Atlantic | collected 2013-07
CGAGATGTAGAGAGGTCTCGTGGGCTCGGAGATGTGTATAAGAGACAGGAGCAGCTGCGCGCGGCGAGGTCCGACGATGGGTTCACCGTACTCGTCCAGCCCCCGTTCATCGTCGCCGGGGATGAGGCGCCCGAGCAGGTGCAGCGCCGGGCCACCAAGACCATCGGCTGGGCCACCGCCCTGCTCAAAGACGCCTACTTCGAGCACGACCCGCCCGATGCCCCGACGGTCTGGTTGTTTCGCGACGATGCGAGCTATCGCCGCTGGGCCAAGCAGCTGTTCGACGACGAGCCCGACACCCCGTACGGCTACTTCACGGCCGAACACAACGCCCTGGTCATGAACATCAGCACTGGCGGCGGGACCCTCGTGCACGAGTTGGTGCACCCGTTCATCGACGCGAACTTCCCAAGCTGCCCGTCATGGTTCGACGAAGGCCTCGCGTCCCTGTACGAGCAGTGCGGTGAGCGAGACGGCAAGATCGTGGGCTTTGAGAACTGGCGACTGCCTGGACTGCAGGCTCACATCAACGCGGGCACCAACCCCACGTTCGAGACCCTCACCCACACCTCCCGCGACGCCTTCTACGCAGACGAGACCGGAGTGCACTACGCCCAGGCGCGCTATCTGGCGTTCTACCTGCAGCATGAGGGACTGCTGCGTCGCTACTATCACGCGTTCCACGAGGGCTCCGCATCGGACCCCTCCGGCTACGAGACGCTGAAGTCGGTCCTGGGCACCAACGACATGAAGGCGTTCGAGCAGGAGTGGATGCGCTTCGTGCTCTCGTTGAAACGAAGCTGAGCACCGGCGTGGCGCATGTCGCTTGCCACGAACGCGCGCCGCCGGAATACTTCGAGGGTGTCCCGTCTCCTGTGCGTCGCGCTGCTCGTAGTGAGCAGTGCCTGCCGGCTCTGTGACGAGAGCGACTGCGAAGGCGGGAGCTTCAACGTCTGGGTGGGGAGCTCCGACAACACTCCGCTCCCCGAGGGGACCTACGTGCTCACCGTGATCCCCGATGTCGGGCCGGCGCTCGAGGGCGAGTGTGTGGTGAGCAGCCAGGGAACACGCGTGGAGTGTTCCGGAGACGCTGTCGCAGGTGCCGTCAACCGCCGCGATGCCTTCACATTCCTCCGTATCTCCCAGGAGCCCACCTCGGCGGAGTCCCTCGACGTGGTGCTCACCCGAAATGGTGTCGCTCTCGAAAGACGCGAGGGCGAGGAGTTGGAGTTCTATCAAGCCGACTCGTGTGACGGCGATTGCGGAGTCGCCGACGTGCAGCTCGAGCCGTAGCGTTTGCACTCTGGGTCCGTGGAGCAGGACTCGAACCTGCACGCGCCGAAGCGCCGTGGTTTTACAGACCACTACCCTGCCAATCGGGTGTCCCACGGGAAACGGAGGGTGAGGGAGTCGAACCCCCAGACCGTCACCGGCCCACCGCTTTCAAGGCGGCTTGGCGTGCCCATGCCGAACCCTCCATCGGAAGATGAGGGAATCGAACCCCCGCTGATTTTCACCAGACCGTCGCGTTCCAAGCGAGTGCCTTACCCCTCGGCCAATCTTCCAGATCTCGGTCGAGCGGAGGGGGCGGGATTCGAACCCGCGCTAACGATTGCTAGACCTCGGCGTAGCAGGCCGGCACCTTTCCACTCGGTCACCCCTCCAGGGCTGCGTCCGCACACCTCGATCACCTCCGCCCGCTGCGATCAGCGGCGGTGGAGATTCGTTGGGGACGGGCTACCGCTGCGCTCGACTGCCGAGCGCATACGCGGAATACGACCAACTCGATCGCACATCGGCAATCTGGTTGGGGAGTCGTACGGCGTTGCGTTGGACAGGAGCGTTCATCGGTTCGGCGTAAGCTAGCGCGACATGCCTGACCGTCAAGCCGAAATTGACACTGCGCTTGGGGGTCCGCATCGGTCCCACTGCAAGCGGCACGTGCCTACTGCGCCGCGAGCTTGACCGAGGGCGCTGGCGCGTCGGTCATCCGCACGACCGCCTCGAACGCCGCCTCTTGCAGTGACACGTCGCCAAAGTGCTTGAACCCGGTTTGGCGGCCCATCGGACCCACCAGCTTCTTGGGGTGCGCGGTCGCGTAGAACTGGCCGTTTTCATCATCGTCGAAGGCAAGCGCATCCACGTACCGGCGCGCGGCTGCCTCGAGCGACCCCGCCATCCCCATCATGGGTCCCAACACCTTCATGAAGGCCATCATCACCTTCATGCTGAACCCGGCACCGCGGGCGAAGTTGCTCCCCGGCGCCGAGCCGGGGGAGACGGCGTTGGCCGTCATGCCTTGGGGAAGCCGACGTCCCAACGCCCCAGCCCACCACGCGACCACGAGCTTCGCAGTCACGTACTCGTGCATGTTTGCGAATCCGTCCTGTGCCTCGGTCTTGGCCAACGCGACGATCGCCGCCGTCTTGTCACCGCCAAACCTGGCCTGCGCGAGCCCTGCAACATCGTGCAGCGTCATGCCCGGCAACGTCCCGCGCGCACCTTCTGAACCCGCGATGATGATGCGAGCGTGCGGCCCCAACAGGCCCGCCTCCCACAAGCGCATCGTCAACACGTGGTGACCGACCAGCGTCGAAGCCCACGTGATCTCGACACCGTCCTCGTTGTAGTGCGCCTGCGAACTCGACGCTCCGGCGTTGAGGACGAGACCGTCGACGATGGTTCCGCGAGCGATGAGTTCGTCCGCCGCCGCCTGGGCTGCCTTTGCCTCTGAGGTGTCGATCGCCAGCGTGACAAACACATCTTTGCCGACCCGATCGCGCAGCGCTGCCCGGGCGGCCTCCGCCTTTTCGATCGTGCGGCAGGCCAGGATCACCGTGCCCCACCCGGACTCGGCCAACTGTGCTGCGGCTTCGAAGCCCACGCCAGAGTTCGCGCCCGTCACGAGCACCGTGTTGTTGTTTCGTGTTTGAGTCATCGTTCGTTCCTTGGTTGCAGGTTCAGGCGTTGGGGGCCGTCTCGACGGTCACCACGCTGGTGTCGAAAGCGACGCAGCATTCCAGCTGTGCGATCCGGCGATCGAAGTCGTAGGTGGTCTGGTAGCTCCACGCCGCGCGTTCCAAAACGGTGTCGGCCACGACGTCGAACGCCACGGCGGTGCCCTTGAGCGGGCAGGCCGTGGTCACGGACGTCGGCGCGAGCGCAGTCGCCTCGACATCCTGCGGCGGGAAGTAGACGACCGGGTCGTAGATGCGACGGCCGACTTCGCGCACCCGCAGGGCTCGGCTCGAGTGCGCCAGGACCTGGGCGCCGACTCGCGCGGTGATCACGCCCTCGACGGGCTCGATCACCATGAAGTGTCGAGGCTCGTCCGGACGCGCGGTGGCGCCACGAACGAGAAAACTGGACTCAAGGGGCTTCTTGGCTGCGGTTTCGCTCATCGCGTCTCGACCTGTGTGTTTGATATGGACCCCGAGTAACCAAAGAAAAAGAACCATTTCCGACACACAGTGGTACGAAAACAAACCATGTCCTCGATCGATGAGCTCGACTGGGACCACCTGCGGGTGTTCCTGGCGACGGTGCGCTCCGGAACCCTGCGTGGTGCCGCCGACACGCTCGGGCTCACCCACCCCACGGCCCGTCGGCGCCTCGGCGCCCTCGAGGCACAGCTCGGCCTGCAACTCTTCGAGCGACGGCGCGACGGTCTCCATCCGACGATCGAGGCCGCCGAACTCCGACTCGCCGCCGAGGAAGTGGAGCGAGCGGTGCATGCGCTCGGCCGGGTGGCACAGGCCGCTGATCCGGCGCTTCGAGGACCCATTCGAGTGACCGCCCCCGACATCGTCGCGAGCGAGCTCTTGGCGCCGGACCTCGTCGCCTTCCAGCAACGCTGGCCCGCGATCGAACTGCGCGTCGACAGTTCCTATCAGGTCGCCGACCTCGAAAAACGAGAGGCGGACATCGCAATCCGGGCCCTGCTCGCCGGCAAGCTCCCCGACCAGCACCTCACGGGACGAAAGGCCGCCACGTCCTACCAAGCCGTCTACGGGGAGGGCGAGCAGTGGATCGGATGGCAAGGCGAGCGTGTCGATCGGCCGTGGATCCTCGAGACGCCCTTTCCCGACCTTCCGATCTGCGGGGCGTTCAACGACGTGGCGCTGCAGCGGAGCGCCTGTGCGGCGGGGATGGGGCTGTCGCTGCTCCCGTGTTTTTACGCCGAGCCCATGCTCCGCCGGCGCAGCGAGCCCCGACCCCACTTCGATCTGTGGGTCTTGGTCCATCCGGACCTTCGCCGCAGCCCCCGACTCCGAGCATTCCGGGACGCCATGGTCGAAGCGCTCGGTGCCCACAAACCGCGACTCGAGGGCCGTGTCGGCACCGAGCCCTAGCCCCGTGCACGCCGCAGCTGCGTCGGCGCCCCTGGTGTCCTACCCGAGCCGACTGGTACGCCTGATCTGTGGCCGCGCGATTGTTCTACACCGACGAGCACGACGCCTTTCGCACCGAGGTTCGCAAGTTCGTGCAGCGAGAGATCAGCCCGCACATCGAGGCCTGGGAAGAAGCCGCCGAGTTTCCGCGTAGCCTCTACCGCGCCGCGGGGGCACTGGGTTTGCTCGGGCTCGGTTTTCCCGAGGCCTACGGCGGCACCGAAGCCGACGGATTCCACAAGCTGATCCTCACCGAGGAGCTCTCGCGGCCAGGCTCAGGGGGAATCATCGCCGGGCTCATGTCCCACGGCATCGGCCTTCCGCCGATCGCAAACATGGGGAGCGACGCGCTCAAACAGCGGTTCATACCGCCCATTCTCAGCGGCGAGAAAATCTCCGCCCTCGCCGTCACCGAGCCCTCCGGTGGTTCTGACGTCGCGAATCTTCGAACCACCGCTCGCCTCGACGGGGATCACTACATCGTCGATGGTTCCAAGACGTTCATCACCTCGGGCATGCGTGCCGACGTCATCACGACGGCGGTGAGAACCGGCGAGCCGGGCATGGGTGGCGTCTCCATGCTCGTCATCGAAGGTGACACCCCCGGGCTCACCCGCACCCCGCTCAAGAAGATGGGCTGGTGGTGCAGCGACACCGCCACGCTCTACTTCGACGCCTGCCGCGTCCCGGCGGCAAACCTCATCGGACAGGAGAACGAAGGGTTTCGCGGGATCATGCAGAACTTCAACAACGAGCGGCTGATGATCGCCGGGATGGCGATCGCCGCTGCGCAGGTCTGCTGGGACGAAGCCCTCGCCTACGCGCGCGAGCGGGAGACGTTCGGGCGCCCGTTGTCCAAACGACAGGTCATCCGCCACAAGCTCGTCGACATGGCACAGCGGATCGGCTCGGCCCGGGCTGCGCTCGAGTTGCTCACGTGGCGGGTCGATCAAGGCCAATGGCCCATCGCGGAGGTCTGCATGCTGAAGAACACCGCCACCCAGTGCATGGAGTTCTGCGCGAAGGAAGCCGTTCAGATCCTGGGCGGCGCCGGCTACATCCGCGGCGTGAAGGTGGAGCGGATCTATCGAGAGACCAAGGTGCTCTCGATTGGCGGGGGTGCCGAGGAGATCATGAAGGAGCTCGCGGCCCGTCAGCTTGGCTTGTGAACGATCGGCCTAGCGCGCCTCGAATCCGCCTGCCCCCTGCAGGTACCCCGTCCACAGGCGCGCCACCTCATCGGTGAACACAGCCGCCGAGACCCCTTCGTCGGCAGCGACGTAGCCGTGCACCAGCGCGTTGCTTCCTTCGATGACGATGCGTGCCGCGAGCTCCACATCCGGCACCGCCACCTCGGGGTGCAACGCGAGCCAGGCTTGCAGGACGCCGCGTAGCTTGCGTTCGGCCTCCGCGACCCGGTCCCGGACCACCGGAAGCCCGGTGAGGCGCTCGAGGAACACTCGCTGGAGCCCGGGCTGCCCCTCGTGCAGTTTGAGGAGTTGCTCGACCATGCGCCGCACCCCCACCCGCAGCGGGGTCTCCTCCGGTGGCGAGGCCTGCAACGCCCCGCCCAGGGCATCCACCGCCTCCTCGATATGCGCCTCGAACAGGCGGCCCAAGATCGCATCCTTGTTTGGGAAGTACTCGTACAGTGATCCGATCGACACCCCGGCCAGCTTCGCGATGCCGTTGGTGGTGGCCGCCCCATGGTCGAAAAGCCGAGTTGCGGCCTCGAGAATACTGTCCACGGTGTGCCGAGATCGGTCTTGGACCGGGCTACGGCGGCGTCCTGCAGGCTTTGAGGGATCGGACATACGGAACAGAACCCGAGTCGCGTGAGCCGAACCCGAGCTTCACCCTAACGGCATGCCCGGCGACACACTCGGCACCGTAGCACTCGGACTGCTCACCCTGTACGGCCTCGTCACCCTGGGGGGACGCACCGCACTGCAGCGCATGCGCAACGACGACTCGGGTTGGCGCGGCATCTCCGGCCAGCCCGGCAGCACCGCGTGGTGGGGCGGCGTCTTGCTGGCCGTCTCCGTCGTCGGCTTGGGACTCGCCCCCGCCCTCGCACCCGCCGAGTCGACGATCGAACAGTGGCGCGTCCTGGTCGGCGGGATTGGGTTTGGGCTCGGCTTCGGGTTCACACTCTACGCCCAGCTCGCGATGGGGCGCTCATGGAGGATAGGCGTGCGAGCGGGGGAGCACACTGAGCTGCGCACCGATGGACCGTTCGCGTGGTGCCGCAACCCAGTGTTCACCGCCATGCTTGCATCAACCGGAGCCCTGGCCTTTTGGGTCCCCTGGCTACTCGCGCCCTGGCTGCTCATGTTCCTCTCCCTGCAACTGCAGGTCCGGGCGGTCGAAGAACCCCACCTGTTGAGCACGCACGGCGACACCTATCGCGAGTACGCCCGTCGGACGGGGCGCTTCCTGCCGGGCCTAGGCCGAGGGCTCGCTGCGGCTACCCAACGCGCGCCGCAAGAGCGTGCCCACTGATCCAGGCACCCTCCAGCCCGGGTCCTCCACACCAGTCTCCGCATGCGCCCAGGCGCATCGACGCATCCCAGAGGCAACCCGCCGGCAATCCCTGCGCCACTCGAGCGTAGCGCCAGCGGTGTGCGCTGCTGAACCGCAAGCTTCCGATCGGATGCTCCGCGACGTCCTCGAGTGCCGCGACCAGGGTCTGGGTGACCTGCTCGGGGGGGGACTCCCAATGGGCGTGCGTCCAGCTGGCTTCGGCGTGAACGACCCACCCCGCGGTCGCGTCCCGTCCGGGCTTGGCGGCCTGCGCCACGGCACGAGACAAGGGGCCCTCATCGAACTGCGCGGCGTCAAACCCCGGATCCCAGGGTTGTTCGGGAACGATCATGACCGCCCAACACGGGTTCATCTCCACCGCAGCGGCGGCGTCTCGCAGGCGGGGCACCGCGGCGAGCAGGGGCGAAGCCTGACCGGCGGGCGTGTTGACCAGGACCGTGCCGAACGTTCCAAGGCCAACGCCATGCTCATCCTCGAGCGTCCATGCACCCTCCTGCGACACCACCGAACCCACACGAACCTGGGTTCGGACGTCGAGCCCTTCGACCAGTGCTGCAGGGATCGCACTCATCGACGGCGTGCCCACCCAGGCCGACGACAGCCACGGCGCCCGCGTGCCGTTGGACCGCAGCTCCGTGAACCGGCCGTCCCAGGCTCCGACGATGCCGCGCTCGGCCCAGCCCTGGACCTCCGTGACAAAGGCCGACGAACGGGCGGTGAACAGCGGTGCCCCGTGGTCGAACCGAGTGGGCTCAGCCCGCCGGGTCGACAACCGCCCGCCAGCCTTGCGCCCCTTGTCGAACAAGACGACCGAGCGTCCAGCCTCCACCAACCGCCGCGCGCAGACGATGCCCGCCAATCCCGCACCTACGATGGCAACGTCGGCCTTCACGGAAGGGACCTAACCGTCGCCTACCCCGTTTGCAAGCCACCGCACGGTCTCGCCACGCCCCGACAGGTACCATCGAGTCGCCATGGCCCCCACCGCGACGCTCGGAGACCGCAGCCTTTTCCCGGATCTCAGTCCCAAGGCGTACCTCAACCACGCCGCGATCTCGCCGCCCTCGGCCCCGGTTCAGGCCGCCGTCGCGCAGTGTCTGTCGCAGTACACCCAGCAGGGGATGGGCGCGTTCATGACCTATCTCGAGCAACGCGAGGTGTTGCGCGCCTCGCTGGCCACGTTGGTGAACGTCCAGCCGGGCGAGATCGGCTTCGTCCCGAACACCTCTTGGGGTGTGGTCTTCGCCGCGATGAGCTACCCGTGGGAGACCGGCGATGGCGTCGTGTTGTTGGACGGAGAGTTCCCGACCAACGTCACCCCTTGGCAACAAGCCGCGTCGCTGTACGGTCTCGACATCCATCGCATCAACGCCGCGGACTTCGGCAGCCCCGACCCCGGCAACGGCCTGGCCCAGCTCGATGTCGCGCTGCGGGCCGGTGCCAAGGTCGTCGCAGTTTCAGCGGTGCAGTTCCAGACCGGCATGCGGATGCCGCTGATGGCCATCTCGGCGCTTGCTCACCGCCACGGAGCGTCCGTGTTCGTGGACGCGATCCAGGGCTGCGGCGTCGTGCCGCTGGACTTCGAGAAGCTCGGGGTCGACATGGCCAGCTGCGGCGGACACAAGTGGATGATGGGGCTGGAGGGCAGCGGATTCATCTATGTCCGAGAGAGCCTCGGCCCGCGGCTTCGACCGCGACTCTCCGCGTGGCTCAGCCACCAAGACGGCCTCGGCTTCTTGTTCGATGGGCCGGGCCACCTTCGCTATGATCGACCGATCAAAACCGACGCGAGCATGGTCGAAGGCGGCGCGTACAACACCCTGGGATTCGTCGCGATGCACACCGCTTTGGACCTGATCCAGAGCATCGGTGTGCAGGACATCTTCGCGCACGTGCAGCGCTATCACGACGCGCTCGAGCCCAAGCTCACCGCGCTCGGCCTCACCTCCCTGCGTTCGCCCTCTCCAGGGGAACGCTCCGGCGTCCTTGCCTTCGACGTCCCCGAGGCGTTCGAGCCCACCAAGCTCCCCGAACGGCTCGCAGCCCGGGGCGTGTCGGCGTCGATTCCCGATGGACGCCTTCGCTTCGCCCCGCACTGGCCCAACGCGCTCGAGGAGGTTGACGTTGTCGCCGCCGCTGTCGCGGACGCCATCGCCGAGGCCAACAAGTAGTCGAACGACCGACTCGCCGCCCGATGAACGACCTAGACGCTACCCTTGCACCGGAGGACGAAGCCCCCGCAGCGGACGCGGAGCTTGGACCCTCGGCATTGCAGGGCCGCTACATCAGACTCTCCGAGCTCGGCCGCGGCTCGATGGGGGTCGTTCTGCTCACCTACGACAAGCGACTTGACCGCAAGGTCGCAATCAAGCTCCTGCCGCCGGGGATCAGCACCGACGGGATGCTCGAAGAAGCCCGCGCGTTGGCGAGGGTGTCGCACCCGAACGTTGTGACCGTCTACGACGCCGATCACTTCGGGGAGCAGGCGTTCATTGCGATGGAGTTCATCCAGGGACAGACGTTGCGGACCTGGCAGCGCACCGGCACCCGGTCCCTGGATGAAACCCTCGAGCAGTATCGTAAGGTCGCGGCGGGCCTGAGCGCAGTGCATGCCGCAGGTCTGATCCACCGCGACATCAAACCGGAGAACGCCATGGTCGCGGACGACGGACGTGTCCTCGTGATGGACTTCGGCGTCGCCGGAAGGGCCAAGACTGCGGCGACCCAAGATCCGGGCGTCGGTGAGACGGCTGAATCCGTGCCCATGGTCGGTACGCCCGCGTACATGGCTCCCGAGGAGTTTGAGGGACATGGTTCCACCGCCAAGAGCGACCAGTTCAGTTTTTGCGTTGCTCTCTACGAGGCCCTGACCCAGACACGCCCCTTCGAAGGCAGCAACGTCTGGGAGCTCAGTGTCAGTGTCAGCCAGGGGCGACGGACAATGGCACAACCAGATCACCGGCTGCCCAGGGCGGTCCTGTCCGTCTTGGACCGAGGCCTCAGCGTCGACCCTGACGCGCGCTTTCCATCCATGCAAGCCCTCGCGTCAGCACTGGAGGGGGCGATGCGACGTTGGCCACTTCGACTGGGTATTGCCGTCGCCGCTGCGGGAACCATCGTGGGCGCGGCAGTGCTCGCCGGACCTCCAAGTCTCTGCGATGTCCAGCAGGCACACGTTGATACGAGCTGGTCCCGCGAGGTCCGAAACGGCCTGCACCAAGGGTTCGTCGGCAGTGGCCATCCCGACGCGGACGAGATCGCTGCAGCGTACGAGGCACGGGTCGATAGCTTCGTGGAAGCATGGCGAGCGGAGGCCGGGTCGCTGTGTGAGGGCGGACGGACACCGGAGACCGTCAGACCACAGCGCGCATGCCTCGAACTACAACGGACCCAGCTGGACACGCTCAACGGAGCGCTTCAAAGCATCGATCGTCCTACCGCTGCACTCGCCATGGAAGCGGCCTCCAGTTTGCCGAGGCCCACCTGGTGTACCGGCGAGCGACCGGAGCTCGACATTGCCGAGAACTACGCCGACGCACTGATCCCGGTCGAGAGGACCCTCGCAGGTGCAAGCGCGATGTTGAGCCTCGGCCGACTTGACGACGCCCAGTCGCACGCAGAGGACGCACTGCACACCGCCGAAGAGTCCGGCCTGCCCCGCGGCGCCGCCCGGGCCAAGGCCGCGCTGTTTCGCGTCAGCCAGAGCCAGGGCGAGTTCGAGGCCGCCGAGCGCTGGATGGCCGGGGCACTCCGCGATGGAAGCGTGGCCGAGGACGACGGACTCGTCGCTTCGTTGTGGATCTCCCGGGTGTGGCTGGCCCTCGAGTCCAAGCGAGACACCGATGCCGCCAGTGCGTGGCTGGAAGTTGGCGAAGTCATGCTCGCCCGGATTGGCGACCCACCCCGCGACCGCGCTCGCCTCCTGAACGCGCACGGCCAGCTCATGGACGCACGCGGGAAGACCGAGGAAGCACGTGTGCTGTTCGGGGAGGCGGTCTTACTGGCCCGTGCCGAAGGCCTCAAGGGCTCAACTCTGTCGTCGTACATCAACAATCAGGCGACCATGCTCGCCAAGCTCGGGAAAGCGGCCGAGTCGCGCCGCCTCTTCCTCGAAGCCGTCGCGATCGCAACGACGGACCTGGGCGCGGGCAACCGGACCCTGGTTACGTATCGAAACAACGCAGCGAACGCATGCATGCAGTTGCGTAGGTGGAACTGTGCGCTGCGGGAGTTCGAGGAGATCCAGCGCGTCCTCGATGGCCTCGGCGACACCTCGTCCCCCGTACGAGCCCGCATGCACGCAGGGTTCTCCCAAGCGGCCTACTTCGACGACAAGCTCGAACTCGCCACAACGCATGCACGCGCATCTCTGGGGATCTACACGGAGCACGGGCTCGACAGCCACCCGAGAACCGCCGCCCCGCTCGCCACGCTTGCGCGGGTAGGGTTGAAACTCGGGGACTTCGAGGATGCTCTGCGCTCGGCGGACCGATTGATCGTTCTCGACGCGAAGCTCCGACCGCCCGGAGACCCGGGGGCACACACAGCCCTGATTCTCCGCGCGAGAGCACTCATCGGCTTGGACCGCGCAGCCGATGCCCTGAACATGCTTCAGTCAGCCCGAACTGGCCCTGAAGTCGACCCCGAGAATCCGCAGCTCGCCGGCCTTCTCTTGGCAGAGTCCGAGGTTCTCGACGCCCTCGGGCAACGTCGCGACGCAATCCAGAGAGCCGAGCAAAGCCTCGCTCTGCTCTCAGCCGCAGAGTCCGTCGAGTCCGTCGAGTCCGTCGAGTCCGTCAAGGAACAGCTCCAGAAGCTACGGGGCGAGCCATAGCTCCGCCCCTTCGGGCGAGGCCAAGCGCACCTAGCGTTGGGTCAACCGAAGCTGCAGTCGGGAAGACTCAGGTTCTTCCAGCTCACGTTGTTGCCTTCGTCCAACTCGTCGACCGAGGTCACGGTATCCAGGATCACGTCGAACCATCCGCTCGTGAATCCATTGTCGATCTCGACGTAGATGGTCTTGATCTCCGCTGGAGCCACCCAACCGGTATGCGTGTAGATCGAGGACAACTGGCCCACCGACGGCGCAGCGGAGAGGCCCGTGAACACGTCGACCCACACCCCCTTGGAAACCACACCAGCGTTCTCCACGGTCACCGCGAGTTGGGGGTTTCCGCCCGATCCGGTGCAGCCGCCCGGTGCGATGTTCAGGATGTGGAAGTCGGACTTCTGGGTGGGGAGCTTCCCGGTCAGCCACGCTCGGATGGGCGACCTGTCGCCCGTCGTTCCGACCGCAAACGTGGCGATTCCCGTCGGCGCCCAGTGGCTCAACACCCCAAAGACGTATCCTTCTTCGCCGCCGAGGAGCATCGGGCCGCCCGAATCGCCGCCTTCGATATTCGTGCCGCGATCGCCGATGCCCGGGCCCGCCTCATCTGCGTCGTACGTGAACGCGGTGTGTTGTCGACCGGGGACCGACTCCCAGTCTAGGTAGTCACTGCCGGTCATCATGCGGCGATCTCGTCCGCCTCCGTAACCGACCTGAAAGATTGTCTCGGGAGTCATGGTGGAGTAGCGCTCCAACGGCGCGGGTCGATCGAGGTAGACCGGACGGGGCACGGCAACGCTGGCGGGAACCGACGCGTTGAGCCGCAGCAACACCATGTCGTCCGTCCAAGAAGGCCCCCCGGTGTGAAGAGTCGGGGCGCTCACGGCGATCGCAGTCCGGGAGGTCGAAAGCGGTGCGTCCCGGTCCGGCCCGAACGAGACCGGGACCGGCGAGGGCAGCGTGGTCCATCCGCCGTTGAAGTAGGCGGTGTTGCCGTAGCCGCAGTGCGCTGCGGTCAGGAGCATGTCTGGTGCGACCAGCGTGCCGGTACACCCGCCGACTCGGACCACGGCGTTGCGAACGGCATTGCTGGTATCGATCGGCGCAAGCGCGTCCTCGATACGCTCTTGCGCGTCTTCTTCGTCGAACCCCAGTTCGTCCTCGTCGAGCAAGAGGTCCGACTCGGCCTCGGGGTCGCAGCCTCCGAGCACGCCGGCGCACAGAAGGAGAATAGGAAGCGGAGCACGAGTGGCAGAAAAGAACATCGCCACCGGTGGTACCGACGCGCGGGATCATGTTCCCGAAGTCGTGTCGATTTCGCGCGGCCCCGCGGTCGGCCCCACTGGCTCGTCCGGCCGGACCGGTGTCTAGACGTTGGCCGCCGGCTATGGAAGGACGAAGTCGGCGAACACCGAGAGGTGATCGGAGGCGATCTGCGACGAGTAACACGCGAGCGGCTGGCCCTCCTTGGGCAGCCATCCTCCCGGCGGGTCGTCGTCGCCACCGTTGTCGGAGCAGGCGTTGTAGACCTCGGCACCTTCGAACAGCGCCTGTCCGTAGATCACGTAGTCGAGCCGGGAACTGAAGTTGCCTCCGATGAACGTGCCGTCGTTTGCCGAGTCTTCATGGAACGCCGGAGCGATCTGAAAGCCCTGGGTCGTGAGCACGTCGAAGGGGTGGTAGCGCAGCGGCACGTCAATGTCGCTGCCAAGCTCGTACGACGCTGGCAACGGCGGGACCTCATCGAGCGAAGTCCCCAGGTCATCGTCGTCGAGTTGTTCGTTGAAGTCGCCGAGCACGATCAGCCCATCGGCTGGCCGGTTCTCGCGATACAGCCGGACGCCTCGAGCCAAGCGCTCGGCCTCGACCTGTCGACGGAACAGGTCCTCGTAGTCACCACCGGACTTCAGGTGCACGGTAAACAGCGCGGCGTAGCAGCCCGGCTCCGGCTGGACTCTGACTGCGAGAATGTCGCGGCCCACGTCGTTGGCGCCCGGATCACTGCTCAGCGAGCTGCCTCCATAGCTGGCGATCAGCTCCATCGGGATGCGAGAGATGCAGGCGTTGAAGATATCGCCTCCGATCGCCGGCGACGGGTCAGCCAGGGCGACCACCGAGTACCCCGCGGCCTGGGCCAGATCGGACACCCACCCTTCTTCGCCCTCGTTGACCTCCTGCATGCACACGACGTCTGCGCCGATGCGCGCGATGGAGGCCGCGAGCCCGACGAACGGGTCACTCCCAGGGCTGGAGACGGCCTCAATGTTGAAGGTCGCCACCCTCAGCGGGGTCGCGTCGCACACGCTCTCCTCCCCCGTGGTCGGGTCAACCGTCGTCGTGACGCCGCCGCTCTCAGAGCCGGACGACGTACTCGAGGAGTCCGGCCCGGAGGACGCTTCCTCGACACCGGTGCTCGGCTCCGACGTCCCGGCGTCGGTGTCGTCATCCGACAACGACACGTCCGGGCTCAAGCAACCCGTGACGATCCAAGCGGAGACGAAAGCAGCCGAGCCGATCCGACGCATCGGCGGATGATGACACGAAAGCTGCCGGCCGGCTCATCGCGCCGCTGCCGCCCACGCCCACTCTCCGTGCCTGCCGACCCAGGCCCTTGCGAGACCCGGCCCACGGCGGTCAGATCCCCAGGGGCCCAGTCCCGTCGTCGCCGAAGCTGTTCGTGTCCGTGCCGAGCTTCTGCAGCATGTCGACGAACAGGTTGGCCAAGGGGTCCCCGTCGAACTGCAGGTGCTGCCCAACCGGCATGGTTCCACCGCCGTGACCACCCACGAGGACCGGCATGTTGTTGTGGCTGTGGCTGTTGCCGTCCTCGATCTCCGAGGAGAAGAAGACCATGCTGTTTTCGAGCACGTTGCTTCCCGCGCCTTCGGGAGACTCCTTGAGACCTCGAAGCAGGTAGGTGAGCTTTTCGATCTCCCACCGGTCGATGATCGTGAGCATGTCCTGCGTCGGCTGCGAGCCGCCGTGGTGCGACAGGTTGTGGTGCCCACCGGGCGCGCCAATGAAGCCGTAGTCGCGACCCGAGGCCCCGTTGGCCAACATGAACGAGACCACGCGAGTCCGGTCGCACTGGAAGGACTTGATGATGATGTCGAGCATCACCGCAACCCGCGAGTCGATGTCCCCCCCGGCCTCGCCAGGAAAGTCCGGCTCGAGTTCGCACGCGGGCGCATCGGGCTCGGCCTGAACGCGAAGTTCGAGGTCTCGGACCGAGTCGAGGTACTGCTCCATCTTGACCCGATCGGTCGCGCCAAGCTTGGCCTGCAACGCCGCCGCATCGTCGAGCGCGTGGTCGAGCACGCTCAGACGCTTCGCCTTGATGCGCTGCAACTCCGCGGCCGAGGCCCCGGGATCAAAGCCGGAGAACAACAGGTCGAAGGCGGTCTGCGGCTCGGTGAGCTTGGGCAGCGGAGTGTTGCCCTGCCAGGAGATGTTGCGGACGTACGCACACCCGTATCCGCTATCGCAGTTGCCGACGTTGCCGCCGCCATCCATGCCCAGCTGCATGGACCGCACCGGGGTCTGCTTCCCGATGAACTCCGCGTAGGCCTGATCCAGCGAAGTGCCGTTGGTGATCTCCGTCTCGGACTTGTTGACGTGCACCGCCGTCGCGAACGAGCCCGTCCCCGCCGCGTGGTCGCCCGCCCCATCGGATTGACCAGGCGCGTTGTCGAGTCCGCTCAGCACGGTGATGTCGCCCAGGAGGTCGGCGTCGGCCAAGGGTTGAAGGATCGGCGTGACGGACCAGCCAGCGCCCTGTCTCTTATACACATCTCCGAGCCCACGAGACCTCTCT
>OJGU01000769.1_pt1 | contig 15539 bp, 18 predicted proteins | sample 1594741 | NCBI WGS metagenome assembly OJGU01 (sample SAMN05416841, study PRJEB24817) | seawater metagenome | isolation source: Sea water | place: Canada:Atlantic | collected 2013-07
CACTAGATCGCTCGTCGGCAGCGTCAGATGTGTATAAGAGACAGTATCAAGGGCGTTCTTAGGGTTACAAGAGCAGTCCTACCCTCCATGGTCGAAAGGGATACCGGTCATGTGATCAACATCGGTTCTACTGCTGGAAACTGGCCATATCCAGGTGGCAATACTTACGGTGCTACAAAGGCGTTTGTGCAAAATTTTTCCCGTGCTCTACGTGCAGACTTGCTGGGCAAGCATGTGCGGGTGACCAATATCGAACCGGGGATGGCTGAAACAAATTTCTCAAATGTCCGCTTCAAGGGCGATAATGAGAAAGCCGATAGCGTGTATGCAGGCACCAAACCGCTAACAGCAGAAGACATTGCTGAGACTATTTACTGGGTCAATGCGATGCCCTCACATGTCAACGTCAATACTCTAGAGCTTATGCCGACCTGTCAGGCATGGAGTGCTCTTACTGTGAATCGAGAGATGGACTAATGTTGCTACCGATTGACGTACTCAGTGCGTTTATATTGGCCTCTGCCGTGCTTTGCATCATGCCTGGGCCGGACAATCTATTTGTCTTGTCGCAATCAGCGATCTACGGGAAGACGTCCGGCCTCTTTGTCACACTAGGTTTATGCACCGGCCTGCTTGTGCACACATTTATCGTCGCCATGGGCTTGGCAGTGGTGATTCAAAGCTCGCCTATAGCGCTGTTATTGATTAAGTTTGCAGGTGCTGGGTATTTGCTTTACTTGGCTTGGCAGGCATTCAGGGCTGAAGCAGTCGATGAAAGCACTGCGACCGCTAACACGGTGAGTAATACGGCAATGCTGCGACGCGGCATCATTATGAACATCAGCAATCCTAAGGTCAGTATATTTTTCTTGGCATTTCTGCCCCAATTTACCTCGGCAGACTATGGCGCGATAGCCCCGCAGTTGGTTTTCCTGGGAGGAGTCTTCATACTCGTCACTTTAGCAGTATTCAGCAGTTTCGCATTTATGTCAGGGTTACTACGCAATATGTTTAGAACCAAGCCCAAAGCCCAGCTTTACATCAATCGTGGTGCAGGGCTTGTACTGACGATATTGGCGCTTACACTTGTCAGCAGCAATTTATAGACACTAAGGAAACGCTATGCAGTTTGAAGCATTCGACTACCTAATCCCTTTTGTGTTCGCCGCAATTGTTCTCGCGTTTCTACCTGGGCCCAGCTTGATGTATGTGTTAGCGCGAACACTCAATGGCGGCAGAGAAGCAGGCGTTGAGTCAACAGCTGGCACTGCCATTGGCGGCATGGTTCACGTTCTTATCGCCGCACTGGGCCTATCAGCGGTTTTAGCAAACTCAATAGAGATATTCTCCGTTATAAAGTTTATCGGCGCCCTCTATTTAGTCTACCTAGGGATAAGAACCATTTTCGGTACAAAGGCGTCTATCAATTCGCCAGTGCAGGTTTCCAAAAAAGGGCAGCTGCTATATGAGGGAGCCTTAACGGAAGTTCTCAATGTTAAAACAGCGCTATTCTTCTTGGCTTTCATCCCGCAGTTTGTCGACCCCACAACAGCCGCTGCCCCTCAGTTTATTGCGCTTGGTATTGTGTGCGTATTTTTTAATGCCGTGGCAGATCTAACGGTAGTATTTTTTGCAACAAGGCTGAGTGCATTACTAGATGGAGAGTCTAACTTTTCCCATCGCTTGTCATATGGTTCTGGTGGAATACTTGTTTTGCTAGGTATCTATACAGCGTTTGCAGATGTCCGAAAATAGGTAGTAAAAAAATGAACGGACTTACAACGACAATTGCTACTTTCGACAAATATGCTCGCGAGTATCAAGACAAGTACAGTAAGTTTGAACCCTATCTAAAAAGCTATGCGAACTTTGCCACGCTTCTAAGCCCTGAAGACCGGGTATTGGATATCGCCTGTGGTCCTGCAAATATCAGCCAGGTGTTGTTGCAACAACACCCACGCCTAACGATTCATGGCATTGACCTATCGCGAAAGATGCTTGAGATAGCGCGAGAGAAAATTCCTGGTGGCACATTTGAACAAAGAGATATTCGTTTGCTTGCTAGTATCGATAAACGCTTCGACGCGGTTGTTAGTGGTTTTGCGGTTCCCTATCTTTCTAGCGATGAAGTTAAGACGTTTTTATCCGATGTTAACAATCTTCTAAACTCTGGCGGCTATCTCTATATTAGTGCCCAACTTGGTGACTATGCAGACTCTGCTTATCAGGAAAATAAAAGTGCAGATAAAGTGTACGTTTACTACTATTCAGAAGAATTTTTAAAAAACCTACTAGAACTTAACGGTTTTAAGATTCTAAAGCTTGACTACAATCTTTATGATCAGTCAGAAGCAACAGAGCAAAAAGAAATATTCATTCAGGCAAAAAAAGCTAAGAGCGCAAATCTCATATAATTAAAACGACGAGGATCCGCGAATGAAACTAGGCGCCTTTTCCATCAGCTTAACGGTCAAAGATATTCATGCTTCATTGAAGTTTTATGAAGCACTTGGTTTTATCAGCATTGGTGGTAACGTTGCTGACAACTGGTTGATTCTCAAAAATGGCAGCACAGTGATCGGCCTTTTTGAAGGCGTATTTGACCGTAATATGCTGACCTTCAATCCAGGTTGGGATGAGAATGGTGAGAACCTTGAAGAGTTTACAGATATTAGAGAACTGCAAAAGCAACTGAAAAACAAAGACATTGCATTGAGCTCGGAGGCCGATGAAAGTAGTACTGGCCCTGCGAGCTTCATGCTGTTTGATCCAGACGGTAATCCTATTTTATTCGACCAACATCGATGAGCAAACACATTTAACACAGATCGCGACTCCCTATGAGCAAACATTACGAAGCACTGCTGAATCAATTACATAAAATTAATGACATCGAAAAAGCCATGGCTGTATTGCAGTGGGACCAAGAAACCAATATGCCTGCTATGGGGGCGCAGCGACGGGTTCAGCAATTGACAACCCTGAGTGAGATTGCCCATACGATGTTCACAAGTGCTCAAACCGGTGAGCTGCTTGCGGGGGCATTGGAGGAGCAAGCAGAGGCTGACTTCGACAGTACGCACGCGAGCATGTTACGAGTGACGCAACGTGAATACAATGAGCAGCGATTGTTTAGTGCTGAGTTCGTCAGTCGAAAAAGCGCGATTACGGGTACGGCGGGCGCCGCTTGGGCGCAAATGCGCGCAGATAATAATTTTGCTGATTTCAAAAAGCACTTAGAGGCAGCGGTTGCTATTGCACAGGAAACCGCAGAAATCAGAACCTATGACACCGAACCCTATGATGCCTTGCTATCGCAATTTGAGCGCGGCATGACCAGCGCGGAACTGCGGCGTATTTTTGATGAAGTTAAGCGCGCAACCGTGCCCATGTTACAAGCGATTGCACAGCGCAGTGATCGTGTTGATGACACGATTTTGCAACAAGCGTTTCCAGTTGCTGAACAAGAGGCGATGTGCCGCTATGGCGCCGAATCGATAGGCTATGATTTTAACAGAGGGCATTTAGGCGAGGTCCATCACCCGTTCAGTACCAGTTTCGGGCGCGATGATGTGCGTATTACCACTCGTTATGCCCCCGACTATGCAATGTCTTCGCTGTTTGGCACGATGCATGAAGCAGGGCACGCCATGTATGAACAAGGCATCGCTGAGGACTTAGACCGCAGTCCATTAGGTGAGGGAGCCTCTTTAGGCATTCACGAAAGCCAATCGCGACTTTTTGAGAACCAGGTAGGTAGAAGCTTGGGGTATTGGCAAGCCCATTTCCCCAAACTCCAAAGCCTCTTTCCCCAGCAGCTTGCTAATGTTGAGGTTGCTGACTTCTACAAGGCCATTAACAAAGTGCAGCCATCTCTTATTAGAGTGGAGGCAGATGAGCTTACCTATAATTTACATATTATTTTGCGCTTCGAGTTGGAGCAGGCCTTGATCAATGGCGACTTACAAGTGGCTGATTTGCCGACTGCGTGGAACGACAAAATGCAGTCTTTGTTGGGCGTGACCCCACCCTCAGACAAACAAGGCGTGCTGCAGGATGTGCATTGGTCGCAGGCGGCATTCGGCTATTTTCCGACTTACACACTAGGAAATTTATATTCGGCGCAGTTTATGGAAAGCGCTAAGAGTCAGGACCCTCGAATTGAACAAGAGCTTGCGCAAGGTAAAAATACTTTTTTGTTGGCTTGGTTAAGAGAAAATATCCATCAGCATGGCAATAAATATGATGCTGCAGAGCTTTGCAAACGCGCTACAGGAAAGTCTCTAAGTGCCGAGCCATTCCTGCAATATGTGCGGGGAAAATTTGGCGAACTCTATGGGCTGTAAGACGACAAGGGCGACGCCATTCGCTGCATTAATATGTCCCCTGGACGGCGGAACATTACTACGACAAGACTCTCATTGGCGCTGTGAGAAAGGGCACTGCTTTGATATCGCCAAAGAAGGCTATGTCAATTTGCTGCCGGTACAGAATAAACGCTCGCGGGACCCAGGTGATAGTAAAGAGATGATTCTCGCGCGCCGGCGTTTCCTAAATGCAGGGCATTATCAAAAGATTGCAAATGCACTAAGCGCTCGGGTGTTACAACATACGAGCGCTGAGAGTGCGATGAGCTGCCTCGATGCTGGCTGTGGTGAAGGCTATTATTTGCGTGAGCTGATAGCAGCCGCAAACGGGCAATGTGATATTGCAAGTATCGGTTTAGACATATCCAAGTGGGCGGTTTTATCTGCTGCTAAACAAACTGTACAAAGCGCTTGGGTAGTGGGCAGCAATGCGAATCTTCCCATGACCTCAGACAGTGTCGATGTTGTGCTGTGTATGTTCGGTTTTCCAGTTTACGCTGAGTTTTCCCGAGTATTGAAACCAGGGGGCATTCTTGTGTTAGTGGAGTCGGGGATTGATCACCTACGCGAACTGCGTGAGATTATTTATCCGGAAGTTAAAGTGGCAGAGAAGAATGCGCCCCAAGCGGTGGCAGGCTTTGAGCATGGCGACGTGCAATCGGTGAAGTTTACTATCGATTTAGATTCACAAGAACAAATTGCAGATCTATTAGTGATGACACCGCACCTATACCGTGCCAGTGCACAGGGCCGTGAGAAAGCCGCACAATTGCAGCAATTATCTTTAACAATTGATGCCACAATCAGTGTCCTACAAAAAACACTCAGTTAGGGGTTAAGAACACGTTTTTTAAGCTGGTAAGTGCTGTCATTTTGAAACATGCCATCGCGCAAACTGTTTAGCCTAGCGTTTGTTGAAGTGTTTTGTTCTTGCTGCTGTACATCAATATTTCTAATGAACGTATCGATTGCGTCCCCCGTTAAGCCACTATTGTTTAGGCTACTAGCTATACGTTGTAACTCTTGTGCTCGCTGCCCCTGCTGTACGCCAATGCGATCGGATCGTGTAAAAAAATCGTAAGTGGCATCTGCTTGAGAAAAATCGTTGAACAGTGGAGTGCCTTGGGGGCAGTCGAAAAGTTCGCTGTTCTCTTGCTGCGCTGTGCATTGCGATTGCTGGGAATTACTATCTAAGTAGCTATCCACAGTTTGTCGTAATTGCATTGTCGATAGGCTACTGCTTGTTGTGTCGATTTCAATTGACGGTAGCTCATTGAAATCGAAGGGCCGAGTGACTTCAGGCACATCAACAAGTCTTGGCTGCGGCACTTGTGGTTGTGCCTCTGAACTCCTGGGTATGTCAGGACCGCTCTGTGATGGCGAGGTTGATGGCGACGTTGTGGGTGGAGGGGCTGGTTGAACGAGTCGCAAGTGAACTGCTGTTTTACTTTCAGTCACTGCTATCGGGCGTGGAGCAAACCCTACAGATAATATGATTACAAACAAGATGAGATGGAATCCAATACTAAGCACTAAGGCACGGCCGTACCTCGAAGGCTTTGGAGTATCATGGTCACCGATATCCAGTGAATCTAGCGACTCGAGTAGTATTGGTTCTATGCGATCATACTGATTCTCATCACCATGATCCCCTGTTTGCCACATGGGGTGCGCCTAAGTCAGAAGGTTAGTCTCCTTTTGACCGTGCAAAATATTCCCAGTTCCTTCAGTTTTGCTTCAACGAGCCTTTTTCCATACGAGTAGTTGATTGTTTGCAGGCATCGCATTGTCTTCAATCAGCTCTAGTCCTGCACCGCTTGCAAGCTCACAGACTTTCTCAAAATCTCTAATGCCGCTGAGTGGGTTGTTACCCTTTAGCCAAATATCGAAATTAGCATTGCTTGGGCTTGTGAAGTCGCCTGCGTATTTGAAAGGGCCATATACGCAGAGTAAGCCATCAATTTTGAGAAGTGACTTCATATGCCTAAAAAACTCGACTACTGCCGTGGCAGGCATGATGTGCAAGCTGTTGGCTGAGAAAACATAATCGACTTGCGGGTACTCAAACGTGTCTTGAGTGACATCGAACTCTAACGCAGGGGGCAGCTTTGCAGCAAGCAAGCGTTGATTCAAAAATTGTGTATTGCTGGGGATGTCCGTACTTTGCCAATACACATGAGGAAGGGCTGCAGAGAAGAATTCAGCGTGTTGCCCGGTGCCTCCGGCAATTTCAATAAGTTTACCTGGCGCCTTCAGGTGCCGACTAAGGATTTCAAGAATAAACTGCTTATTATTTTCACAAGACTGGCTGAACGGAAGAGTCATCGTCTAGTCTACCTTGCGAAGAAAAACGGGGGCGTCTGGCTTGGAGTCTTTTTCGCTGTAGCGGTAACCATCTGAATCGAAATCTAAAAGTTCCTCGGCGCTCTTTAGGCGGTTCTTGATAATATAGGCACTCATCAGCCCGCGAGCCTTTTTGGCAAAAAAGCTAATAATTTTATACTGGCCGTTTTTATAGTCTTTGAATACTGGGCTGATAATCTGTGCGTCAAGTTTTTTGGGTTTCACAGCACGGAAATATTCATTGGACGCAAGATTGACGAGCACGGCGTTTTTCTTTCCTGAGAGCTGAGCATTAAGAGCCTGAGTAATCTTGTCTCCCCAAAAATCGTAAAGGGAATTGCCTTGCGCATTTTTTAGACTCGTGCCCATTTCAAGCCGGTATGGTTGTATCAAATCTAACGGTCGCAGCAGGCCATAGAGCCCAGAGAGAATGCGCAGATGATCTTGCGCGAAACGAATATCCTCGCTCGTCAAGGAATAGGCATCTAGGCCAATGTAAACATCACCCTTGAATGCAAATAAAGCCTGGCGAGCATTGTTGGTATCAAAGGGGCGTTGCCAGCTATTAAAACGCTCTTGGTTCAAGGCACCCAGTGTGGGGCTGATCGACATTAAAGAAGACACTTGCGCCGGAGAGAACTGACGCAACTGCTCAACCAAGACCGAAGAGTCGTCGAGGAAATCGGCTTGCGTGAATTTTCGGGTTTTAAATGGTGTTTCGTAATCGAGTGACTTTGCTGGGGAGATCACTACTAACATGTTTTGCCTCAAAGCGTTTCGTTGTAGGTTTATGCTGGCGCAAGAAACTCTTGCCACCAATCCAAAGGAGTCACACCGTCTTTAGGGTCATAGACATTCCCGTAGTACCAAAGAGTCCCGGGAAACTGCCCGCTGATGCGATCGAGCAAGACTTCAATCGCCTGAAAACCAATAGACACATGAATGCTGTATACCAATAGACGTGGCGTTTCTAGATCTAACGCTCCATCTAGCAATTCGATCTCTGGAGTGAGAGCCTGCAGAACTTCGCCTATATTGTCTTTACGCAACACGCGTATAGAAAGATTACCGCTGCGCTTTATTAGCTCATATCCGTTTGCAGACTCACTGGGAAAGCGAATTCGGTCACCGCCAGCAAGCCCTCGTACAAATGCTGGAGAGCCAACGAGACGATAAAGCTCGCCATTGGCTTGCATTTCAGTGTTCTGAGCTGGACTCGGCAGTCGCACAACTGCCACACTCTCTATAATTGCTTCACCATCGGGTTTATACCCCGCAATCAATGAAATCTGCGTTCTGGCGTTGTTGTCAGAATCGTTGTTAGTCTCTGACTCTGGAGGTATTGAAGTCATCTTTGTTTCCAAGTCTGCATCTAAAGCCAGACATTTTAACCTGCTTTGGTGTGACAAGGCTAAGTTCGCAAGAGGTCTCTATGTTAGAAAGGCTCCAAGCCATTGCCGTTCGCTTCAACAGACTGCGCCCTTTCTTGCTTGTGCTGGCGGTGTGTGGACTATCGCTCGGGCTGTATGTGCTGCTCACATCAAGTGATCAGGGTGATGATGTGGCGCTGATACCGGCGTTTATGCTTTTTACCTGGGCGACGATGGCCCGATCATTCGTCACTATTTTTGCTCATGTGCCAGTGAAGGCAGACAAGGATGCTGGTTTTTGGAAGCGCTTCAAATTAGGTGCACAACGGGCTGTGTATTACGGGTTTATGGCGCTGTTTGCCGTAGCGACGATTTTTCTACTGCTAAGCAGTTGGCAGCTTAGTAGTGTATGGCGAATGATGTATTGATTCTCTCTAGCTGTGCTAACCTAGCGTAAGTTGACAGGCAAACACTTCAATAAGCAGGAGTTCTCGATGGCATTAAGGCATGATGATGTAGATGTAGATCCTAATCCGATCGGTGAGTTAGCCTTGCAAACCCTCGCAATGCCGAAAGACACCAATGCCAATGGCGATATTTTTGGTGGTTGGTTAGTCTCGCAAATGGATTTGGCAGCGGGCATTGCAACAAAACAAGTGACCCATGGCCGAAGCGCTACTGTGGCTATTAAAAATGTCTCGTTTCTATACCCAGTCAGTGTTGGCTCTATCGTAAGCTGTTATGCGGATATCGCGGATATTGGTCGCAGCTCTATGCTCATTAATATTGAAGTGTGGATCTCAAACTCCATCACTGGGCAAGGGCAGCGTAAAGTCGCAGAAGGGCAGTTTGTGTTTGTGGCGATCGATGAGAATGGTCGAACCCGTCGCATAGAGTTGCCCAAAAAAGAAGAGCAATAAGAGACTAATCGTCTATTGAATTACGTAAGGCTTTTACGCGTCCGCGTTTTACCTTGCTATCGATCCTTTTGCGCTGTGAAGACTTAGTGGGTTTCGTTGGCCTTCTCGATTTACGCACCACGGCTGCTGCCCGAATCATTTCTTGCAAACGTTGCAACGCATCAGCTCTGTTGAGTTCCTGAGTGCGGTGTTGCTGTGCTTTTATGACGAGCACACCGTCTTTGGTAATGCGCGAATCTTTGGTGTTGAGCAAACGATGTTTGTAAAAATACGGCAAAGAAGACGCGTTGATGTCAAAACGAAGATGAATAGCAGATGAGACCTTATTAACGTTTTGCCCACCCGCGCCCTGTGCGCGGATGGCGGTCAACTCGATCTCATTATCTGGGATGGCCACATTCAAGGAGATCTCCAACATTGTTTTAAGCTCCTTAGAATGGGGTTATAACACTTCCAGTTTTGCGTAAGATAACACCAGCCACTTGGTGCCACTATTGTCGAAATTTACTTGTACTCGTGCGTTAGCGCCGGCTCCTTCGCAGTTTAGTACGACACCTTCGCCAAATTTCCCGTGCATCACTCTTGACCCTAGCGCTATGCCTGTCTCCGGAATGTCTTCCTGCACAAGCGGGCTAGCGGCACGGCCATAGTAGGCGCTTGGGCGTGAAATCGATGATTTGATTCGCACATGTTCGATCAATTCTGCCGGTATTTCTCGAATGAATCGCGATGGCCGCGTGATATTGACTTCGCCATGCAAACGTCGAGATTCCGCATGGGTGAGATAAAGTTTGCTCATGGCGCGTGTGATGCCGACATAGCAAAGCCGTCTCTCTTCTTCTAGCCCGGCAATGCCATCCATAGACATCTTGTGAGGGAACAGGCCTTCTTCCATGCCCGCTAGAAATACGAGTTTAAACTCCAAGCCTTTTGCGGAATGCAAGGTCATTAATTGCACGGCGTCTTCTGACTCACTGGCTTGGGCATCTCCGGCGTCCAATGAGGCTTTGTCCAAGAAGGCGGCTAAGAACTCTCGTGACTCGATATCCATGGCTTCGGCATCAGGATCAAGCTCGTCAAAGCTACCCGCGGCATTGACCAGTTCTTGCAAGTTTTCGATTCGCGCCGCTGCTTTTTCACCACCTTCTTTTTCATGATGGGGAATCAATCCGCTATTGGCGACAATATGCTCTACTTTCTTGGCGAGCTCTAAACCCTCTGACTCTTCGTCGAGGCTGTCAATTAAGGCTACAAAGCGGCCGACGGCCGTCGCCGCACGTGAAGACATCAAGCCATGGGAGAGACATTTTTGCGCAGCGGCCCATAAAGATAAGTCTTCGGTGCGTGCCACAGTGCGTAATATTTCGACTGTCTGATCGCCGATGCCACGAGTCGGAACATTGATGACGCGTTCGATGGCAGTGTCGTCGTTGCGATTGACGAGTAAACGCAGATAGGAAAGCGCATTTTTAATTTCTAAGCGTTCATAGAAACGATGGCCACCGTATATTCGGTAAGCCATGCCAACCCGCAGTAAGGCATCTTCAAGCTCGCGGGACTGAGCATTAGAGCGATAAAGAATCGCTGCGTCTTGGAGTCGATTGCCAGTATTGAGCCAAGTTTCAAGCCGTTCGACAATAAAGCGTGCTTCGTCCTGCTCATTAAAGGCTTCATACAAAGAGATGGCTTCACCTTCACCATCATCGGTCCAGAGCTCTTTGCCAAGACGCCCCTGGTTATTAGAGATCAACTTGTTGGCAGCTTTCAGGATTGTCGAAGTTGAGCGGTAGTTCTGCTCTAACTTAACCATTTGTGCGCCAGGGAAGTCTTCATTAAAACGTTGAATGTTTTCTATTTTTGCCCCACGCCATCCATAGATAGATTGGTCGTCATCACCTACCACCATAAGATGGTTGTTGGGGCCGGCAAGCACACGTAACCACGCATATTGAACAGCGTTTGTGTCTTGAAACTCGTCAACAAGGATGTGTGCGAAGCGGCGCTGATAATGCGCAAGAATCTGTGGATTATTGAGCCAAAGTTCGTGGGCGCGTAGCAGGATCTCGCCAAAGTCGACCATGCCGCCGCGATTACAGGCTTCTTCATAGGCGCTATAGAGGCTAAGCATATTGCGTGTGTATTCATCGCCAAAATGCTCAATATTACTAGCGCGTAAACCTTCGTCTTTCTGGGAGTTGATGTACCACTGGCACTGCCTAGGGGGCCAGCGCTCTTCGTCTAAACCGAGGGTTTTGCACAGGCGCTTGATAAGACGCAGTTGATCGTCACTATCAAGTATGTGGAAGTTCTCTGGCAGATTGGCCTCTTTCCAATGCGTACGTAAGAGCCTATGGGCCAAACCATGAAAGGTGCCCACCCACATGCCGCCAACAGGCTGTTCTAGCAGGTGTTCGATGCGGTGCCGCATCTCTCTAGCAGCCTTATTGGTAAAGGTTACGGCGAGAATGCTGAACGGCGAAACAGATTCAATCTGCATTAGCCAAGCAATGCGGTGCACGAGTACGCGAGTTTTGCCACTTCCAGCACCTGCCAACACTAATAGGCTGTTCGCCGGTGCTGCCACTGCTTGTCGTTGCGGTTCGTTTAGAGAGTCGAGAAGATGTGATACGTCCATGACGCGCTATTCTAGCCTGAATAAATAACCAGTACACCCACAAATATTAAGTCCGAGTACTTACAAGTGTAGTCAATCGCTGCTTTTTAAAAACGACGCATATTGATAATATGCCAAGACAAACTGAGCGATCGCTCTATATCGAGTTTTCGAACAACTGAGGAGTTCCCTATGTCTGCAAGTTCAGACGCTGCCAAATTTGATTGGCAGGACCCGTTCCTAATGAACGAGATGTTGACAGAAGAAGAGCGTCTGGTGCGTGATACCGCGCGTCAGTATGCCCAAGAGAAGCTCCTACCAAGGGTGCGCGACGCTTATCGCCGCGAATATACCGACCCCGAGATCTTCCGAGAAATGGGGTCCCTTGGCCTCTTAGGCTCTACTATTCAAGGTTATGGCTGCGCGGGGGTGAACTACGTCTGTTACGGCTTGGCGGCTCGGGAAGTGGAAGCCGTCGATTCGGGTTACCGTTCGATGATGAGCGTGCAGTCTAGTCTCGTGATGCATCCTATCTACAGTTTTGGTACTGAAGAGCAGAAGCAGAAGTACCTCCCGAAATTAGCCAGCGGCGAATATATTGGCTGTTTCGGCCTTACAGAGCCCGATCATGGCTCTGACCCAGGTGGGATGGTGACCCGTGCGCGCACAGTGGATGGCGGATATAGCTTAAGCGGTGCGAAGAACTGGATCAGCAACTCACCAATTGCCGACGTCTTCGTGGTGTGGGCTAAAGACGATCAAGGCATCATTCGTGGCTTTATCCTAGATAAAGGCATGAAGGGACTTTCAGCGCCAAAGATCGAAGGCAAGCTAGCACTGCGCGCCTCTATCACTGGCGAGATAGTCATGGACAATGTGTTTGTGCCCGAAGAGAACCTCTTGCCACATGTGCAAGGGTTGAAGGGGCCGTTTAGCTGTCTTAACTCGGCTCGTCTTGGTATTGCTTGGGGGGCATTGGGCGCTGCTGAAACATGCTGGAAAACAGCGTTGCAGTACACATTGGATCGTAAGCAATTTAATCGTCCACTGGCCGCTAACCAGATTATTCAAAAAAAATTGGCCATCATGCAGACCGACATCTCCGTTGGACTACTTGCGTGTTTGCAAGGCTCACGCCTGCGCGATGACAATAAATTATCACCACCTTTGATATCGCTTTTGAAGCGTAACTCGTGTTTAAAAGCGTTGGATACGGCGCGCGAAGCACGTGACATGCTTGGGGGGAATGGAATATCGGATGAGTTCCCAGTGATGCGCCACTTACAAAATCTAGAGGTGGTGAATACCTATGAGGGGACGCAAGACATTCATGCCTTGATTCTTGGGCGTGCCCAAACGGGAATCCAAGCATTTAGCTAAATAGATAGTGAAGAAATACGCCTGCAAATATGGCTGCGCCGACCCGATGGTTGTTTAAGAACGCTTTGAAACAACCTTCGGGGCCGCGCGACTTTGTGAGCTGCCATTGCTTATAGAATAAGGCGATCGCGGCAAGCACGCCTAAATAGAAAAACATTCCCAGACCTAATTGTCCTGCCGCTAAAAGCAGGGCAAGGATAAACATTCCCTGAAGCATCGCAATAATGACCCGGTCGGCGTCGCCAAAGAGTATTGCGGTAGATTTGACCCCTATTTTAAGATCGTACTCTCGATCCACCATCGCGTACTGCGTGTCGTAGGCAACGGTCCACAGACAATTGGCAACAAACAACAACCAGGCATAGGACGGTAGCTCGTTCTGAACCGCGGTAAACGCCATTAAAATTCCAAACGAGAACGCAATACCTAGCACGACTTGGGGAAGATTCGTGTAGCGCTTCATGAACGGGTAAAGTGCGGCAACTGCCACCGCAAAAAACGACAGCTGAATAGTCAGTGTGTTGGTAAACAGGAGCAATACAAAGCCCAATAGGCTCAATACAATAAAGGTTAGCAATGCCTCTTTGCGAGTCACTTTTCCAGTAACAATAGGCCGGGATTCAGTACGCAGCACATCGCCATCGATATTAGCATCGGCGAAATCGTTAATGGCACAACCCGCTGAGCGCATCAGCCAAGTGCCTAAGCAGAAAATAAACAGAAGTTTGAAACTAGGGAACCCTTGCGCGGCAATCCAAAGCGCAGTGAGCGTGGGCCACAGTAGCAAAAAAGTGCCAATAGGTTTGTCTAGCCGCGTTAGCTGTACAAACCCAGGTAGGCGTTGAGCGAATTTTGGAAAACGTGCACTTAACCATGCGCGACTTTTGTCAAAAATCCCATTGAAAGCGTTCAAAGTATGCTCAATCTTTAAAATTAGCGGCAATTTGTTTTAGTTGTTCATCCGAAGCTACGACTCTTGCTACGGCAGCGTGAACCGCTTCAGGCTCAAGATCAAATTGTTGATACATTGACAAGGGCGCCTCTTCAGGCGGCGCATCGCCAATGCCATGCAGGCGCAGCACACGCATGGCTATAAAGATAAGATTGGCGTACTCATGATCTTCACCTTTGTAGTCGGCCTCATGCTGGAAGCGAATGGCGACATAGACCTCTTTAGGCATTCCCCATAATTGCAACAACCACGCACTAATTTGCTCACGGGTTACGCCGAGCAAATGGTGGTCGATTGCCACGTGGCTGATCGCGGGGTTGGCTTCAACGTGGCGACAGATCGCCGAGAAATGTGGCGGAAATATATGGGCCAGCACCAAATAACCGAAATTATGTAGTAAACCTGCGAGACAGGCGAAGCCTTGGCTTGGACGTTTGTCGGCAGGAATCAACTTCACTAAGGTTTCAATCACAGTTGAGCAGTATACCGACTGCAGCCAGTAGGGAGTAAAGCCATCTGGAAAGTCTTTTGGCATTGAAAGCGTATTGCCTAGTGCCATACCCACCGCCAGGTTGCTCACAAGATCAAACCCTAATACTCGTGAAATGGCATCGTTCACCGAACGAATTTTACTTGGCGCTGCATAATAAGGAGAAGACGCCCAACTTACCACTTGGGCCGCAAGGCTTGCATCCATTTCAACGATTTCGGCTAGGTCAGCAACATTGGCGTTTGGGTCTGAACGCAAGGCCAAAATTCTTTGTGCGGTTTGTGGCAGGGGTGGAATCTCTAATGTTTCTTCCAATCGCTGTTTGATACGTAGGGTGGTGAAATTGCGAATGGAATTAAAAATTAAGTCCAAATCGCTGCTGTCATTGGGTGCGCCTCGATAAAGCTTATCTGGCGCAATTGTGCAGTTAATAGCGCGCACCCGATAATTAGATTCGCGCAATGCTGCACGTAATTCGGCCAACTCAATATGTTGTACTTCTGAGCCTTCGACATCGAAAATCTCAAAATCACAACTGGCGGCCGAGGCGATGCTTTCATCGATAATGGTGGGAAGCAAAAACACAGCAGGCGCAAAGTCGATCTGGATCAGTTTATTGGCGCTGGTAAGCGCGGTGATCTCAGATTGTGGAATAGGAATAAGATTACGCTCAACTAGACTATTGAGAGCTTTGAGGTCCAATAGAGAATGGCTAGGCAATATGATCTGCCCTTTACCTTTGCCATCTTGCAGTAAAACGACACGGACCAGATCTGCGCTGGATGAGCTGTTTTTTTCATTTTCTACTGTTTGCATTAGGGGCCTGCAATGACGCGCACCTATTTGGTGCATTCTTGAGTTAGGTGCCGGTATTACCGAAGCAGTTTTTATGGCGACATTATAGCGTTTGCAACCCTGTGCGCCTATCACCCAAACGCGGGTTAAACGTTCCCATAAAGGGATTTTGTGCCTAACCACCGCTTAATTAGCGGGTCAATACACTCAATATGGTCGCGGGAGATGATATCGGCTTGTTCTTTGACTTGCTCTAGCACTGTCTCTTATACACATCTCCGAGCCCACGAGACCTCTCTACATCTCGT
>OJGU01000770.1_pt1 | contig 15537 bp, 11 predicted proteins | sample 1594741 | NCBI WGS metagenome assembly OJGU01 (sample SAMN05416841, study PRJEB24817) | seawater metagenome | isolation source: Sea water | place: Canada:Atlantic | collected 2013-07
ATCCCCGTCAACCGACGGCACGCCACGGCCTGTGGCGAAGTCTTCGTGGCGTAGGCCTCACTGCGCCTTGGTCAGGCCCAGCGCTTTGCGCATGCGACGGGCCGACTGGCGCGAGATCGGGACCTCGGCCCCGGCCCGGGTGATCGCGACGAAGCCTCCGCTCGGCGTCGGGCGCAACATGCTGACCTCGTGCAGGTTCAACAGCACCCGGCGGTGGACCCGGTCGAATCCTCCGTCGGGGAGACGCGCGTGCAGGTCGGCCAAGGTCGCGTCGGTGAGATGCGACTCGCCCTGTGTCGTGTGGACGGTGACCAGAGCTCCATCGAAGACCGCGTGAGAGATCGACGGCGGGTCGAGCAGAACGATGCCATCACGGGTGACGACCGGAACCCGCGCATACGGGTCGGCGGGACTCGGCTCCGAAGCTCGGCTGCCCGCAAGGACGTGCGCGCGCGCGCGTTCAATGGCCTTGCCCAGACGCGATGCCTCGATCGGCTTGAGCACGTAGTCCACCGCCCCCAGCTCAAACGCCTCGATCGCATGCTGTGGGTGCGCGGTGGCGAAGATGACGTAGGGCGCATCGGCCCCCAGCAGCGCGTGCGCCTCGATGCCCGAGAGCCCTGGCATCTGCACATCGAGAACCAGCACATCGATGGCCTCATCCTGAAGCTGGTCGAGAATGCCGCGCGCGTCCTCGTGAGCACCGACGACCTCCACGCCCGGAATGCCCTCGAGCAGCCGAGTCATGCGGCGTCGGGCGGTGGACTCGTCGTCTGCGAGGGCGATGCGTAGGGCGGTGCTCATGCGGGGTCCGGTTCGGGGTTGGGCTGGGACGGAATCGTCAGTCGTACGAGCGTGGTGTCGTCTTGTGCCTCGATGGAGAAGCTCGCATCCCCGCCGTAGGCGTGCTCCAGGCGCTTCTCGACCAGCCGCAGCCCCTCGCCGCCGGGGCGTCGTCCCTTGAACGCGCCGGGGTTCTGCACCTCGATGCAAAGACCACCGGGCTGGGCGTGCACACGAAGGTGCACCGAACCCCGATGGGATGCCGCAGGCCCGTGCTTGATCGCGTTCTCGACAACCGGAAGCAAGAGCATCGGCGGCACGTCAACGCGCGGGAGGGGCTCGTCCATTTCCCGCTTCAGCACGAATTTTTCCGGGTCCCGGATCTGGTACAGCGCGAACAACGTGTCGAGCAACGCGACCTCCTGCTCGAGCGACCACGCCGGGGTGTGCGTGCCCGCCATGATCGTACGCAGCATCTCCGAGAGCTGAAGCGTCGCCCGCTCGGCGACCTCTCCATCTTCCCGGCACCACTCCGCGATCGCGTTGAGCGTGTTGAACAAGAAGTGCGGATCGAGATGGTTGCGAAGGGCGAGCAGCTGCGCCCGCTCAGCGGCGACGGTCATGTCATCCGCTCGCTTTCGCTCCGCGTGCAAACTGCGCTCGAGGTCGATGTCCCGGCCGAGCCCATACCCCCCGACCAGAAACAGCGCGATCGACACCAAGAGGCTGCTCCCGGAGGTCATCAGCGTGGGCTGCAACCCCAAGAGGTCGGGAACGACCGAGCCCACCAGCGCCACCGTGCCCGCCCCCGCGACCGCATAGACCACCAGGCGCCCGAACGGCTCGGTGAACGTCCGCCGTCGCGAGGTCTCCCCTTGAAAGAGTGCGCGCCACGACAGTGGGGCGAACAAGAAGAACGCCAAACACATCAACACGCCCAGCGGCGCGGCCATCGGCTCCACCGAGTAGTGGGATTGCGCCAGGACCAACGGAACCGCCACCACCAGAATGGAGAGCAGGCGGCGGGGAGCGAGCAGCGCGAGTAGCGTGCTGCGCAAGAGGGACCGTTGGGACGGCAAGGCATCGAGATCTTGCCCCGAGCGCCGGCCGTTGTCTCGATCGATGCGGGCCAGAATGCGTGGGCGGCACCAATCTCTGTGCGACCGGTCTCCATCCGGGGTCCGATGGCAGCACTTGACGTTGTGGATTTGGTCTCGGGTGCGGCATGCTCAGGACTCGCGCGGATGTCCGATTCTGAAGCACCGCCTTCGGGCGCGTCCTTGGCCGATGGCCTCGTCGCAACGTTGGCCGGAGAAACCTCGGAGGGTCTCGAGCCGGGGTCGCGCGACCGCGAGGGCGAACCGCTGCGTCGCGGAGACAGCGTAGGGCGCTACACAGTGCTCGAGCGCATCGGTTCGGGAGGCATGGGGGTCGTGTATGCGGCCTTCGATCCGCAGCTCGACCGACGGGTCGCGCTCAAGGTGATGCACGCCGGGCCCGACGGGGTCTCGGACTCGGGGGGGCGAGCCCGACTCCTTCGTGAAGCCCAAGCGATGGCCAAGCTCAGCCATCTCAACGTCATCACCGTCCACGATGTCGGCACGTTCGGCGAACGCGTCTTTGTGGCGATGGAGTTCATCGAAGGCTCCACCCTGCGGGAGTGGATGGACAGCGAACGCAGCTGGCCGGAGTTGGTGGACGCCTTCGTGCGCGCCGGTCGGGGTCTCGGAGCCGCGCACGCTGCCGGTCTGGTTCACCGCGACTTCAAACCGGACAACGTCCTGATGGGGCTGGACGGCCGGGTCCTCGTGATGGACTTCGGCCTCGCTCGTAGGACCACGCTTCGCACGGGCCCCATCGCCGACCAGCTCCAAGAGATCCGCGCGGCGAGCAGCTCTGGCGGTGGAGAAACGAGGGACCTCAACCTCACCCGTACCGGTGCCATGCTCGGCACGCCGGCCTACATGGCTCCGGAGCAGCATCGCGGGGAGCACATCGGACCGCAGACCGATCAGTTCAGCTTCTGCGTCGCGCTGTACGAGGCGCTGTACCGCGAGCGCCCGTTCGAGGGCGCGAGCATGGCATCGCTCGCGATCAATGTTCTCGATGGGACGATTCGCAGTCCGCCTCGGGACAACAAGGTCCCATCCTGGCTGCGCGCCGTCGTCGTGCGTGGACTTGCCGTGTCGCCGCAGGACCGGCATCCGTCGATGGACGCATTGCTGGCAGAACTGCAGCGCGACCCTCCTCAAGCGCGGCACCCCTGGCTCGTGGCGGGCATTGCAGTTGGCATCGGCGGCCTGATCACTGCGGCCTACCTCGGCACCCGCTCCAATCGACTCGAGGCGTGCAAAGGATCGAGCCACACCATCGAAGAGGTCTGGAACGCTCAGCGGCGAGCGTCACTCGAAGCCCGCTTCAACGCCGCGACGGCACCGTACGCGGGAGCCACCTGGCAGTCGATGGGTCGCGCGCTCGACGGCTACGCCGGCGCGTGGACGACCGTCTACGACGTTCGGTGCACCGCCGACGCTCGGGCTCGGGTTCGACGGACACCGCGCTTCGACGATCCAGGGCTGCTGTGTCTCGACGATCGAAAAGCAGACCTCGACCTGCTCCTGCAACAACTCGAGTCCGACGAGGGGGTCGAGGCGTCACTCCTGCATGCCGCCGAGGCGGTGCAGTCACTTCCCGCGCCCGCCACCTGCACCAGCGTCGGGCGCAACGACAACTCCGACGAGCGCCTTACGGCCGAGCCTGCACGCCGCGACAAGCTCGACGATGTGCATGCCTTGCTCGGACGTGGCCGCGTCGAGCTTGCGCTCGGCCACCCCAAGGCACCGGAGACTCTCGCGCGAGCCAACACCCGCGCTGCCAGCATCGATGCAGCTCGGCTCCAAAGCGAGGCCTTGCTGTTGGGCGCGAAGGCCCTGCTGCAACGCGGCAACACGACCGAGGCCGAGGCCAAGCTACGCGAGTCGATCCTCCTTGCCGCGCAGACCGGTCGCGCCGATGTGGAAGCCGCGGCGTGGACGCTGACGATGGACATCGTCGCGCTGCGACAGGGCCTGTACGCCGAGGGGGACCGCATCGCACTTGGGGCGGAGGCCGCCATCGCCCGGGCCGGGGACAGCCCGCTCGCACGCGCCCAGCTCCTGTCAGGTCTAGGAAAGATCGCGCAAGCCGAGGGCTCGTACGACGTGGCCTTCGAGAAGTTCACCCGAGCGCTGGAAGTCCAGAACCAACACCTGCCGCAGGGTGACGTTCGCAAGGCCGACACCCACGCGTGGCTCGGCGCGGCGCTTGAAGGCATGGGCCGATACGCCCGCGCGTCAGAGCAACACCGTGAGAGCGTGTCCATTCGGGAGCAGGTCCTCGGAACCTCGCACCCCGAGGTCGCCCGCTCGTTGCTTCGCCTCGCGTCCTCCATGCAGGGCCACCTCGGCGCTGAGCCGGTCGAAGGCACGCTGGTGCGAGCGAAGATGCTGCTCGACCGCGATGCTGTGATGAGCGTCGCCAGCCTACCCGCTGCCGGAGGGGAGCCTGCGGTCCCGGCTGCGGTGTTCGATGCCATCGAGTATCCCGTCGATCTCGCGCGCTGCCTCGACCAGCTCGGCACCTTGCAGCGGCAGGAGGAGGAGTTCGAAGCGGCCGCACGGTTGCACGCGCGCGCCGTCGCCATGCTCGAGCGTGCGCTCGGCCCAACCCATCGCGACGTCGGCTACGCGCGGTTGAACCTCGGGCTCGCACTGGCCGACCAGAGACGACACACCGAGGCGCTTCCCCACCTGCGTCGCGGGCTCGAGGTCTGGACCAAGACGCTCCCGCCGGGTCACGCCGACCTCGGCTATGCCCACCTCGACCTCGCCAACTCCTTGTGGGCGACCGGCCAGGCGGAGTCTGCCCGCGAGCACTACGCTCTCGCACTGGGCGTTTGGGAGGCCGCGATGGGCGAGGAACACCCGTTGATCGCGTATGCGCTCACAGGGCTCGGCCGCACGATGATCGAGACCGGAACCCCCCTGGACGCCCTGCCCCACCTGGAGCGAGCCCTCGAGCTGCGGACCGACGAAGGGGAAGACGATCTGAACCTGGCCGAGGCTTCCCTGCTGCTGGGCCAGGCGCTGTACATCAGTGGCAACGACCAAGCCCGCGCTCGAGATCTGGTGATGCGCGCCCGCAACCTCTCGGGTGCGTACGAGCCGACCGACGAGGCTGGCCTCCTGCGAGTCCTCACCGGTGGCGAGTACGAACGCTTCACCGACCAACTCGCCCCCGCAGGCCTCGGCGTCACAAACCGCTATCGCCCCGAACCGTTCTAGAGCGTCCCACCGGCAGGGGCGCACGCCCGGCCGACGCGGAGCCAGAGAGCGAAACGTCCCGAAGGGATGCGCAGTCACCCCGCTCGGACTTCGGGCGCGAGGTCCTAGTTCGGAAAGATCGAGAGCTGGAAAAAGCCGCTCTGCACATCGAACGAATCGACGGCGATCGCCACCGGAACGCCCTCCTCGAGATCGAGGTCGATCACCGACGAGACGTCGTTCGGCCCGTCATCGTTGCACGCGAGTTCGGTAAGGCAGTCGTCCGAGAACACCGCGAGGACGGTGTCGAAGCTGGAGCCTGCGGTCGAGATTCTCCAGCGCCCGGTGAACGGTGGCGTCCACGCGTAGACGATGTCGGGGCCCGCTCCGGCGCAGCTGGGAACGACGGAGTTTGCCTGCGTATTGTCGAGGAAGCCCTCGAGGAAGACCTCGGGGTCCGAGCCCAGGTCCTCATTCGGACACAGCCCGCCTTCGCTCACCTGCAGGCCCCACTCCCCCGTATCCCCAAAACTATCCAGGACGATGACGGTGGTCTCACCCGCAGCCATACCGAAGCCGATCTGCGAGGTGACTCCGCCGCTGATGTCGTCGTTGCACGCACGCTCGGGCAGCTCGCAGGTGGGGCCGAGCGCATACAAGACCGTGTCGAATGTGGACCCCAGGGTGTCGAAGACGTAGCTCCCGGCTCGGGGTGCCGTGAACGAGAATGTCACCTCGGCACTCGGGGAGTCGACACACGACGGCTGAAACCGGCTCTCCCCCTGCTCGAAAACACCCTCGATCGACAGGGGAAGCTCGCTTGCATCGATGACCTGATCCACGCACTCCACCGGACGAACATCGTCGTCGTCGGGCGGAGGAAGGTCGTCATCGTCCACCGGCTCGTCATCGTCCGCCGGGCCATCGTCGACCGGGGGCTCCTCGTCGTCGGGCGGCTGCGTGTCCACGATCGTGCCGCTGTGCTCGATCACCCGGTCGGTACAACCGGCTGCAAGAAGACCAGCGGACAAGCATGCCAATCGCGTCGAGCGAACCATCGAGCCACGAGGGTACCGGCCTGCGTCCCCGAACGCGAAGCCGTAGGGCCGGCTTTGCGGAGGCAACGTTGCAACTCGCCACAGACGCAGTCCCACGGTGCGTATTCAGTTTCCCGCCACCGGGTGTGCCGAGGGACACGGGACCACCGCTGCCCCTCGCCACCCCGTTGCGTCGCGAAGCCCGGGCGCCCTACTCTGACCCCGTGCTGCCGACCGCGTTGATGACCGCCGCTCTCATGACCGCCGCTACGGTCGCCCCGACTCACCTCGCGAGCGTCCTCGCGCAGCCGGAGGCCGACCCGAGCTGGGGAGAGGATAGCGACACAGCCGAGGATGCGGCAGAAGACACCTCCGCAGAAAGCGAAGAGGAGCTGACGGACGCTTCGGCGGCCGAAGAGGTCCAGCCTGCAGCACCGGTCCAGCCTGCGGCCCCGATCCCGACGGAGCCCATCGCCCCCAAGACCGTCGATGACATCGTCGTCCCGGAAAAAAAAGGGGTCGGCATGATGGCGGCTGCGGGTGCGGTCGGTGTGGTCGGATGGGGCGTCATGGCGTGGCGGATCGCTCGCATCAAGCGACTGTGCACAGCCGACAACTTCGACGTCACCAGCGTCTCTCAGGACGACCTTTCGAGCTTGTCCGAGTCCGCCGCCGACTGCCTCGTCTCCGCTCGTGGCGGGAACGCCGGGTTGTGGGTGCTTCAAGCCGTGCCCAACGCGGTGAACTGGGGCCTGGCCCCGGGGGGCGCTTCCCTTCGCGCCAAGCACGACGCAGCGCTCTCGGCGAAGACGGGTGAAGTTCAGCGCAAGCCGGGTGTGTTCATCGGAACCGGAGCCGGCCTGCTCACGGCCGGTGGCGTCGGTCGCATCATCGTCGCGGTGATCCGCATTCGGTCGATCAACCCCGTCAACGGCATCGCGGCCAACTGTCTCGACGGTGCCGATACCCAAGCCGACACGTTCTTCGACTGCTACGCGGACCGCAACGCGATGCTGTACGGGATGCACCAGCTCTCGTCCGCTGCCATCGCTGGTGGCGCGGGCCTGCTCGCGTACGGGGTCGTCTACAAGCGAGAGCGACGCAACTACGAGCGCAACTACGGCGCCGAGAAGGCCGCCAAGCTCGAGTTCACAGTGGCACCTCAGCTCTCCTTGGACTACACGGGCGTGTCCGCGAACCTTCGTTTCTAGGGCACATCCAGCGGGAGTTTCAGTGCGGGCTCCTGGTCCCCACGGCCTGTCAGAGCGCGATCCGCGAAAAACCTAGGCGAACAGACCGCGCATGAGTTTCGCCAGCTGATAGCGTAGACCCCATGCGCTGGAGCTTGGGGCCGTGGGTCGCGTTGTGCCTGACGTCGGGTTGCACAGACTTCGTGGGCAGTGACACGGACGGAGCGGACGCGGCCTCGGGTGGCTCGAGCGCCGCGACCGAGGCATCGGGCAGCGCCGGGTCGAACGCGACCGCGATGACGGCAACGACGGGCGAAAGCACGACGTCCACCACCGGCACGAGCACGCCGACGTCAGATGTCACGGACTCCGCCTCGACAACCGTCGGTCAGGACACCGACACCACCGATCCGTCCGGCACCACCGACACCACCGACACCACCGACACCACCGGCGGATCCGAAGCGACGAGTTCGGAGAGTACGGCATCGCCTGCGAGCTGCGACAACGAGATTCTCGATGGGGATGAGACCGACACCGACTGCGGCGGGTCGTGCCCGGGATGCGACCTCGATCAGGACTGCGAGGTCGGGACGGACTGCGCGACGGGCTTCTGCTCAGGGTCGTCGATGTGCGCCCTTCAGCAACCTGTGGTGTGGCTCGACGCGAGCGACGACACAACCCTGTTCAGCGACGACGAGTGCGCGACGAGTCCGCCCACGGATGGACAGCAGGTCTACTGCTGGACCAACAAGGGGTCGGCCGGAGGCCTCTTCCTCGACGAAGGTGGGCAGCCGAACTATCGCGAGGGCAGCGACGGGGTCGAGTTCAGCAACGACACGATGGCCTCCGATGCCAGCGTCTTCGGCGGAGCGCTCGGAGATGTGACCGTCTTCCTCGTCCAAGAGGAGGTCGACAGTCGCAACTCCTTCGACTTCAACCTCAACCATCCCGTCGAGGACGGCGGCCGATACTCGAGCCACATCCCGTGGGGGAACTCCAACCGCCGCGTCATCTTCGACATCGGCGGAAGCGGAGGCGGTGCTCGCATCGCGACCGCACTCGATGTGATCGAGGTCGGCGAGACCCACCTGTTCAGCTTCGTGAACTCGGCGGACGGGGACCAGAGACTCATCTTCATCGACGGCACCGAGGAGGCATCCGAGGCGGGGGCGCGCTCGGCCGAGGCAGGCTCGGTCTCCGTCGGCAACGGTTCCGACGCTGTGCTGCACGAGTTTCGCGTGTACTCGCCATCACCCAGCGGCGCACAGCGGCGGGTCATCGAGGGCCAGCTCGCGTGCCGCTGGGGCCTGCGAGATGAGCTTCCGGCAACCCATCCGTTCTACGACGCGGATGGTGAATCCCCGGCCAACTGCCCTCCAGCCCTGTGAACGCAGGCTGATTCCAAAACCCGAAGGGAGCCACGCATGCGCGCCTCCCTTCGAGAACTTCAGCCAGCCCCGAGTGTGGGGCCGACGTTGATGTGCGTGAAGTTGCGTTGCATATGGACCTCGCTGTGACCGGGGCGGGCGACCTCTCTGGGGAAAGCTCGATGGTGACAAGTCACCCGACCCCGCGTTTCGAATGAGGCGCTGGCAGGTGCCGCGCCGGTTCGCACACCGCAGAATGCTGGTGTGCCCCCGGCGGTCCGGGGCCCCTGCCCCCGTGCGCCGCCGCGGTTCCGGAGGTGTAGCAGCGAGGCGGGAGGCGTCAAGGAGCGGTCGGCTCGACCCGGCGAAGAAGGCCCGGCCAGTGCGCGCCCAGGGCCAGGGCGCGGGCGACGTACATGGAAAGGAACGCGAGCCAGACCCCGGCGTTTCCCAGCCGAGGCGCGAGCAGGAGATCGAGTCCGAGGTACAGCGCCGTGGCGATCACCGCGGATGTCCGCAGTGCGCGGCCCTCGGTGGCGCCCAGGAACGCACCGTCGAGTTGCCACGCCGCGACCCCCAGCGCTGGGACGACCGCGCAGTAGGGCAAATAGGTCAGCGCCATGGCTCTGGCCTCGGGGTCCGCCACCATCCAGGTGATGAGCGGAGGGCCGATGGCGAAGAAGAGCACCGAGATGAGCACACCCAGCCCCAGTGCAAGCTCGCTGGTCACGCGCATCGCTTGGCGGACCCGCACGCGGCTGCCGGCACCGACCGCCTCCCCGATCTCCTTCTCCGCCACAAACGCGAACGCATCGAGCACAAAGGCTGCGACCGCGATGAACTGCAGCAAGACCTCGTTGCCGGCCAGTGCCGCGGTGCCGACCGCCGCGCCCGAGTTGACGAACCAGGCGAAGCAAAACAGCAGCGCGAGCGTGCGGATCAAGATGTCGCGGTTCGCCGAGAGCAGCGCCCAGAGTTTGTCGCGGTCGAAGAGCTTGGCAGGGGCACGCAGGGCGTCGCGAACCAGCCAGACGCCGAACCCCAGCGAGACCCACTCCGCGATCGCCGTGCCCGCACCGATGCCTGCCGGCCCCCAGCCGCGGGCGCCCGCGAGCCAGGCGTCGAGCCCGGCGTTGACGACGTTGAGCACGACTTGGAACGCGAGCAGCGCCCGGGTGCGGCCCGTGCCCAAGAGGTAGCCCGTGACCCCGTAGCCCATCAACGCCGCGGGGGCGCCCCAGACCCGAGCTCGGAAGTACTCGCCGCTGAGCAACTCCACGTCCGCCGCCGCGTCGAAGGACGCGAGTGCGACCCATTCGATCGGTCGTGCGCCAAGAACGATCACAGCCCCGATGCCCGCGGCGACGATGAGGGCGCGGACCAGGTGGGCGCGGGCTTGGGCGTCGTCGTTTGCGCCCTGGGCCTGCGCGACGAGGCCGGTGGTGGACATGCGCAAAAAGCCGAACGCCCAGTAGACGAACGAGAAGATCACGGCGGCGACGCCGACCGCCGCGAGGTCTGACTTGCCGCCGACCCGGCCCATCACGATGGTGTCCACCACGCCGGTCAGGGCGGTGGCGGCTTGGGCGAGGACGACGGGCCACGCGAGCGCGAGGACGGAGGTTCGCGTCAGGCGTGAGGGGGCGGCGGACATCGGGTTGGCGGGACCCTACACGAGGTGGATCCTTCGAACCGGGCGGCCCGCACCACGGGTCGGCTCCGGTCCTCCGAGGCCGTGCTATCTTCGGTCGGTGGCTACGACAAGACCAACGGAGGACAAGCCCTCCGACGTGGATGTCACGCTCCTTCACGCGAGCCTCGCCCTTTCCCTCCGGGAGCGGCTCAGAGCATGCGTGCGTACCGGCCGCATGACGCAGCGATTCCGCCGTGTCCCAGACGCAAGCTGATCAGGAATCGCTCATCGACGCGCTCGTCGCCGGTGGAGTCGAGTTCATCGTCGTCGGAGGCATCGCCGCCGTGCTTCACGGCGCGCCGATCTCGACCCGCGACCTCGACATCGTCCACGCACGCGATGCTGAGAATGTCGAACGACTGCTGAGCGTGCTGGACCAACTGGGCGCCCGAGTGCGGGACCTCGCCGGACGTGATCTGCGACCGAGCAAGAGCGCGTTGCTCGGGACAGGCCAGAGCCTCCTGACAACTCGGCTTGGACCGCTGGACTGCCTCGGCGCGCTCCACGACGGTCGCGACTTCAATGCCCTCGTTGGGCACACGTGCGAGCTCAGCGACGATTCACTGACGATTCGCGTGCTGGACCTGCGCACGCTCATCGCCGTCAAGACCGAGGCCGGCCGTCCCCGCGACCTGCTCGTCGTGCCCTTGCTGGAGGCGCTCCTCGACGAGCAGTGAGGCCAAGCCGGGCGATGCGGCCACATCCGAGAAGGACCGCAAAGACGTCGCTGGCAGCGCCCGCGCACAACGACTAGTGTCGCTGATTCGTGGGCTGCGAACGCTTGGACTGTGTGCGCTTTTCAACCGAGCGCGAGCTCATCGAGCTGCTGTACGACCGTTACGGCCTCGACGAGGTTCTGCGCCGCTACCTCGAGCAGCAGACCGCGGCACCTTGGTACGAGATGGTGGTCACCCGCCAGATGCGGCTCAGCCCCCTGATCGCGCCGCGCCTCACCGGCTTGCTCGACACGGTGCGCACCAAGCTCGACTTCGAAGAACCCGTGGAGCTGTTCGTCGAGCCCAACGCTGCGATCAACGGGTTTGCGTTGCACCGCATCTCGGAGAAGAAGCCGCACGTCATCTCGGTGACAAGTGGCCTCGTGGAGCGGATGACGGACCCCGAGATCTGCTTCGTGTTCGGCCACGAGCTGGGGCACCTTCGCTACAATCACTATCAGTCGCGGCTCGCCAAGGCCGTGCTCACCGAGCAGGACGATCGCTTGCCACCGCTGTTGGAGCGGCGCCTGGAGACCTGGGACCGTTTGGCCGAACTCTCGGCCGACCGCGCAGGCTATGCGGCCGTCGACGGCGAGCTGAGTGCGATCGTCAGCGCGTTCTTCAAGATGGCCAGCGGCCTGGGCCCCGAGCACCTGCGCTACGACATCGACGCGTTCTTGTTGCAGCTCGAAACGCTGCAACGCCTGGAGCGCCGCGACTTGATGGCACGGTTCTCTCACCCGGTCACTCCGGTCCGCGTGCGCGCGCTTGCCTTGTTTGGCGAGCGCGGCGGCTTTGACAGCTCGCCCGAGCAGCTGCGGGCCACCGATGCCGACGTGGCCGAACTCGCCCAGCTCATGGAGTACGAAGCGGTCGAGGAGGTCGAGGTTCACGTGCGTGACTTGCTGATCGCCGGCGGATTGTTGGTGACGCACGTCGATGGCAAGCCCGCGACCGAGCAGCAGACCACCATCCTCCTGCTGGCACTGCTGCACCTGTGTGCCGACCCCGAGGCGGCGATTGGCGAGGTGAAGTCGGCCGACGCAGCACGGGAGATGTTTGACCGCTCCGCGGCGTGGCTCTCCGAGAACGCGGGCGAAGAGGCCTACACCGCCTTCGTGCAGCTGAGCCACATCGCCGCGCTGGACGGTGAGCTGCACCCGAGCGAGGAGGCGCTACTGCTCGAGCTGGCGACCAAGCTGGCGATCTCGCAGAAGAGAGCTCAGGAGATCCTCTATGACGCGCTCACCAGCTACCTGCAGACCCAAGCCACAGGGAAGACCGCGGCGCCGGGGTTTGTGATGGGACCGCTGGGGTTGGATGCGTCGGACGACCCGGCCGGTGAGTAGCGACCTCCCGTCACGATGCTTTTCTTTGCGATGGGCCAACCCAACCGGAGCTTGTTCGGATACCACCCGTCATCTCCCCCCGGAGTCTCCATGACCAGCTCGATCCGGCGCCTCACTGTCCTGCTCTCGACCGTTCTCCTGGGCTGCGCCTCGTCCGCCAGCCGGCCCGCCGCCGACGCTCCTGCCGCGGAAGCTCCCGCTTCGATCCCCGTGCGTGCTGCGGGGTTCTCGTCCGTGGTGGCCGTCTGTACGTGCTACGTGAGCATCACCGTGGGACCAGCGCACCGTGTGGAGGTCAAGGCTCACAAGGAACTCGTTGACGGCGTCAAAGTCGAGGTCGAAGACGGAGTGCTGAAGCTCCAGTACTACCCGACATCTGTCGAGTACGCGCGCGAGCCGGTTCGGTTCGAGGTCACGGTGCCGGAGCTGGAGATGGTGGACGCCAGAGTCGTCACGCAGCTCTCGGTCACCGGGGTCCGCGGCGTGGACAACTTCTCGGTCAAGGCCGATGGTGCGTCGCACGTCACGCTCGATGGCGCCGTGCACTCGCTTCACGCCGAACTGCACGGCCGTTCCACACTCGACGCGCAGAAGCTCGACGCCACCGACGTCGATGTCACCATCGATGGACGCGGCGAGGCGGACGTTCAGGCCCGCGAGCTCTTACGTGCCTCGGTCTACCGACTCGGAAAGGTCCGCTACCACGTCGAACCGGTCGCGCTCGAGGTGACCCACGGTCGCCGTCGCGTCAAGCCGGGCTGAGCCTCGCGTTGGGCACCGAGACCCGCGGCCGCGGAGCGTGAGCAAGACGCTGCGTGGTCGCTTCGAGATGCCGATGGCCGCGGCTGGTAGGACAGTCGTGGGTGTCGCGAAGACTGTTGCGGGGGCGGGTCATTGTCGTTGAGCATCCGTCACACACTCCTCAATGGGAACGTGCAGCCGGTCTTTCGCCACGGAGGTCGCCATCTTCTCTCTGCCGCCGCCGGATAGCGCCGGCGGGTCGCGGCGCCCAAAAAGAAAGGAGCCAGGCTCGATGCCCGGCTCCTCTCGAAGCATCAGTTCGCGGTGACTACGGGGTCACGCTGATGTTGTCGAGCACCAGCACGAACTGGTCGGTCGAGTTGTTCCGCCAAAGCACGCGCACGTCGGATCCGACCAAGCCTTCGAGGGGCTCGCCCGCGGCGGCGCTCAGCGTCCGTGTGGTGAGCATGGTTTCCTCGGCGGCGATCGTCAGGACGGGGGTGTTCGCGGCGAGGAACGCCGTGGGGTCTCCGTTCATGACGAAATCCATCAGGTCGAGGTCGGTCGCATCGGCGACGTAGACCTCGTATCCGTCGGGGAAGTTCATGTCCGGAGCCATGCCATCCCAGCTGAGTACGGAGGTCGCAGAGAGGGCAATCGCAGGCGTGACGAGCCAATCGTCGGAGGTCCCAGCGGGGTCGTAGAAGGACGTGCTGTACACCGCGGGGTTCGCCGGGGTGACGGTCTCAGAGACGACCCACGCATCCGAGATGTAGGCAACCTGTGCGGCGACGGGGAGTCCGTCCACATCGATGGCAAGCCACCCGCCGGGCAGGACGCCAGGCAGGAAGTCCTCGGACAGGGCGAGCCCCGCGTCTTCCCAAGTGCAGTACCCAGCCGCGGCACAGGTCATGCCGGTGGGGCACATCTCTGCACCGCTGCAGTCGACGACACATTCCTCGCCAGGCGAGGTGTCGTCGATCTCTGCGCATGCCGCAACCGCGTCGCCGCCTGGAGGCACCTCGCGGCAGTCCGTTGTCGGGTCGGTGCAGCCGGCCTGAGCGCAGACGGCCGTCGCAGGGTCTGCCGCATCGTCACTGACGCAGACCTCTCCATCCAAGCACACGGCCTCCGGGTTGTTGGCGCAGTCGTCGAACCCGACCTCTGGCGCCTCAACTGGGGGCCACATGCAGTGACTGCCAATATCCGCGCCGCCGAGCGCAAGTGAAACGCAGATCATGCCATCGGGGCAGGTCTCGCCGTCGCTACACCCAAGCGTGCAGATGCTCCCGCCATCATCGGGAAGGTCGGTGCAAGTCGGCTCAGCGTCTCCGGTGTCCGGAGCCATCGAACAGTCGCTCGCGTCGGCGCAGCCGTTGGTCGCACAAGCTCCGAAGCTTTCCCCGTCAGACAGGCACTGCCCCATGTCCTCGCAGGTTCCGACCTCATTCAAGCAATCGCCGTATTCCGGGATCGCACCCGGGTCCTCGCCGACGAAGCAAACGCCCCCATCGCAGAACATGTTGTCCGGACAGGACTCGCCGCCGCTGCAGTCGAGGAAGCAGTCGTTGATGTCATCGAGCATGCCGCCGGGGCCGAACTGATCTTCGCATCTGCCGAGGTCCTCGAAGCCCTTTGGAGGCGCGGGACAATCACAGGTGTCCTCGCAGCCCAAGAACAAGCAGGCCGACGCGTCGTTCGAGCCGCCAACACAGACGCTCTCCAGCTCGCCGCCGCATTCTTCCCCGCTGCCACAATCGGCGTACTCCCCTCCGCCCCAACCGTCGGGACACAACGGGGCGTCACCATCTGGGACACACAAGCAGGCCACGCATTCGAAGTTCGCGCCGCAGTCGGCCTCGACGGTCTCGTCGGTACACTGGTCGTCCTCGTCGCAGCCGGGCGCGTCGGTCGTGCTGCCGTCCGAGCCCCCGGTGTCGGGATCGATCGTGGGGTCGGTCGTGGACGAGCTGCCGGATGCCGTGGGCTCGGTTGGGGTGACGGTCGGATCGGTCGCGTCCGTCGTTCCGTCCTCAGTGTCAGCCTCGGTGTCAGCCGTCGCGGCGTCGTCAGAACAACCCGCGAAGCCAAGTGCGATCACAGCAGGAAACAGGTAAACGAGTTTTTTCATGTGCTTGTGCCCTCTTCTTGTGCCTGGGAAGCCCAGCCCCGGCGTCGACGGAGCCAGGGTACGGCAGTCCCCCGCTCCGGCCAATGTGGGTGGATTCACACCCTGGGCCCGAGAGCCGGCTTAGCCGCCCGCCTCGAGCGCCTTGAGCTCTTCGGCTCCGGGGAGCGCTGAGAGATCGGGACGAAGCACGATCCTGTCTCTTATACACATCTGACGCTGCCGACGA
>OJGU01000771.1_pt1 | contig 15503 bp, 7 predicted proteins | sample 1594741 | NCBI WGS metagenome assembly OJGU01 (sample SAMN05416841, study PRJEB24817) | seawater metagenome | isolation source: Sea water | place: Canada:Atlantic | collected 2013-07
GGTGTTGGTGGCGTTGTTTGGAAGCTGCAGATCAAACTGTTTGATTGCCGTGTTCTTGATCTGAAAGTCGATAAAACTTGTGACGGTCGCTTTTCCTTCGGAGACAAGTACGTCTTGGAGCGATGAGACTTCGATCCAAGGAGCGACTTGTTCCAGCTGAAACACCAGATCCCAATCGGCATTCAACAGGTCAAAGGCGAGCGCAGTAGAGCCTTGGAAGCCGTTCTGTCGAGCGTCTACCTGAGAGGTGTTCGTTTTTACCGTCGCTTGGAGTCGTATCCCTTGCTCGGGAATAATGACCAGTTGTCCCCGTTGACGATTCGCCTCTTGAATGGCGATTTTGGGTGCTTGCCAGTTCGTCGAATCGTTGAGCCCCGAGCCTGTGAGGGTGAGATCAAAGCGAAGGTCGCCTTGCCACCGCTGCTTGAGGTGCAGAGTGATGAGACGTCCCGTTTCGTCGATGAGTTCCGACCAATGACTGAGTTGATCGCCAGTGATGCTATCGATACTGAGCGCTTCGGGAAGATAGAAACTGAGATTGAAGATGCCGGCGCGGGAGATGCGGGCTTGAATTTTCGTTGCCAGCAGAATGCGGTCTTCGCCGAGGGAAAGCCGTTCGGTGCTTGTAACCGTGATATGGGGGGAGACTTCATCTGCTTGGAATCGGAGTCTTGCCGTCTGGTCCGTGTAGCGGAAGGCTTGCCGAATGGTGGCCGTTGGGAATTGTTCGTGGCAAAGACTCAACAGGACGGTCTTAAAATCTTGTGGGTCAATGGTTACTAAGTCGGTCGTATTGATGGACCCGATCTGGATATCTGCTTCTGCTGCGATCCCGATACTGCCGACTTGGCCGGTGCTGCCTTCGACCTGTGGAAAGGCAAATGATGAAGTGTAGGGGAGCGGCTGAGTGACGGATTGGCTGAGGATGCGAATGAGAAATGGGCGGCTCTGTGGCGAGTCGAGATCGACGAGGACTTTGTTTTGCTCGGGATCGAATCGCCATTGCGAAAGATCATTGGCTATGACGTCGTTAATCGTGATCGACTCGGGGAGCGCCACGGTGACTCGAGACAATTCCCCCTGGGCGGGCCGAATTGCGAGGTCATGGAAGCCTTCCACGAGACCTGAGCTCGGACTGAGGAGGTGTGTCCATTCAGCAAAGAAGACGGCGTCTTCCTCACTGCGATTGCGTCGTTGAGGCTGCCACCGTATTTCAATGCCGTTCTTTGCTGGCGGAATCACCTGCCAACGACTTGCCTCTTCATTTTCATCGTGAAGGCGTTCGATTGAAATCGCCTCGGGAACGACCAGCTCCGACTTCGCCTGATTCAAAACGACGGTGACCTGATTGATGAGGCCGAACTGAGTCGGCAGGGTGAGTGTCTTGTCAGTGGCGTCTGGAGAGATGGGGAGTTGATATTGAAAATGAATTTCATGGGTGCCAGATTCGAGGGCGACCAGGCTCTGGACCTTGCGTTTCTGATCCTTGAGGCGAATTCGAGTCGTGCGTTGGTCGTGAGTAATCTGGGTCAACAATCCAGGCTCACGCAGGAGTTCAATGGTGTCTCCTTCAAGCGCATTCCAGCGAAGCGTTACCTCGCCGAAGGCGTGGGAGTCTTCGATTCTTAGCGTCTGTTTGATATGATCCGGGATGTTGAACTGGGATTGCCCTCGTTCCGCTCCTTGCGTGTCAAGGGTTGCGATCGCACCCAGCAGAATCGCTGTCGAAAGACTGGTAGAGGTCGCAAGGGTGTTGGGCGCCGAGCGATATGATTTAAGGGCCGGGTAGAGAAGATTTCGTGCCAGAAAGGCAAAGCTGAGAATGACCGCTGCGGGGCCACCTGAATTCCATGAGAGAAGGGCAATCATAGTGATCAGCCAAGCCGAAAATTCCGCCAATTGGCGTCGTTTGGTTGATTTCATTTGAGTCATCGAAAAAAGGATTGCCGCAACGATTAGGAACGGCCATGCGTTCTTAACGAAGTCCTTGGCAATGAAGTAGGTGGGGCGGTTTTCTACCAGAAGGAAGGCGCTTGTGTTTGCTGGCGTGACAGTTGTTTGAGTTTCAAGATGGGCTTGTGTCACCGGGATTCGGTCGAGTGTCGCGAAGCAAACGGATAGGGTGATACCGATCGCGGATATTGCAGCCACGGTACTAAGAAGGAGGCTCAATCCTCGTCTCCAAGGATATGGCTTGATCTGGGCCGTGGACGCAAAGAACAAGAGGCCTGCGCCAAGGACAAGCAATCCGAGGCCGACACCCAGACCTAAGGTGGAGTCGTGACGCCATGGGCTTGTGCCATTCAAGAGTCGATGAAGTTGTGTGTAGCCGTCGCTACGCCGTTCCGATTGATTCGGGACCAGGGTTCCTTCGAGAAAGCGAAGACGATGTTTCGGTGCGGGATTGAGCTGCCAATGGGAATGGAGCACCGGTATGTTGAGAGTCGGTAAATCGATCCGAACGAGATCCGGCCGTTGGACGGCCGTAGCGAGACTGATCTCAATGATTCGAAGATCTCTGCCGTTGGCTGGCAGCGGGATCAAGGTGCCATTCTCGGTGTTGATTGGGACGACCTTTTGTTGATCAACCGAAGTGGCCCAGAGTTGGCTTGTTTGGGGGATTTGGAGCTGGAAATGAGGTTCTTCGCTGGTCTTCAGTAGGTAGCGGATGGTGGTGACGGACTGCCCGTCGTGGGCAATCTTGGTTTCGATGCCAGCTCGGTCAACGATCTGTTGTCGCGAAGGGGCTTCTCCAAGGGTGCCGATGCCCAGGCCGAGGGAAAAGGGGCGCTCGGTATATTGATAGGCTGCGAGCACAGGTTGTTGAATGAGGAGGCGATTCTCAGGGGAGATTTCCTCTGGGGTGAGCTGAACGAGGGTGGTCGAACCGTTCACGCGTTCGAGCTGGATCTGACGATTGCTGGTGACAACGATACTTCCCTGATCAGAACTCGTCGAAAGCGGCGAAATGCCACTTGCCGTGAGCGTGTCGTTCTCATCACTGTAGGAACGTTCGAAGGTTGCTAGGAGCGAGTAGGACCCGATGATGGGAGCCTGGAGTGTCACTAGGTAGCGATTCTCGTTCTGGCTCCAGTTTCGAACGTTTTCTCCGGTGAACTCTAAATTTCGGTATTCAGCGGGGACATCGAATTCGAGCGTGTCCAAAGGAGCTCCAGAGATTTCGAAGTGCATCAGACTGCTGCCATTGATAATGCCGTTGCCGAGGGTGTACATGTGGAAAGAGTCAGACTGGACGGTCTGCGGGATGGCATCGGCATTGAGAACCAAATTCCAATCTGCCTCCGCGATCCGGAAGGCGGCTTGAAGTCCGGGAACCTTTCTGGGGAAATAAACGGTGGCGATTTCCGTGACGCCAGTCGCTGTGTCCGGGGTGAGGCGGTAGCCTTCAATGGAGGTGATGCCGATATGCCCCCGGATTTGACGAGTGCCCAAGGGAACGATGCGACCAAGCACCCATTGATTCTCTTCAAGCGCCGCGTTCTTCTCGAGACGAAGTTGGATCTGATGTCGTCCCATAATTGGCTGGGCGAAAACCAAGCGAAGTTGATTGACGTTTTCCTGTTGTCGTTGAGTCAGAAAGAAATCTGAGAGTTGATGCGAGGTGACATCTGCCAGGACATAATCAGGGGGGAGCTGCAAACTGAAATCCCTGATAGGTGCCTCGCGAATATCAATCTCGAGATCCGCTTCGATCCGCGTCTGATCATAATCGAGGAAATAGAGCATGAGCGCCGATGCCGCGATGTCTGGTTGGATCATGCTGGCTTGAATGGTGAGTGAATAACTTCCCGACGAATGGCGAAATGCGAATCGCTGTTCTGGATAGATTTGAGCGGCTTGGTAGGCGCCCGGTTCTTCTGTTGGTTCCTGGGGTGTGATTCGGGACAGGCCTGAGGTGGCGAGAACGTTGAGGCGAACTGCTCCATCGTTGATGACTTCGATGGAACCGTGATGGCGGTCGCTGTTGAGTGGGGTGATTCGGATGGGTTGTACTTCAACCGGTAGATCTCCGATGGTGGCGACCGTTGCGATCGTGATTCTTGATGTTGAGAGCTGAGGTTGGTTGAAGCGGATCGAAAGGCGGCGATGCCCATCATCATGGTCCTTAATATCCCATGACAACAGGCCAGGTGCGGTTACTTTGGTGATTTCTCCTTTCCCTGTGATATCAAACTCAATCGTGCTGAGCTCGCCCTGCATGATTCTCAACTCAATCGCGCTATTCTGGCGCATGACACCGGTTCCAATGTGGATTTGAGATAGCCCTTGGGTATTGTAGAAAAGGCGCGACGACTGTTCTTCTTCTTGGGGGGTCCAATTCAATTGGACCTTTCCTGTGGCAGGGATAAACCCGTCGAGCGCGTGAGTCGTTTCATTGCGAACAAAGGGACCGCTCCCCTTCAACTGAAACGCTGTCCGATCAGGAATGCCGCTCAAGCTCAGTGGAAAGAGGGTGGCCGATGGTAGCTGGAAATTCGCGGTAAAAGCTGATTCGGTTTTCGTGCTTCTCGCTTCGAAGTGGTAGCGGAAAGGAACGCGAGCTGGTTTCTCAATATTCAGGACATAGGATCCATTCTTGAGGGCTAGGGAGGCGCCTTCGGGAAGGTCGTAAGAACTGAGCGCAGCATTGCCAGCCAAAATCGTCAGGGAAGCTCCCCGGGGATTGTCAGTTTTTGCCACGCCATCGACGACGAATGAGAGCGCACTCTCGGAATGCTTGCCACTGGCCTTGATCGATTCAATAACGACTCGGCCAGCATCTGGGTCCGACGCTTCAAGCTTGAACACACCGTCGTAGCGCTTTCCCATGAATCCATACCAATAAACGGGGTTCGAAGTGTCACTTTTGGGTTCACTGATGGTGGAAAGCCCCTCAAGTTTCTGTGGCGTGAATTGGATCGTCTCGGAAACGTGGAAGCGTAGTTCGCCGCTGACGAGTGTCGGATGTTCCAATTGCCAGGGATCGAGTGTGAGTTTTATCGGTAGCTTGGGGATTTCCCTGGAGCTGTGAACGATGACCGAAATCGATGAGCGATCCTCGTCCGTCTTGGTGAACTCAAGAACGAGTATTGGCTTTGAGTCGCTAAGACGTTTGATGCTCCAGCTTGCCAAGTAATCGCCCGTCACCTGTGTTGGAACAGTGTCGGCGGGGAGTCCGATCTGAATGGTCTCGAAGTGGCCTTGGATACGATCGAATCGAAAGTTCGTTTGCTGTAGTAGGTTGGTGGCTGAGGCCGTGAATGTGTCTTCGATGCGGGTGGTATGCAACAAGGTTGGCTTGTTCGCCCCGTGATTGAGTAAATTCGCGGAGATTGTTAGTTCGGCGCGTTCATCACCAATGTGGCCGGCGAGGTCTACTGAGTTGACCTTAATCGTGTCTCGAGCAGGTTGAGCCGTGAGCTGCGAGCACACAAGAATAGAGAAGAGGCTGGCGTAGAGGGTGTTTTTCATATGCCGATTGGAGTGTGAATCTGAATAGCTAGTCGCTGGGTGTGGCCTGGGTGCCTAGAAACCAGAAAGGCTCTCGGCTTGAAGAATCATTGTCTTCAGTTGTGAAATAGTGGGGTCAAGCGATTGCGTGCCAGCCGCTCGAGTGACGATACTTTCTAGGTCTCTCAAGGGGATGTCTCGACTGTAGGGGATTCCAGCGAGTCGTTCTGCAAACAACGCCGCAGCCGTTGCCAATTGGGTGCCCTGGCTCGTGTCTTCGAGTTCTTTCGCTGGGCCTGCATAAGGAAGACTCCAGTTCAATTCCTGGAATTGCCCGGTTTCCGGTGATTGATAACGAATGATAAGATCTCCAACGGGACCTGATCCTTCCGGGTTCATTGTGAGGACGTAGAGTGCCGTTCCGGACTCTTCGGCGGCGAGCTCGGCGGCATCGACTCGATTGTCCCGGAATTGTTCTTTCTTCAAATGATGTTTGGCGTAACCGATCTGACGGTAGCTGGTGACTCGAAGCGGGTTGAACGCGATTTGAACTTTGACATTCTTGGCAGCGACATTGAGTGCTCCGCTGAGTTGGCGAATGAAGTCGTTTTCAACCTGCTCTAGATCATTGAGAAAGGCGTAGCGCCCGTCTCCATTTCTCGTGAGAGCCTCCAGGCGGTGGTCCTCATAGCCATCAAATCCAATACCAAAGCAGTCGAGTGCAATCCCTTGTTGCCGGTGTGTCTCGACGCGAGTGCTGAGAGACTGAGCGCTCGTGTTTCCTAGATTGGCGGCTCCATCGGTAAAGAGAATCACACGGTTCTGTCCGGCTGGTTGGTAGTGTTTTTTGGCGGTCGCATAGGCAAGGGTGAGCGCATTTTCGAGGTTTGTTCCTCCCTCGGGTGTCGTGTTCGCAAAATTATCGAGAGCCGAGAGCGCTTCGTTTGGGGCTAAACCGTCTGCCCAGAGCCGTGGCTGCCGCGCAAAGGCGATCATACTGACATGATCGGCGGCCGAAAGAGTGCTCAAGAGGGACTCAAGAGAGCGTCTCACGATGACCTGACGGTCGGGACGTTCCATAGAACCCGAATTATCAATCAGAAGGACCAGATTGAGGGGCGTATCCGAGTGCCGGCCAATCGACCGGGTCTTGACGCCGATTCGGAGTAACTCCTGTCGATGCCCATACTCAAACCGAGCCCGTTCCGTGTGGACCCGGATCGGAGATGCGGTATGTTTATTGAGATCGTGGTAGGGAAGGGCATTGAAGAACTCTTCAGGACGGATGCTTTCTGATAAAGGGAGCACGTTCTGATTGAGACTTGCTGCAGCTAGTCGGAAGGAAACGTCACTGACATTCAAGCTGAAGGTAGAAACAGGGGCCTCGGTTGTTTGTTTTTCGAGGGGAAATCGTGCCGTCGCGGGTTCAATAGACTCGGCTTCTGTCGCCGCGATCTGTTGTGCAAGTTTGGTGACTTCAGTGAGCTTGTTGAGGGCTTTGTCTGCGGCCGCCTCGGCCTCTGTGAGCTTGAGATCGGTCCGTTTGGCAAGGACGGCGAAATCGGAAACCTCTGCTGCCGGTCGATTTGAGGATCGTGAGCTGGTAACGGCGCTTTGTTTGCGAGCGACCCGCTTGACCTTGCGCTCTTGGATCGGGGGCGGAGTCTCATCGAAATCAACGATGGTCGAGTCAAGAGCGATGTCGAGATCTGCCTCGATTGGATTGGGGCTTAAGTCGGATTCAGCTCGTGAGAATCTAATCGCTGATAGTTCTTCCAATTGTGGTGCACTTTCCATAGATCGTCCAATCACTATGGGGGCTGGTCGAGCCGACGGGGAAGGGCCCGTCACAGCGTAATCTTGTTTGAGAGCTTCGGTATCAATCAGCCCAAGCGCGTCTTTGGTATTTCTCGCCGTTTGGAGCTCGATTCTTCGGAGCTCTTCGCCCGCGACGACGCCGTTCGCCATAGAAGAGGTGGATCGACCTCGATTCTTGCTTGCTTCCTGCTGAGCAATGTTGAGGCGCACAGAGTCTTCCCATATGATGCCGGCGTCAGCTTCGTCATCCAACGGGACGACATCATCATAGAAGCGCCGTTCCTGTTCTTGAAGAGGCGGGCTTAAGGTGCTCCCGAATCCGTCATTTCGAGCGTCTTCGCCTTCCCCTCGAGATTCATTCAGGCTGCGGCCTGCATAGCGCTCACGATTGCTAGCGATCGTTCCTGAGGCAATGGCTCCTCCCAAACCGCCTCCACCTCCGATGCCGTAACCACCTGTATCAGCCAAAGGGTCGCCGAGGTCTCCAAAGCGGGCTCTTTCTGATGCGTGGGAGAGATCTTGAGGGGCGCGGGAGAAAAAGCTCGTCGAGGAGTTCGAGGGTAATCCGGTTAGAGGATCCACAGAAGGTATTCCCCAGTTCTTCTCGACAGCGGCAATCTGACGCCTTCGCTGAGGATCCTCGACTCGCTGCTGTTCGATGAGGCTCTCGTTAAGTCCCTGTTCAACGCCGTTCGGAGAAATTGAGTAAGCATCGGAGAGCTCTTTGATGGTCGATAGGCTCTGGCTACTTGGGACTCTTGCGAAGGATTCAGCGGAAGCTGTTGCTGGCGCGGTTGCTGTGACGATCGCTGGAAGTCCAAATTGGGATTCGACTAGGGATTGGTTGGGTTCCTCCTTCTTGTGGGGAATAAAGGCGTAGCCGAGAGCGACCTGACTCTCCTCTTTGCTTGGTTCGGTTGGGGTGGCCGGCCTGCTAATTCCTTCTGTCGCGAAGTCTCGCCCGAAGCTGCGTCTTGCCAGCTGGAGGGTGCGTTGATCGAGTGTTTTTTTCCGGTCTTGAACCTGAAAACGCTGTTTGGCTTCCCCTTCGCTTGCCATGGTATCTTCTAGCGTTTCGACCGTATCCGGCTGAATTGCGGCATAGAGCAAGGCCTCTCCCCGTGATGTATCACTTGACAAGCCATCAACGATGGCCAATTCCTCGCTTGCTTCTCCGTCGCTGAGCGATCGAGACAATTCTGCCGTCTCGAAGCTTGCCGCAGCCGGTGAAAGGCGGCTGGTCAATGAAAGATACGAGAGTGAGAGCATGAGCAAGGCAGCAATTCCAAGCGGGAGATACCAGGGGATCGTGTGACCTGAGACCTTGGGCTCTTGACTTGAGCTTGGGCTCGAGAGGATTCGAAGGAGCGTCGCACGCCGTTCGCTGGAGAATTGTAAGGAGTCTGGCTCTGTGTCCGATTCGGCATTACTTAGGGGGCTCGTTTCTCGGATGAATCCAATCGTTTTTTCTAGCCGGTTGAAGAGTTCTCTCAGTTCTGGATTTTCGGCCAAGGAGGATTCCACTGCTGTTCGTTCCTCTTGGGAAAGTTCTCCAAGGAGATAGGCTGTGATCTGTGATTCTTGATCAGGCGATGGAGAAGATGGATTCATTGAAGGGCTCCTGAGTCTTGAATTTCTGTAGCGAGGGATTTGAGGAGGTGGTGGAGTTGATAGCCCACGTTGCTGACGGAGAGTCCGGTTTTGAGGCTGATTTCTTTGTAGGAGAGTTCTTCTTCAAATTTGAGCCGGAGAAGTTCGCGTTTTTTCGGGGCAAGCTTTTGAAGCACGAGGCGGATCTGCCCAATGGCTTCTATTCGTGTGATCTGTTCGTCAGGCATCGGCTCGTGGGCGGATTGATTCTGATTCTTGTCGCTGTCCTCCGGTAGGGGCACGATACGGTTTTCTCTTCGGTGATAGTTTACAGCGAGATTGTGAACCGTTCGGTAGAGCCATGGCTTGGGATCTCGAACTTTTTCATTCTGACCGTGGAGCTTGACGAAGGCGTCTTGGACTAGGTCTTGGGCGACTTCTGGACGCTTGACGAGTTGGTAGGCATAGCAAAGCAGAGGCTTTTCTAGTCGTTCGAAGACGTCGGCCAATGACGAATTATCGTAATTATCGACCTGCTTTGAGTCTGCCACTGCCATGTTTAGGCGATTGCCTGTCTTTGATTGTCAACCATTTGGGTTGTTTTCAGTCGGCCAGATCGTTCTGGCGTTCAGCGTTAAGACAAGTGAACGCCCAGATCCTTAGAAAATTATTCGATTTAATTAGAAAAGAGAGAAAATAGTGAATTTTAAGGCGATATCAGCGTCGGATCATCCAGAACGACACGTTTTCGTAACGAAGCGAGGGGTGTTGGGGTCATCAAGGGAAGAGAGAAGCGAGTGAGCTTGGGTTTGTCCTCGACATGATTGCAATTTTCAGACAAACTCCCCAACTCTTCGGTTCGGTTTCGTTGAACACGTCTAGTGAATGTCTAGTTTCGTTCGAACCCGTTTTTGCTATTTTTGGGACCGTTGAAGTCGGGATATGGCCACCCACCGTTTTTACGAGGGCTTCCGTTTGAACATTTGTTGGATTGGCGCTGTCCTATTTTTTTAAGAAAATTATGAAGTTGAATAACGATGTACCGGCGGAGAAGACGGACCTTGTGGCTGGGCAGCTCTGGCAAGTTGGTGAATTTCATATTGAGATTGTCCAACTCGGCAAGACGCTTTGCCACTACCGGCACCTGAGAAACCTGAATCAAAAAGGGATTCCAGTGCGTCTAGAGCAACGCCGTGCCGTTGAAAAGTATTTGAAACAGCATAAAGCGAAGCTCGTTGGCAACCGTAAAGATAAGGCGAAAGCCAAGGCCAAAGCTAAGTGAGTTGATCTAGCATCGGTTTTCAAGGAAGCGCTCGAACAAGTTCGAGCGCTTTTTTTTGTCTTTATTTTTGCCCCGCTTGGGCCGAAGCCACCGCTTTAACCAGGCTCGGATAGGAGTTCCCCCCTCAAGGTGGGACATTTTCCGAGTTGTTCTAACCATGCCCGCCCTAGGAAACTCGCAATGTTCGAGGTTGAGGTCTCTCGCTTGATAGTTGCGTCAGTCACGCTTGTGGGGTCATTCCATTCCATGAGTTGCTCCTGTTCCGCGAACGTTAGGCTGCGATCGAAGGCCTCAGGCTGGAGGCCTAGGATCCCAAGGAGTCGCCACTCAAACCATAGAACGAACTCTGCTCCGAGTGTATAGTTCTCCGCGATGGTGATAGCATGATGAAAATGCTGAAAGATTTCGGGGATCGAGGTGTTGGTTTCCGTCGTTCGCCGAATCAGATCAATGAAGTAAGCGACTTGGTTGAGTCGCTTGAGGGATCGTCGAATTTTTTTGGGAGTCGAGATGAGATCTACTTCTTGCAGATGATGGAGTTCTGCTCGCGGTTTTTTTCGGAAACTGATAGCCGCGAAGAAGAGGAGATCGAGCTTACCGTTCAGCGATGACTTTTTCCTAAGGGCGCCTCGGGCAACGGTCGGAACTCGACCCTCTTGTTCGGTTAACCATTCGACAATGAGGCTGGTATCGCTGAGTCGATGGGTGCGGATGATATAGCCGCGATCGCGGACTTCTACTGACGGTGCTGAGGGCATCTCTCGTTTGATGGCGGGCGCGATGCCTTTGATACTCGATTCGTAGCGTCAGCCATACTATGCTAGGCCAAGTCGTCTAAGGAGTTCGGTGAATGGTGTTGTAAATCTCGTTTCTAAGTCGTGCGCCATCAGCTGTTTCGAGATTGTAGGCTATTTTCATTTGCATCACAGGGATGACAGAGCCGACATTGATGCTGACGGTCTTTCCATCTTCACTAAGGCTGACGGAGTGGATCTCCACCTGATCCTGACCTTCTTTTTCCGGATCACTGACAGAATAGTGCGGGGATCCATAGCGATCGATCCAACGATAGTTCCATTGTTCAATATTGTATGAATCCGGGTCCGTGGCTAAGGCTCGATTGATCGGGTCAGAGAATGTGAGACGAATACTTGAATCGCTCGTCTGGAGATCTATCGGGGTGTTGAGCGGTTTGCCGGTATAACGGACTCGATAGAATCCGGCTGGAATGACTCCAGTGGTTTGCCAAACGCTCAGCCCGCAAAGATAGAGATGATCGTCGAATCGATTTTGTCTTCCTCGGATGAGGCCACTTCGGAATCTTAGAGGGAGTTTGACCGTTCCGCCTTGAATGGTGCCGTTCACATTCTCGGTGAGCACGAGAGAGAGCGATGACTTGCCGTAAGAGGTAAGAAGCATTTTTCCATTGAGGGGGCCCCATTTCTCGCTGTTAATCCAAATTTGATCTCCAGGAGAATTGTCAATCGCGTGAGGTATCCAGCAGATGGGTTGTTCGAACTCTTCTGGGACAGTCTTATGAAGATGGGCTGTGGGTTTCATGCCGTGAAAGCCGCCCTTACGAATCAGTTGAAGCGAACAGGTCGGCAGCCAATGTCCCTCGTTGTCACTGTAAGTGATCATATCATTGGGACCAATCGCCATTCCGTTCGGGCCGCGGAGGCCATCTGCGTACGATTCGAGATGGGCCCCATCAGGAGATACTCTGAACAGGATGCCTTGATGAGGCGTTGTCACTCTAGGAGGCCAAGGAGCTCCTTGGGCGTAGTAAAAATTGCCCTCCGAGTCGGTTTCCAAGTTCAGAGTGAACGAATGGAAGTTCTCTGCCACCATACTGTCGTTGTTGAAATTCTCGTAGAAATCCGCTTCTCCATCTTGATTGCGGTCATGGAGGCGGGTGATTTGGTCTCGACCAAGAACGTAGATCTGTTTGTCGACGATCTTGATTCCGAGGGGTTGGTAGAGGCCGGTTGCGAAACGCTTCCAAGACAATGTTTTCGAATCGCCATCGAGGCCAGAGACAAGCCAAACGTCGCCGCTGATCGAACCCAAAAGAGCCTGGTCCGCTGAGAGGAAATCGAGTCCACCGAATCGAATCCAGGATTTCCACGGATTCGAGCGAGGGACGGTTAGGGTATCCACCGCAAGGGCCCCGCGATCGTTTCCCCTCCGTAGGGGACTGGAAAGGCGCTCCTTCCAAAGAGTCCCGTTCTCGTGCTGTTTTGCGCTGAGATCTTTTACCGTGAACACTTTCTCGAGGTGGTTTTTTAGTTGGCCTTGATGAGTGTTGAGGAGTCCGGTCGGTTCGTTTCCTTGCAGGAGAGAAAAGTTAACGGCGTCTTGACTGGCTGGAAGCGAAAGGCAGAGGTGTTGATCGATCAGCTTCCAGTTTGCGTTCTCGGGAAGGCCGATGAAGCCAACCAATCGATTCGATGACTCGGACCGGACTTTGATTGTGCCGACGTCCTGTCCCGGTTTGGAAGATGAGATCCGGGCGTCTTTCCCCGAGACCTTCGCGAGTCGGAGGAGGGTGTTGGAATGACCGGGACCCAGGTGGATATGACGAATGAAATACCCTTCCGCATCGATGGTGGCGAAGTCGGGTGAGTCAAGGACGGTTCGATCACCCACGGTGTATGAGAGGATCGTTTCGCTCCCGGTGCGATAGAGTCCGGAGTAGTGCGCCTGAGGTTTTGGTAGCGGTCCATAGGGCATGTCGCGAGGATCTCTAAGGGTGCCATCTGTGGACCATCCTGGCCCCGCACCATTAGAGAATGAGATTGTTCCCGCAATGGTCGGATTGCGTTCTAGGCCGTCCCGCTCGGGATACCATTGAAGAAAATCACCGGTCCAAGCAGCGGAATAGCGAAGGAGATCGGTATCGAAAAGGACTGCTGCTCCAGCCTCGGCGTTGAGCTTGATGGCGAGTCCCTTGTAGGTGACAGAATCGCCTTCACCACGAATCGTCCAAGAGACGAAGGGGCCATGGTCCATCTCGTTCATGTTCGCGGCGTTCAGGGGGTGAGCGAGCATGAATCCTAGGCTCAGGGTAACAAAGATATGCTTCATTGACATCTTATTGGCGTCGTTTGAATCGGCTGGAAGCTAGTTGGAAATGCAGGAAGGGTAAAGCGGTATTTATTCTTGCTAGCCCTCGTCGGGTCGTCATCATGTCGTCTGACCATCTTAGAAATTGTATCCGCGACCCTATGCTTGGAAATACGTATCGTTTGTCGGTAGGCATCTCTACCCTATTTGTTGTTAGTCTTTCGCTGTTTTGCGCCTGCGGTGCTCATGCGCAGTCATTTCCGGGTGACGAGCATTTCAAGGTGGAGACCGTTGCTGGTGGGTTCATCGATGCCATGGAAATCGCGGTTGCTTCCGACGGTCGGGTGTTTGTTATCGAACGAACCGGGGGGATTCACCTTTACGATCCGAAAGCTTCTGAAACCTCTAAGATCGGTCAACTGAATGTCGCCGTGCGAAAGGATGAAGGCTATGCGCGCGAAGCGGGTTTGTTGGGGATTACTTTGGATCCTGATTTTGATTCGAATCAGTGGTTGTATCTCTATTATTCGGTTCCGGGGGCCCGGTCTGTTCAGCGCCTTTCTCGATTCACCTTTGCATCTAAGAAACTAGATTCCGAAAAGATTCTCTTGGAGCTTCGGCATGATCGTGAAAATCACGTGTGTCATGAGGGGGGATCGTTGGCATTTGGACCCGATGGTAATCTCTTTCTTTCTACGGGGGACAATACCTGTCCGTTTGAATCCTCTGGCTTTGCTCCGATTGATGAGCGGGAAGGGCGACATTTTTATGATGCGCAACGGAGTGCGGCGAATTCGAATGACTTGCGGGGTAAAGTGTTGAGGATTCGACCAACTGCAGAGGGGGGCTATGAGATTCCTACGGGCAATCTATTCCCTCGTGGTATGGCGAACACCCGACCAGAAATCTACGCCATGGGGTGTCGCAATCCCTTCCGAATCTCGGTGGATTCACGGAACGGATTTCTCTATTGGGGAGAAGTAGGGCCTGACTCTGGAGCGAATACCGAGAGGGGCTATCAGGGGTATGACGAGTTAAATCAGGCCAAACACGCTGGTTACTTTGGATGGCCCTATTTCTTGGCCGACAATAAAGCGTATGCGGATTTCGATTTTGCATCGAACAAAGTCGGGGATCGGTTTAACCCGCTCAAGCCGGTAAACCATTCGCCAAACAATACTGGGTTGACCGAGCTTCCCGAGGCTATCGAACCCCTATGGTTCTATCCTCGCGCATCTGCCTGTGCTGGGCCCGTTTACTACTATGACGACTATCCAGCCGTGCCATCGAAGTTGCCGCGAGCCTTGGATGGATGTTTGATCGTTTATGATTGGACGAGTGCTTGGCTTCGGGTCTTGAAACTCGATCCGGCCGGGAACATCGTGTTCAATGAACCTTGGCTTGGACGGCATCTCTTCATCCATCCTGTTGATATGGAGATGGGAAGCAAGGGGGAAGTCTATTTGCTGGAGTATGGAACCCCCTGGTATGACGGGAGTGATGGGAAACTAAAGAAGATCACGTATACGGCTGACCCGATTAGTTTTGACGTTGCGGTTAGTGACCCCCGAATGAAAGGTCTCGACGCGTCGCATGAAGGGACCGAGCTGATTTCCAAGAGTACCTGTCTCGCTTGTCACACGACGGAAATCAAGTCAATCGGCCCGTCCTACAAGGCGGTTGCTAAGAAATATGCGGGGGATGGTGCGGCGAGAGAGCGTCTGGCACAAAAGATACTCAAGGGAGGAATGGGGGCTTGGGGTCCAGTCCCGATGCCTCCTCATCCCCAGCACAAACTTGAGGATACGCTCAAGATGATAGATTCAATTCTCTCATTGGAAGATTGATCGAGATATGACAAAAGCGAAACGTTGGATTCAAGAATGGTTTGCCCCCCGATGGACACAACGGAGCGTGGCTCTCGTTCTCGGACTATTTACGGCGGCGTTTTTCCAGCCGGATATTTCAGCGAACGACGACCTGAAGTCGGCAAGTCCTGATCGTGTCGAAGTGTACAAGACGATCGGGGGTATCTCGCTGCGAATGCACATTTTTGATGAGCAACCTGAGGCAACGAAGCCGCGGGCCGCGATTGTCTTCTTCTTTGGGGGCGGTTGGGTTGGGGGGAATCCCAAGCAGTTTTTCCCGCATTGCCGTTACCTTGCTCAGCGCGGGATTGTTGCCATGGCAGCTGAATACCGCGTTAGGAGTGCGCATCAAACTACCCCGTTCGAGTGTGTCAAAGATGCTGTCTCTTATACACATCTGACGCTGCCGACGAGCGATCTAGTGTAGA